>SESG01004529.1_pt1 | contig 34193 bp, 34 predicted proteins | sample 3171421 | NCBI WGS metagenome assembly SESG01 (sample SAMN10866946, study PRJNA518727) | freshwater metagenome | biome: subpolar coniferous forest; feature: holomictic lake; material: water; isolation source: holomictic Lake 227, 6 m and 8 m depth | place: Canada: near Kenora, Ontario | collected...
TGATAAATCAATTGGTGTTATTTGAGCAGATTTAAGATATCCATCACTATATAATGAAATTGGGTCAAAAAATCCAATGTCATTTGTTTTTGAATTTAATTGAATTTTAAAATTATAATTGGTATCTAAATTTGGAATTAATGTATAAGTACTACCAGATTCTATAAATATAACACCATTAGTAGTTCTACCAGTAATTATATTACTAGTAGTTCCAGTTGTCATTGATCTATATAATTGTTTACGAATAATTTCCATAAGAACTTTTTACACTACCTTTTTTACAAGAATTACTTTAATATCAACTTCTGGATATTTAATTTCAAACATTGAGTCACCGTCAGAATATAATGTATTATTTATTATTGTAATTTCTTTTGTACTTGCGTTAACTTCTTGAGATATAATATTATTTGAATATGTATTACCAATCTTATTAAATGCTTTTATTGATAGAATATTAATAACACCATTTGCTTCAACAATACTTTTTTCTAATTTTCCAAGAAAAATATCTTCATTCATTTCATGATTTAAGATATTAAAATAATCACTAACAATTTTAACAATATTAGCACCTATTTGTGAATTTGAAACATTTTCGACATATAAACTAATTTCAAAACTTAAATTAATAATTCTACCATTTCTTATTTCAACACTATCATTTATCATTCTATATTTACTCAAATATTCTGCGATATTTTCAGTCATTACACTATTACTTGTATTTGATAATTTACCCTTGTCTGAAATTCCAAGAATTGAAATAATTACTTTATTATTTTCTTTATGTGCATTAGCACGAAATGGTGAACCAAATTTACCTTCCATTTTATAAACTTGAATTAAATAATCCGTTAGTGAAACACATCTATTTTGTCCAGAAAAATTATATTTAACAAGATTTCTGATTTCTTCATTATTTAAACCATCATTACCACCCATTGCTGGAATTACATTTGTTACTTTTAAACTTCTCTTAACAGCTTGATTCATTAAATCATCACTTCCATTAACATTTATGGTATAATTTCCTAATTGTGTTAGAACACCAGTACCTATATTTGAATTTGATCCACCACCAACACGATATTTAATATATAAAGTATAATTTGGTTTAAGTTTTTCACCTAAAGACGTATTATTTAAAAAATTATTTAAAAAATTTTGATTAGTAACACCATTTTTTAATAAACCATCTTTAAATAAATTGGTGTCAGAATCACCACTACCAAATGTTATCTTACAATAACCATTAACAGTAAATTCTTTAATGAATTTTTTGGTGGTTGTAAACCATTTTGCTGGTTTTAAATTATCACCAACAGCTAGATTTGTTTTGGTATTGTCTTCAACAAAAACATTTTGCTGTGCTAAATAATCAACTTCAAAATATTGATTATCAATATTATCAAATTCTGACGATGATGGAATTAATTGAATATTATTTTCTAATAAAATAATGGATTCTATTTCAATAACATTAGGGTCTGGAAGTGTTATTGAAAAAAATGGAATTATGTCACTAGAATTTATAACTTTTTTATATATTGTTGATGTTCCATTTATAACAATATCTCTTTTTGTTAATGTATAACCATTAGGATTACCATTTGAGTCAATATTTGGTACTGTTTTTAAATTATTTGTAAGATATTGGCTGCTGGTTTGACTAAAATCAATAACATCATTTGTTTCAAATGTTTTTCCACCACCAATAACTTGAGCACCTGCACTAATTATTGGTAAATATTCTGGATTAGTACTATCATTTAAACTTGGAACTTGTACTGAAAAATCAACAAGCGTTATCGAAGGTCTTTTATTTGGAATGTTAAATCCCATATTTTTTGCCTTATCTAATAATGATGATCTTTGTTGAGCATAATCTAAAACTGTTTCTTGAAAAATGCGATCTGTGTTCATTGCCAAGTTGTTATTAACACCAGCATTTATATCAATTAACATAGAACCAACACTACTATCTGTAAAATCACTCAAAACGTCTGGATATGTCTCTTTAATCATTGAGATCAGATCGTCTTTAATTTCACTAAAAGTCCTACTACTATATCTAATTACGTTGTTTCCCATTGTATGTGTTTATTTAAAATTTCGTTAATGTTATTAATTTCATCATATTTAATTCTAAGTAGTGGTATATTATTATCAATACAAAACTTGTTTTTTATTTCGTCATTATTTTTACGTTTTATAAAAGCATCATCACCACCGAAATAATTAATAGATTCAAAATGTTGTTTTCCATCATATTCAATTAATAAATTATAATCTGGTAAATAAAAATCAAAAGGTAAATATCTTTTATTTTTACAATTATCGAATTTTTTTTCTCTAATAAAATTAATATTATTTTTACTTAAATACTTTACAATAGCAGTTTCTCCTTTGGATTCATAACATTGTGGACACCCACAACCACTCAAATGAACACTTGCAATTTGGTTAAAAATACCATGTTTATTACAAATAATTTCAATTTTTTCAAGTGCTCCACTATACTTTGTTAAAGAATAATCATATTTATTTTCATGAATAAAGTTAGCTTTATTTATAAAATAATCAGTATTAATAAACCTACTTGAGCATTTTGGACAATTAGCACCACGTAAATGATTATTTGGTAATTGTTTATATGCACCATGTTCTTGACAAATTATTTTTATATTTGTAATATTATTAATATAATTAACTAAAGAATAATCATATTTATCACTATGTATTTTTTTAGCTTTTTCGATAAAATATTTAGTATCCATATATTTACCAGAACACTTTGAGCAATTATTACCATTTAAATGACTATTTGGTGTTTGTTCATATTCACCATGTTCTGGGCAAATTATTTTTATATTATTAATATTATTAATATAATTAACTAAAGAATAATCATATTTATCACCATGCACCAATTTTGCTTTTTCAATAAATTCTTTAGTTGTTACATGTTTATTAACACATTTAGGACAACCATTACCATTTAAATGATCATTAGGTCGCTGTTTAAATATATTATGAATTGGGCAAATTATATCTATTTTATCAAATATTCCAACATATAATACTTTTGAATAATCATATTTATCACCATGTATTTTCTTTGCTTCTTCTATAAAACCTAAATTTGTTTTATATTTATGTTCAATATTATTACAACCATATCCCATTAAATGTGAAGATGCTCTTTGTTCAAAAACACCATGCTCATGGCAAATAATATTAATTTTTGATTTACTACTAATATAATTAACCTGTGAATAATCATACTTATCTCCATGCACTAATTGTGCTTTTTCAATAAATTCTTCGGTATTATATTTCTTATTTCCCATTTTATTTTAAAAATTTATTGTAATTTTTCCATTTTCTGAAAATAATTCATCTGTATAAGTAAAACTAATTTCCAAATCAAGCTGACCTGCATCTATTAAAGCATTTTTTTCATTATCTTCTTCTTTCCAATAAAAAACAACATTAGTTATTGTCAATGTTGGTATAAAGGTAGATACTGTTCTTTTTATATCATTAACAATATCATCTTGTGTTAAATTATCATTTTGCTCAAATAAAAACTTATTCAAATTCGTCCCATAATCGGGTTGGTAATACCTTTCTCCCTTTTCAGTCAATAGTAATAACATCAAATCAGACCCATATGCATCTTTTGTAACGTTACACATTTCAAATAAACCATTTGTTTTATTATCATCAGAAAGTGGAAATTTTATATTATATGATTTCATTTAACATTTTAATATAAATACAGATAAAAAAAAACCCTGCATATTAAATATACAGGGTTTTTTTTATTAAATAATTTTTAAAATCCAGTTCTTTAAGCTTTTGGCTTACGACCTCTTTTACCTTTAGTTTGTGCTTTTACTGCATCTTCTTCTTCTTTTATTTTTGTATAGATGCTTTCGATTGATTCACGCATTGCAATGATCTTCTCATGTCCAAATTTTTGTAAAACACCTGTATATTCTACAAAATCTGGTTTTGATAATGAAACCACATCAGTATCACTAACAGTTACACCAGCAATAACAGATTCAAGTTTAATTCGTTTAAACTCGTCTGGTAATTGATCAAAAGCTTTTTCATTTACAACAACTGCAAAATTTAAGTTTTCAGGGGTTAATGAACTAACCAAATCATCTAATTTTTTTATTCCACAAACATCTTTTTGTTTATCATTAGATTTTATTTTAATTTCAACCCATTGTGGTATTGATGTAGCATCAAGCACTTCTGTGAACAATTTTTCTAAATCTTCTGACGGATCATCATATTTTTTCATATTCTATTTTTTTAAGAAATTAGGACTTCCTATATTTCTCTGCAAATCTAACTAAAAATTCTTTAACTTGCAAGTCTTTTTCATATATGTTAGCCAAAAAATCAGCCGAAGTATCTATGACATTAACTGCAAATTCTTTAATTTCAATATCGCCATCATCCGTTGTTAGAACCAGCATTTGATCTGTTAATTCAACCAACTCCATTAAATTCTTAACGATTGGGGTTAATTCATTCATAATACGTGCTTGATACTTAACCATTTTATCATCATGTTCCCATTTAAGCATAATTCTTTCAGCTTCAATATTTTTTTCTAAAGCTGTTTTTTCATCAACTGGTTCTGGTTTAAATTCTTCCTGACGTTTTACAAGTTTATCAACTAATTTATTTGATATTAAAACTTCGGCATTTACATTCTTTTCATCACCTTCATTTACTTCTTTAATAATATCATTAGTTAAGTTTTCAACTAATTTATCAGCAGCAGCACTAATTTCATTAATTTTATTAGCTGCTTCTGAATTGAATGTTCCTTCATCAACACTTTTTTTTAATCTACTTAAAAAATCACTCATATTCTTTTATTTTATTTTATAATTATTTAATTTCCATTACAGTACAATTGAATTTGAATACTGTATATTCTCCAAAAACAATTTTTTTAACATATTCATTAACTTTATAACCAGTTACTTCGCCATATTTTTCTGTAAAGAAAACCTGATCGATATCAATTAATTCTTTTATAATATCAGAATCTAAGTCCAAATCGTTTGTTTTATATTTATTAGGTATAAAAAATTCTAATCTAACTACATCCATTCCGATTTTTTTAACATGAATATATTCGGTAATGTGTTCAATCTTATTAATTGGTATTTTATCATCAGTTCGATAAATTTTCATAGGAAATTCAAAATTTTCAGATTTTTTAATTAAATCCTCTAATTTGAAATCAAATTTCTTATCTGCATTAATATTTTCAATAATTTTTGCTAAACCAACTTCAATTGGGATATTACTAAAAATTCTTAGAATTTCATAATCATCATCATTAGTTTTTCTACTTATTTTTTCAAGTTCAACAATTTCACCAACACTTTTACCAAATTTATCATTATCTTTCTGTGGATGAAAAAAACCATAATGTTCATGAACTTCGCCATGTGTATCTTCCTTACCATACGACATACCATATTTATCTGTTGCTACTTGTACTTTATGTGGTGTTGCTGTTCTCATAAACTTATCAGCACCTTTTAAAATTTCATAATATTTTTGGGTATAGACTTCATCAGCTTTACCTGCATAGAATTTTTCTAATGTTTCATTTCTATGTCGCATTCTCTGATTTTTCTTACTTTTTTCATCCAGATCATTTGGATCGGCTTTAAGTATTAGATTTTCAGTATTGTATAATGCTATACTAATGTTTAGCATTATACTATGAAAAGTTAAATAAACCCAATTAAAGAATTTTCTCATACTGTTTCTTTTACTAATATACTTTCATAGAAAGCAACACGTGTATTTGTTACATTTTTTAAACTATATTTTTCACTAAAGTCATTATACAAACCCTCACCCAATTGTTTTCTTAAATCAGCATCTAAAATAAGTTTTGTTAGGTATTTTTGCCAATCTTTATGAGAATTTTTTGCAAAAGGAATTAACACACAATTTTCCATATGTTTTCCATCAACATTATATGGTGGTAAATCAGAACAAACAATTGGTAATTTACGAGAAATACACTCAACTTGTTTTAGATTCGATTTCATTGTATTAAATTTATTACTATCCAATGGTGCTAATACAATATCGCTTTCATTCAAAACATTTGCATATGAATTTGCTTTTTGTGTCCATCTACGGCAAAAAATACCTTCATCATTATATTTATGAAAACTATTAAAAGTTTTTAACCAATTTATATAATCAAGGTCTTTAATAATTCTATGATTATCAGTAAAAATCATTTCATATTTATAATATACAGATTCATTTGAGTTGATCTTTCTTTGATCTTTAATAAAAACTTTATCTCTAAATTGATCTGCAATACTTTTAGGTAATTTAGGAATCATATTTACATTACCTTTTGATTGATTAATAATTTTAGTAACTTTTAAATTCCACATATTAATTTTAATTAATGCATTTTTAAATTCTTCATTAAAACTAACATCATTAATTAAACCTTCTGTATCCCAACCAGCTAATATAATTTTAAATTTATCTTTAAGTCTATAATCAGCATTCAATCCATTTACAACAGTTTTTAATTGTTCCAAATCAGCTAAGTGACTACTACCACCCATATATGTTATTCTAATCTTTCCATCAGGGTCAGGTTGCCAATTATTTTGAAATTGTTTCATTGATTCAGTATCAATACTATTATAAAGTACTGTTACATTATCCCTACCTGTTATTTTTCTAATTTCATTAGCAAAAATTTCAGTAGTTGTTGTTATATAATCAGCCAATTTTAAATTTTCAACAATTGAGAATCCAATTCTTCTTTCCTTAAATTCTGGATACAATGGATGTTTTTGTGGTAGTTCCCAATAATCATCAATATCCATAACAAGTACAACACCTGCTTCTTTCAATTCAGAAGCTAAACTTTTCATTTTATTTACACCTTCAACCATACTACCATGATAATGAATAATATCAAATGATTTTAAATAGTTCATAGTTTCTTGTTGATCAACATCAAGCTGCTCTTGATTTACTTCGATATGAATATTTTTATGATTTTTTTCGATTTCAACTGCTGGTGTTAATGTTCTATAGTAGTTTACTCCAGCCATATCCTTATTTAGATAAAGGATTTTTATTTTTTTTTCCATTTAATTTATTTTTAAATATTTTTCAAATTTATTTTTTTTTCTTTCCATGAAAATTGTTGCATTTTCATATATATAATCATAAAAATTTTTAGCATTATTATTACCAAAATAATTTAATGATCTTGTGTTAGTATTTCTTTCTGGATACCTATTTGATAATTTTGTTTTATTAAAATTTTCTGTTTTAATTAAAATATTTTGAATAGAAATAATAAGATTTTCAGTTCCAGTTATACAAATACCTAAATTTTTATTAATTTTATTAAAAAATACACTTCCATCACCATCAAAATATCCTCTTATAAAATGTTTATTAAATTTATTATCTAAAAAAAGTGGATATGTTGTTATAAATGTTTTATTAGGTGTAACACCAAGTTCTGATAATCTTTTTGATATTTTTTTTGAATTTATTAATAATCTATATTGATTTTGCCAATTAATATTTTTTGATTTAATAAACCCAATTGGTTTAGTGGGTTGAATCAATGAATTTAATTTCATTAAAATATTTAAATCAGTTTCTTGTAACCTTAAACTAACTTCATAATTTTTTAATGAATTAGTTCCATCTGCATATAATATTCCCAAAAAATATGCTTTATCTTCACTATCGATATTATCAAAATAATTTTCATTTAATTCATATTTTCTTCTTGTTTCATATAACTTTGGTTCAAATACTTTATTTTTTTTTAAAAAATTTAAAATTGATGTGTAGGGGATGTTAAATTCATCAGTTAATTTAAGTAAATTTTTTTCAGATTTATATCTATCAAGTAAAATATTACCAATTTCTTTATTTTTTTTACTGTTAAAAAAATTTTCACGATTTGGTTCAACAGAATTTAATAGACCATTTAAAACTAATATTTTTCGAATAGTTTTTCTAGCTTTATGATATTTTTCACATAAATATGATATATTTAAACCGTTTTTAAAATCTAAAACAATTTTTTCTTCCATTTATAAATTTTTATAACTTATTATAATTTATTATAAATACAAAAATAAACAAAAAAAACCAATAATACAAGAAAAAAATTATGTTTTATTATAAACCTTGAATTAATTTATCTGAATATTGAATTCCATCAAAATTCATTTTTCTAGCTTTATCAGCAACTGCTCTGTTTTTTAGTTTAATTGAGTCAGTATTATTTTCAACTGCAAGTTTTTCAAAATCTAAATGTGGAAACCAAGTCTTTGCTAACATATCAACAGGATTTTGACCATCTTTAAAATCTAAACCTAGTGATTTAACATCTAATAAATTATCAAATTCTATTTCAAATTTACTAGCATCTGCCAATGGTTGTAGTGAAAAGAAATTTCCAATAATAGATTTTGGATTAATCTTTTCTTTTCTGTAGGCAATTATTTTAACAGGTTCTTCTTTTGGCTGATCTGGATCAACTTTAGTTTGTTCAATCCTTTCCAAGAACTCCATGTTATTTTCTTTATCTTCTGCAACTTCTTTTTTATGATCAAATAGGTCTTGAATTTTATTTAGTACCCTACATGCACTTAAAAAATCCGCATCTAATTTAATTACATTTATTTGCTTATTATTATTTATACAATTAATGCAACGATTATGTCCATCAATAATTTTTAAATCTTTATCAGTAAATATTGGGTCAATATTGGGTTTATTATTAAAATTTTCAACTTCATGACTAAATACAAATGGTTGTGATGGAATTAATATATTTGGATTAAGTTGAAGTTCATAATATTTAATATTTTCATTATTTAATTCATTAAATATTTGATCAAATGGCATTTTAATTTGTGGCAGATAATATTTTCCAGATTTACTCATAATATATTTATATTTTTTAAACAGTCTATTAAACTATCTTTAAATGATTTTTTATCTTCAATTGATCTTAATTTTGGATTCCATGCTGTAATTAATAAATAACCATTATCAACAGCATATTTATGTTTAATGATATCTCTTTTCCTTAATTTTAATAACTCGTCTTTTCCACCAAAAATTTCTATAGGTTTCAAATGTTGAATACCATGAAATTCAATAAATGTTTTATGATCAGGTAGATAAAAATCATAAAATAAATTAGATTTATCTTTAAGATCATTAAAAGTAACCTCTCTATTAAAATTAATATTATTTTCAATTAAAATATTTTCTATAAATGATTCACCAATTGATCCTCTACAATTAGGGCAACCACTTCCATTTAAATGTGAATGTGGTGTTTGTTTAAATGAACCATGTTTTTTACAAATTATATCAATTTTATTATCAGTACCAATATAATTAACTAATGAATAATCATATAAATTACCATGTTTCAATTTTGCTAATTCAATAAATTTTTCATTAGTATATAAATATAAATTAGATGCCTTTTCAGAATGACACTTTCTACAACCATATCCGCTTAAATGATCATTAGGTCTTTGTAAGAAATTACCATGTTCTGGACATATTATAATGACTTTTATTTTATTTTGTAAATATTTAACTGATGAATAATCGTATTTATTTTTATGAATAATTTTAGCTTTTTCTATAAATAATTCTGTTGTTAATCTTTCAGGCATGTCATTATTTTTAATATAAATACTAATTTTTCATAAAAGTATGTATAATATATTTTGAAATTTCTGATAACGGCATTCTAAACATTTCATCAAATCTATCGTATCTTTGATATAATACATAATCATCAAGTGGCTTTGTTACGCTACTTTCATTTATAATTTCAAGATTTCTTTTACAAAAATCTATTAACTGAAAAATATTAACCAAAATATATCTATCAGGTAATTCAAACATTAAACTATTTAAACTTTTGGCATAAAACCAACCGATATTACCATTAACATTTTTGGTTTCAATCCAAGTATATCCATTAAATCCTAGTTTATGTCCTTCCTTATCACCCTTAAAATCAAATATATATAATGTATCATTTAATCCCCATAATCTGAAATCAATGTGTTTTTTTGTATCTTCATAAACTTCAGTTTTTTCCATCTTATAATCTTTATTTAAAGATTCAATAAGGATTTTACATTTATTTTCATTCTCAGTACCTCTAATATAACAATATCTAATATGTTCTTTTAAATCCATAATAATATTTAAAATATTTCAGTTACAACACCAGTTAATAACAAAGGTCTTTCAATATTATACCATTTAGTTATTTGATTAGACATTGCAGATTTTCCACCATTAACAGTATCAACAGCAATTGTTATATGTGGTGTTGCATTATCTGATTGAATACCATCAGTATGTGCCTTAACAGCAATTACTTTTTCACCCCTACCAAATTCATTAATTGTTAATCGAACTTTTAACCCAACTAACCTTTTTTGCTCTGGTCTTAATTCACCTAATTTTATTGTCATGTGGTGAGCATAAACAGTCCAACCCTTTGGTATTAATTGACCAACTTTTTCCAACAACTTTGATTTAGATTTTTCATCTAAAACAATTGCACTATACAAAATTTTTCCCATAATATAATTTTTAATTATCCAGTACTTTCTATAAACTCAATAGCACTTACTGGTATTTTTTCAGGACTTTCATATCTTTTAGAAGCTGCCCTATGTGTATAACAAAAAAATCCATTTTTATCAACACCTAAACTAACACCATCCGATTTTGATGTTTTTTCTCTAAAACCATTTGGTTTACTTAAATCCAATACTTTACCACCTTCAATATATTCAGAATTACTAGTAAGATATGGAATAATTTTTTCTTTCATTTCTTTACTAATATTTTTTGATCTCATTAAAGCATCTTTAGTGTTAGTGTGTTTTTTTATTAAAACATTTTCATTTAATGAAATTGGTTGAGACTTATGTGCTGATGCAAAATAAACAGGAAAATATTCAAATTGTGGGTTCTTTAATTTAAGTAATTTTAATAATTCAAGACCTCTATTATGTTCTTCTTCTGATCTGCTCATAAAACTATCACTACTATCTGCTAAACCAAAACTATTTGTTTTTCCAATTCTATGTAATAAAAGATAATTATTATCTGGATAAATACTAAAATCATTATTAGCTAAACCTAAATCAAATCCCATTTTACCATGATTAAAATTTCCATCAACAGCTGCTACATAAAGGTTTCCTTTGATATCACTAATTCCTCTGACATTCATTCCAAAATTATTTAATGACTTTGGGTTTAAATATACTGGTGTTGTTGAATATTCCTTATAACCATATTCTTCTGGAACTACTTTAATATATCCAAATGGTTGTTGAGATTTTTTTAAAGCATCTAATTCATAATCTTTTTCAAAATCTGCATTTTGATCAGGAATACCAAATTTATTTGCAGCATATTTATCACCAACACCTTCTTCAACATCTTTATTACCAATTACTTCTAAAATATCTTCTTTATTATTTTGAAGTTTATCTGCATATATTTTAATAAGTAGTGATTTTTGCATATCACCTATTTCTTTTCCCTTCAAACCTAAACTCATTAAGTCTTGACCATTAACTGCTAATTCATTAACTGTTTTAGGGTATTTACCTGATAATAGTTCACTACAAGCACCTACAACCTTATCATCTATCAATTTACTTGATAATGACTGTGGTGATGTTAAAAACATGTTATGTGCAATCATTCTCATTGCAGTTGGGTTTGAATCAGTTGCAGTATAAGATAATTCTAATGCTTTAATTAATTTATAACTATCTAGATCACCTTTTAGATTTGTTCTAAAAAATTCTGCTGGTTGATCAATATTTTTATATATTAATGCAAATATAAATTCACCCATGTTTGAAATCATAAGTAATTTATTCCTTGGAATATTTACTCTATAAAAATCAACACCAAAAACGGCTTTATATATTCCAGAAACAACCATTACTGTAATACCTTTAATTGGGTCACCTTTTTGAATAATCTTATCAAATTCACCTAAGATTCTTTCTGGTGGAATTTCTTTAATTCTACCTGCATTTTTCTGAATCATTTGCATAGTCTTTGGTTCAATTGTAAAACCAAATCTAGCAGAAAAACTAATCATTCTTAACATACGAAGTGGATCGTCTGAAAATGTATTTTGGTTTGCTGCTGATATTTGTTTATTTTTAATATCATCTAAACCATTTAATGGATCAATAAATTTACCAGTATTAATATTTATTGCCATTGCGTTCATCTTAGCATCACGCCTTATCAGATCAGATTCAATTGGAAGTGTTTCATCACTTTGAGTATCAAACCCTTTATAACCACCATCACCATTCATTTTCTCAGTACGTGGTAATGCTATGTCATAATCTAATCCATCTGAATCAATTAATTTAATGACACCAAATGATTTTCCAACAACATCAACTTTACCAAATTTCTCAAGATTTACTATTAATGTATCAATTGGTATGTTTCTAACAACTAGATCAATATCTTTATTTTGTTTATTTAATATTAAATCACGAACTACGCCACCCAACGCAAAAACTTCACCATTTAAGTTATTAATTATATAATTAATAAATGGTTTTCTTCTTAAATCTTGTGTAAATTTTTCAATATTATTCATTTATTTTACTTTTTATTAAGTTCTCACATTCAATTATATTATGTTTTAAATCATGTTCCCATAAAAATAAAACATCATATTTTTTTAATGTTAGATATGTTAATTTCCGTTTATCTCTATTAATATTTTTTTGTTGAATTTTGTCGTAATTATTATAAATATTTGGGTTTCCATGCCAGTAATCACCCTGTACTTCTATAATAATATTGTTAACAACAAAATCACAATTATAATATCCAATATTAATTTTTTTTTCATATTTAATATTTAGCTTTAATAATAACCCTTCTGTAATCTTTTCTGGAATTGTATCAATTTCAGAATAATTATTTCTTTTTATTATCCATTCTTCTCTTAATTTATTTTTTCTAATATTAGTATCAAATTCATTTAAATTATTCCAATAATTAAATATACCATCTTTTATTTTTTTCTTAACTTCATCATTTGGTGAAATTCCTTTATTGTATGGTGTTTTCCCAAACATTCCATTATTTTCACCAGCTAATCCAACTTTACCTAGTTTGTTATTCGATAATATTTTTTTTATATTATTAGATTTTAAATCACCATATACTTCAATATAGGTTTTACCTTTAATTTTTGATACTTTACCATACATTCCATTTTTTTCACCACTTTGTGAATTTCGTCTATTATCTATTTTTATATCATTATTGCGATATATTTTTAATCTTTTTGCTTTAACCTTAATTGATGTTAATGTTCTATCTTTAAAATAATTAACAATATTTTCATCATTAGTTATTGGGTAAAAATTCTCCAAGATAGTGATCTCATTTTCATTCCATGTAGTTCTCATATTAATAAATAGTATAGAAACCCACAAAGTATTCAAATAGGGTCAATTATTTCATTAAATTTTTTGCTTCATTAATATTATTCATTATATTTTCATCTAAATCGTTAAAATCTACAGCAGTTCTTGTATCAACCTGAATTGGTTGGGTCTTGTATTTTCTTTTAATATATTCTTCAATCGTTTTGTCACTATAGTCTAATAACCTACCAATTATTCTAGCTTCTTCTGGTGTGTTGTCTTTAGCATATCCACCTTTTGTTTTTAAATATTTGTTCAAAGATAATGCTTTTTCTTTATCTTTATACAAAATATAACCAATTTTATTTTTTCCTTGATCTACTGGTAATAAACCAATATCACTTTGAGAAATTAATCTAAAATATTTTTCTGGAATATAACCTAAAAACCCAATGCTTCTTTGATTTGTTCTAATACTATTAATTGTATTTAAAATACCGTTAACATCTTCACCATTAACTTCTTCTTTAATATTTTTAATTTTTAGATTGGTGATATCACCCTGATTACAAATCTTTCCACCACCAAGTCTACATTCATCCTTAACAACAACAGAACTACTACCAGCCATTGATGATAATACTCTTTCTTCAACAGTTTCTGGTGTTGGTGTTACACCAGCACCACCATTTATAATTTCAACATTACTGGTATTATAATTATCATCTGTTAAGATATCATCATTACCATCTAAGTTGTTATATAATTCATATATTCTTCTACTTCTATTATAATGTGTTTGATAAACTTCATCTGATAAACCATAATCAATTGATACTACAGCAGGTTGACCATATCTAACAACCTCACCAAAACTACTAACTCTATTAAAATCACCAAGTATCATATCATGATCATTAATCAGTCTTGACATATCATCAATCCATTCATCTTCGTCTAAAATAGCTTTAACTTCGGGATCAATTTCAATTTCACGTTGATTTCGTTTTAACATTCTATTATATAAAAATGTATAAGCATCATCAATTGTAAAACCAAGTATTTCTTTAAAACGTTTAGGTGTTAGTTTTTTAGCTTTCTCAGCTATTAACCAAGTATCATTATCATCAGCTTTTGTTACAATACTAACAATATCATGATTATAATCATATGATGATATTGAAGTTTCAACTTCATTTTGTGATATACCCTTTGGGTTTTTAGCTAATTTTAAAACGTAATTACCATCAATATCATAAACGACTCTACCACTACCTGCACCAATTTTAGGCAATAATCTATCGAAATAATTTATTCTTTTAGCAAAAGAACTTAAATTTTCGACTTCTTTAAGGTGTGTTAAGAATTCGTTGTATTCCATTATTTTTTAGATTTGTTTTGTAATTTACGTAGTGTATTAATAATAATGCCTTCCATCATTTCAGGACTTTCATTTATTACTTGTTTAATTCTATCCATTGCATATAAATCCAATATTGTTTCCTTAATAGCACCTTCTAAAACAAAAGCTAAATTTTCGGTTAAATAATTATTAACAGCTTTAATTGCAGCTTCATTAATTGCACCTTCATTTAACATTAAACCACCACCGTAATTTTGTTTTTGTTGTGGTTGTTCATAACCTGCCATTTCGTTAATTGTATTATATAAACCATTAGAATTTTTAACCTTTTTATTTAGATCATTAAACATTTGTTCATCCCTATCTTCACTAATATAACCTCTTTGTCCTTGTGGAAGTGGTTGACCTTGACGTATTGGTGTTGGTGCATCACCATTAAGATTATGAATTGGGCGTTCTTTATTCTTAGCAGCTGCTTTATTTTCAATAATTTTAATTGTTTGAATTGCTGGTGTATCAACACCATGATGTAATGATGTTTTCAATTCACTTAAAAAATTATCCTTTCTTGAAATTCCTGTATTACCACCTATTGATACAATACCTTTTTCTTGATTACGTATATCAATTTCATTTTTTAACTGATCTAAATTAATTTTCATCTTGTATAGTTTATTTTATTTATAAAATTTTATATTTTTTTATAAATACTTGATTATTTTCAAAAAGACTTTTTCTTGTTATCTAATTGTTGTTTTCTTTTATCTTGAGTATCTTTAAAAAATGTTGTTGGTGTTGGCATTACTGGCAAAACCAAACGACTATATAGATCATATAAATCACCAACATATGATTCTTTTGGTATTTCATTTCTATATTTTACTAAAACTGGTATAAAGTTACCTTTATTATCAGTAGCTACCAAGTAGTTTCTAGGATTTTTCTTTTTTATTTTATTTATTAAATCATAAATTTTTTCAACATCACCCCTTACAATTTGTTTTTGTGTATTACCAGCAGAAAAATCATAAAATTTAGATTTATCTTGACCTTTAAATGTTCCACCAATTTTTTTATTAACTGCTTGCGAATATTTATCAGGTTCATCTAATGAATCTAAACCAGTTATATTTACTTTATTTTGTTGTGCAATTGGAATAGCTGCAATAATATTCGACATTTGTTTATCATTTGGGTTATACTTAGGTGGAATCCCATCTTCTGATAAATCAAAGGTTTTACCTGTTGGTAACATTTGTGTTATTTTATCTGTTAAAAACAATCTCCACCCGGGTTCTGTGCCATGATAATCTGTAAAATATTCGTGATCAATTCTTCGTCTACCATGTAAACCATAGAAACTATCACTATTACCACCCTTTTCTTCCCATGCTCTTAAAGCCTTATTTCCATTTTTTAGACTACCCAAAACAAATGGTCTGACAATACGAAAACCTTTTTGTATTGTATCATCGCCACTATAATAAATGTAAACATATTCATTACCATTAATAGCATTAATAATTCTATCATCAGCAACGGCTTCATTTAGAATACCTTTTCTGAATTTTCTTATATTGTCAAATAATAGTTTAGCTTCGGTTAACATTTATTTTGTATCGTTATATGAACTAGAATTATATTCTTTACCACCAACTATATAACCATTTTTATTACCATTAGTTAACATAGAGTCTCTGGTTTTACTATCTTTAAGTGTTCCAATACTACCACTATTAAAATCTCTACCAAAGTTATCACCATCAGATAATGCATCTGGATTAGTTGCTGAATATTCACTTTTATCTGAATATCTATTTCCACTCTCTTTTAACTGTTTATCTCTCCAATATTTACCTACTTCGTCTATTTTACTCATGTTGTTTGTTTTTAAATTTATTATATTTTAGTATTGTTTAAAGCAAAGTTTTAAATACTCCATTAAATGTGGTACTGTATCTAGATATGTAATTTCATTAATATCAAACCAACCATAACTTGTATGTTCATGATTTAATTTAATATTATCATCATCACCTTTGAAACGAACAGCAAATATGTTTTCACTATTACCATCTTTTGTTATATTATATCTTTCATTGAATCCTGTTAAATTCAATCCAGTTTCTTCAAATATTTCTCTTTTACAAGCCTGTTCTGGCGTTTCACCATTTTCTATTCCACCACCAACTAATGCATACTGTCCAGAACCCCATCCACCATCTTCTGATCTCTTTAATAACAATATATTATTATCATTATTAACAATAACAGCAATTGAGTTTTGTTTTATTGGTTTATAATCTTCATTAATTCTACCAGCACCCAAATCTGAACTAATATTATTAGTAACTGCCTGTCTTACTTCTTTTTTTATTTCAGCACCTGCTCTTTCACTATCCAATTTAGTATTAACGAAATCTCTCATTAATGCACCACCACTTAATTCAAATTGAATTTTACCTTCTGGTGTGTTTGTATTCATTGTATCAAAATCGTGTTTTAACCCTTTTAATGCTTGATAAGTTAAATAATTATTTCTTACTAAGAATTTACCTCTCCTAACACCATTACCAGTTGGGTGTGAATACAATGCCGAATTAATATAATTAATTATATTTTTGGGTATTTCATATTTATTACCATATAATTCTTGATTCATTTCGTTTCTAGTAAGTTAATTAATTTTGTAATGCTTTTTTTATCTAATTTTTTATTAATTAAACCAGCAATTTTAGTAACATCCTTATTTCTGATACCATTATCATCACCTTTTTTTGACATTTCTAATTCAGCTATTTTATCAACAACCATATCTTCAACAATTGTAGATTCTGCTATAGTTGTCTTTGTTGCTTCTTTAAAATTTTCACCAACTTTTTCCATGACTGCATCAGATAATTTTCTTACTTTTGCTTTTATCTTTTCAGGACAATCATTTAAACTTTTGTTATAAATCTCACGATAATCTGTCTTTAAAAGTGTTGGGTTCTTATAATATTCTGCCATTGTATCAACCATATTTTTAAAAATAGCTTCATCAATTTCATCAAATATTTTCATTTTATCATCACCAGCACTTTCAAAAAATGGCATACCTAAGAATCCAAATCTTGCCATCATATCATATCTATATGGTTGGTGACCAGTTCTTAAATTAGTATCTGTTGTTCCTTTTGCAACAGTATCTAAATCAGAACCAGATGTTGGTGTATCGTTAGAACCGATTAATTCACCACTACTATTAATAATTTCAGTTATTTTCATTTTTAACTTTTTATATAAATACTGAAAAAATCATTAAATCACATCAATTTCATCTAAATCATCTTCATCTGCAATTTCATCGTTTCTTTCAATAAATATTACTAAAGCTTCTTCTGCATTTTCAATATTACAAAATTCCTCATATGGCATTTTACTAATCTTTAATTCTTCAAGAAATTTAAAATAAAATTTCATTTTTTTAACATAGAATTCATCAGTATTTAACTTAGACAAATCAACACCAGTACCATCAAAATCTAAACCTAGTAACTTTGCTTTTAATATATTTTCACGTTCTTCTCTTTCAATCTGATATTGTGTTTTTGGTATATCTTGAATTTCCTTGACAATTTTCATGTACGTTCCATCATATTGACCTAACATAAAAATAAAATCATTCTTTATTAAAACAAAATCACCAGTTACATATTTATCATTTATTGATTTAACTAAATCAGTACGACCAGATTCTTTCATTTTATTATTTAAGAACTCCAAAGCATTTTCATATACTTCCAAATGTAATTGATTTTCAGTCGTTGTCTTAAACCCATCCCAAGTCAGACTTGGGTTATAACCTGTTTTATTCCAAAATTCAACTTCTTTTTCTTCCAAGTACATACTATCTTCAAGTGAATCCAAATCAAAAGAACCTAATTCTAATTCTGTTGGGTCTGGTTCATATTTATGTAGATATTCTCTAACAGTTTTAACACCATTAACTTTTTTTCTTTCTGTTTTAACAGTTGCTAAAATCTTCTTGGCAACCTCTGGATCAAATCCAACTAATAATGATTTAACTTTGTTGTTAAAACCAGCTAAATATTTTGGTGAATTGTATTTACCCATTAAATCTGGATTATTTTCAATTTCATCATTTGTAATAATAGTTGCATTAAACTCCAAAGTATTTTTATTTTTACCAGAACTAGAGTCACCCTTTTTTGTGCCTATGTTGACAACATAAATCATACTATCAACATCTGGTTCTGGTGGCAAATAATCAGCAAGCATTTTATATTTTTGTGCTAACGTAACTTCACCAATCTTTGGAAAGATCAAACCATCTTTATGTTTTTCAAATAATTCCAATACTAATTTATTCCTTTGATCTTTAATAAGTTCCATATGAGCCTGTTTGCCTTTTGGTTTACCATTTTTATTAAGACCTCTATTATCATATTGTTTAATACTAATCTTGTATCTCATTTTAGATGCAATCTTTCTCAATGGAATTTTCTGATAATAAATATTATCAACATAGCTGTTATAGAAATTTACAAAATCATAACCTTTACCATGTAAAATCATACTAATTCCTTTATCAAAGAAATCATCGATATATTCAGGCATAACCTTAGACTTGATATTGTTTCCAGTTAATTTAATCTTTTCTTCATATTCACCAGTTTTTTTATTTTTAACTAGTGAAAGTGTTGCATAATTAATACGTGCAAGATTTAAGCATGATAAAAACTCACCGTCATTATCAACACTCATATAAGGTGCTTTCATTTCTTCGGTATTGAATTTAGCAATTAATGCACCAATACCAACCTTACCACCATACTGCCATGCTTCTGCAACTGGAATTTCAGTATCTAAGATCGTAACAATCCCATTAGCACCAAATTTAAACTTGGTCATATTAGGAATTTTAAAGTTTATACCATCAGTTACAGCTAATAAGGCAATACAACCAAACTTACCAAACCAATCAATTGCATGTCTTAAATGTAGTCTACCTGTACAAGTAATACGAGCAGCACATACGTTATCTGACCAGTTAAATGCAATACCAGAACCTAATGCACCAAATAAAGAGTTATTAAGAATTTTAATTGGTAACTGTTTAATCTTAAACATTGCACGATCTCCAATTGTTAGAGTATTTGAAATATATTTTAAGTATGTTTCATTATCAATACTTTTCATCAATTCAATTTCTTCTTCTTTCAAGGGATCAGAACTTGCTAATTTTTTATAGATATTACGAGTTGTTGTTAAATATAATAACATTTTCTTAATAACACCAGTAATATCAAACAATGGAAATATATCATCTGTCAATTGAATCATTGGGTAAAGTGATGCATAGTCAATTTTTGCCCAAACCTCGCTATAACCTGTTTTATAAGTTCTAGCTAAACCACCAGAAAATGCATCTTTCTTTTCACAGTAGGGTATTGCAATATCATTTTCATAACTCCATGCAGTCAACAATAAATTCCATACAGCAGCTGTACCCATCGTACACACCCTCTGATATGTCGTGGGAACGATTTTAGCAAGTAAAAATGATGATTGATTATAAAGTTCATCAACCTGTTCAGTTTCCCATAAATCGTCTGAAAGATACTGTCTTGTTAATTTTTTACCATTAATAAAACTGTTCATTCCTTTTGGAACTGCAAATTCTCTTAACCAATTAACAAACTCTGGATTGGTTGAAAAATTATCAAATTTTAATTTTTTATATTCAGTATCATTAAATAAATGTTTGTTGATTTGTAATTTATAAAATTCTTTACCGATTGCCTGAAATTCTTTTGGGATTTCAATATAGTTATTTTTTTCATCACATACAAAAATATTGTTTCTTTTGAAGAAATAAAAAATATCATTACCTTCACCATTGATATATGTACGATTTGGTCTTGCAAACTTTTCAAATTTTGCTATATATTTTAATCCAGTTTTTTTAATTTCACTATTATTTGCAGCCATCCTCTTTGCAGCATGTAATGTATCAATAACACTAATACCCCAAATTCCAGTAGCTGTAAATTTGTCAGATTGATTACCATATTTAACACTAACATTTGGTATTCTTTTAATAGGTATTTGTTTATTTAATGTAGTCTGAATCTTATATAAATCTATTTTTAAAATCTTTGCCCTACCTAGAATATAATCAAAGTCAAAATCTTCTGAATTGTGACCAATAATAACATCTGGTTTCTTTTTTGTAATGAGTTCAAAGAAATCAAGTATTAATTGTTTTTCACTTTCATCATCTTCTAATTTTTTTGCTTCTAATATTACATCTAATCCTTTATTATCTCTAACACCAATAGCAAATACCCTTGACATAGCATATCTCAAGCCGTTTGTTTCAATATCAAAGAATAATCGATGAACACCTTTATATTCTTCAATTCCTTTGAATAACCTAGATTTTGTACTAATGAAAAATTGTTCTGTAGTTTTTACAGTATTAAATAAGTCACGATACTTGAATTTATTCCAACCCTTTGCATCTTTAACTGGTTTACCATGTTTATCAAAAACTTTTGCAAATGGGTCAATACCACCATCCCTAAGAAAATTAATAATTGCATTATATGATTTGGTGCTTTCTATTTTATAACAAAAGCCATTTGTTAATCGTTTTTGATTACCTGTTTTAAGCGTAGTAATGGTAATTCCATATGCTAATTTTTTTTCTTCAACAATATCTTTAACATGAAAATCTTTATACAATTCATGACCATTTGCTTCAAGGTTTTTCATGTGTATAAATGGTATATATGGAATACGATCAAGATATGGTTCTTGATTCGGTTTACGAATTACACAATCTGCATAATTCTTATCTGGATCAGTTTCAACATTTGTTATATATTTTAAATCAGTATTAAAACCTTCTAGAAATAATTTAATCTCACCTAATGATTTTGAATCGACATTACTCATTTATATTTTTTTGGTAATTGATTTACAAAGATAGTATAAAATAAATATAAATGCAAGATTTTATTTATATTTATTTTTAATCATATCCATAACTTCCTTGACTACTGATTCAGTAATATCTGATTCATAATCAACATTATCCATAACTTTTACAAGTTCTTTTCGCTTACTTTCGATACTTCCATAAACATATTCATCAATAGTTTCAATAAATGCTGGAACATAAATATTAACTGCATCTTTTTGTCCTATCCTATGTAGTCTATCAGCAACCTGATCATATTGTCCTACACTAAATGGTAGAGTTAAAATAATTAATTTACTTGCAGCTGTCAATGTTAAACCATAATTACATGTCTGAATACTACCAAGAAACACCTTACATTTACCATTAGGGTCTTGAAAGTCTTTAACCATTTCTGCTCTTACTTCCAAATCAGTAACATCACCAGTATGTAAACAAGCTAATTCACCATATTTTTCTTTAAGTTTCTTTAATGATTCCTTAAACATGTCAACTATAACAATCTTTTCACCACTTTCAAGTACTGCATCAATTAATTCAATTATCTGCTCATATTTCATAGCAGATGTAAATTGTCTTAATCTCAACATAATTGTAAGTGGATTTGATGTTGGGTTTAATAAAAATTCATTTACAACACCCTTTTCAACTTCTTCATATAGTTTTAAATTCTGTTCAGACAATTCCATCATTAACTTCTGATAGGTTTTGTCTGGAAGGTCTTTTAATGCATCTTCTTTTTTAACTCTATGAGTAAATGGTGCAATCTTATGATATAATTCTTCTAACTTAGATTCGGCACTACCATTAACCCAACCCCATCCATTATAAAAATCATAAGTCATTCCACAATAATATTCGTTAAAATATTTCTTTGTTGCAAAATCAATAGGACTAATAAAATTTAAGATTGAGAACAACTCATGTGCTCTATTTGGTGCAGGTGTTCCTGACATAAAAATACGACTTTCTTCCTCATTATTGAAAATTTCTTTTCCAAAAATGTGTTTAATATTTTTATAAGTATTTGTGCTTGTGTTTTTTAATTGTTGACATTCATCAAAAATTAACGAATTTATTTTACCAATTTTTAATTTCTTCCATTTCAGAACACTATTCTTTGCACTATTAAAATATTCATAGTTTAAAATAATATATTTAGCATCTTCAATACTATATTTATTTTTCTTTTTTCCAACGATATGTGCTTTACTATTTGTAAATTTTTCAACTTCATTATAATAATTATATTTTAATGAGTTTGGTGTTATAACAACAACCTTCTCAAAATCACGATTCATTTCAACAAATAAAATACTACTAAGGCTTTTTCCTAAACCCATTTCGTGTGATAATAAAGCACTTCTAGTTTTATTTAAGAAAAGACTTGCAACAATTTGATGTGGATATAGTTTTATACCATCAAGAACAAATGAATGAACTAATTCACTATATTGTTCAAAATTATTTTCTAACTCAATTTTATAATTAAGCCACTTTTCTTTATTTTCTCTTAATTCGTTTAATTTTCTTTCTCTTTCAAATTCAGCTTCTTCAATTTTTTTAATTTGTTTAATAAACAAATTTCTTCCATCAATACTACCAAAATCAAATTGAATTTTATTTGAGTTTCTATATATTTTAATAACACGAAGTAATCCCATTGTAGAAACTTCCCATGCTCTTTGACTAGTATTCCACTTTCTCATTTCTTCTGGTAAGTCTTTGATACGACCAAAAAGTTGGTCATTTTGATCAAAACTAACCATGTAGAATGCCCTTCGTGGAATTCTAATACAGTTAACAATAAAAATTGGTATTGACATATTAATTCGTATTAATAATACAAAGATAAGTAAAATAAATTAGAAATGCAACTATTATAATAACGTTGTTCTCGTTATAGTGTCTGATATTTTGATGTTTATTACATCATCAATAGGTAATTTTAGCTTATTTGCACAAGTTTCACCTAAAAAATCTACAACAAATTCACCACTATAGTTTCCAGCTGTTGAGGTATGTTTTGATTCAAAATTAAAAATTAAAGAAAATTTTTCAAGAGTTGGGTGTGAAGCTGGATCATCATTTATAAATATACTACCAGAAGAATTTGCAATTTTAAATGCACCAGATTTTGCATTAACCATTGAGAATGTAACTGCTACATTTTCAAACATTTCATCTGTTAAATTATATTTTTCCATTAGTTTTTGTGTAATTGGAAAAACAAGTTCTGGTAATGTACTATCTTTTTTTATAAAAAAATTCATATCTATATTTGTTTATAAATACTAAAAGCCGAAAATAAATTCCAGCTTTTAATATTATTATTTTAATCCTTTGTTAAATAACATCAATCTATCTGTTTCATCCATTTCATCTGGATCAATCATTAAACCTTTCATTTCTTCCAAATCACGAATTACTTCAATAACTGGTTTTAATATTTCTTCTATAATTGGTTCATTAGGTTCTTCATTAATAGTTTCATCAATTATTGGTATATCACTACTAATTGCAAATTCTGCTTTATTAACCAATTCACCATCAATTGTAACGATATCACCAATTGTTGTATCATCATCATCACTTGCTGAACTTATAGCAACATGTGCTAGATTAACAAGATTTGCTTTCTCAACAGTATTTTGTAATCTTAACATTTCATCAGCAGCTGATTTTTTATATCCATTCTTTGAATATTTATTTTCATAGCTTCTATCGTCAAAACTTATTTCCATTGTATCATTATTTAAGATACTATTTGGAAAAGATTGACCGTCTTTAACCATCCTAGCTTTCAAAATCTTAACATTAACTAAACTACTGTCTTTATGTTCATTAGGTTTTGCAATTGACATAAAGAAATGTGATTTTTGTATTCTTTTAACATTACCACCCATTTGTTCAACATCCAAGAACTCTGCATTAAATCCACCTCTATTACTTTGAAGTGCTGACCAACATGGTACGTTATAATCAGCAGCAAGTGCCAAGAATGACTTAATAATTGATAATTCTGATTCTTGCCTATCAGCAGATTTTTTATTAGGTTCTAAACAATCAAGATAATCTAAAATAATTATATCAAATTTATAACCATTTTTCTTTTGATATTTAATAATCCAATTTCTGATATCAAACATTGTTGTATTTTCTTGACTAAAAACCTTAATAACTAAGTCACCACCTTTTGTATCTAAGAATTTTAATTTCTTATATACTCTATCTGCAACTTCATCACTACTTTTATCCATTTCACTTAATGGAATACCAGACCATATTGCAAAATGTTTACGACTTACCTGATCCTCAGTATCTTCAAATATTATTTGTAATACTTTTTTACCATTATTATAAGCAGTATTTGCAATTTTAGTAAGAGTCGTTGTTTTTCCTACTCCACTTGGGGTAAGTATTATACCAACTTCACCATTACCTAAACCACCACCAGTAACACCATCTAATACAGTAATTCCTGTTTCAATAGTTTCACGATATTCTTTTCTTAGTGCATGTAATATATTATCTCTGATTTTAATACCGAAATTTTCATCATCACCAATTCCACTAATTTTATTAAATTTTTCTTCGATTTCACCAAGTGTTTGTTTTTTCTTGATATCACCATTCTTAGTTTTACCTAGAATATATTCACCAAGTTTCCTATATTCTTGTTGTTTTATGAATGTGACAGTTTCAGCTTGAATAACATCACCATTGTATGGAATTTGACCATTAATTATTTTTTCATTGATAATTTTAATTCTATCAATAATAGCAAATAATGATTCTTGTTCAATAACATCATTTGGTTTTTTATATTTATTAATAGCTATTTCAATAGTTTTACTTTGGATATTAGGAACTTTATCATACTCTTTATGATATTCCTTTAAAATAATTATTAATCTCTTGTAATTTGGGTCATCAAAATATTCGGCAGATAAATCATTAATAATTCTATTACCAAATTCTTGTTCTATAAGAATTTGCCACATTAAATTTTGTTGAAAGTCCTGACCTAAATATCCTGATAATGTATTTATTGACTCATTACTCATTATATTTTAGGGTGTTAAAATTCCATTGCAACAAATTGTTACAATGGAATTTAATTAATTATTAAATTACTCGGCAGATAATGCAATGGATTTCTCCATTTCATTTTGCATATAGTCATAATCCATCCATTTAATTATCCTACGAATACTATCGCTAATTTCACGTACAGCATTTGTAACATCGTAACTATATCTTGCAACTGGATTAAATCCTTTAACGTAAAAATCTCTTTCAACAATAAGTTTATCATTAATATATAACCTTATTTTACATTCAACACCGTTTAATTTTAATTCACCAATGACTTTATTGACCGAAATTGGGTCATAATATTCGTCACCCCATAAATTAACACCTGATTCTGGATAGTCTATTAGATCGTAGGATTTATTATTACCAACACCCATTACCGTATTATAAGTTTGTTTACTTAAAACCCTTTGTAATTTGCTGATACTTTTTGGAAGTAAAGGACGAACATCAATTGGTTGACCAAATAAATCGGCATCCATAATTGTTTCGCATAATAAAACATCACCCTGATGTAAAGAAAACCTAAGACTGTTATTTGAATACATTTTATATTTTTTAGTTGTTTATAACACTACAAACTTACACAATTAAATTGAACAATAAAAGAACTTTTAAAAATTTATTTTTTATTGTAAGCATTCAATAATTCTTTCTCATTCATAATAACATTATAAAACGGTTCAACGTAATTTACAAAACTATTATTAGCTACAATTAAAAAATCATCTTCAATCATATATTTGTATAAATTTTTACTACCTCTATTCTCTGGAGATAATGGCATTTCTAATTGTTCTAATTCTTCAAATGCTTGACTTGTCAAAAACGGCTGTTTTAAGTTCATTAACTGATAGTTTGATACTAATATCGGTATATTAGCCAATAAATTTTCAAATGCTTTTAATGGCTTCTTTTTAGCCTTTATTCGATCTTTATTTATATTATCAGCTAACTCACAAATTTCCTTAACCAAGACATTTTTAAATTGAAGTTGTGGAAAATGCTTTAATAAAGTTCCCTCTGCTAGTCCATCAATTCCTTTTAAATTATCACTAACATCACCACAAATAACTTTCATTAATAAAGCATTCGATGGATGATACCCAAATTGAAACATATAATTAGACTTATTTATTGGGTGATCAATATTTCCAAAGATTATTGTAATATTTAAATCAAGTAATTGTGAAAAATCTCTATCATTTGTAAATAGAATTATATCTTCTGTTGTACTATGATCCATACAATATTGAGCAATGAGATCATCAGCTTCTATTTCCATGACTTCAATTTGCCTTAGAAATAATTCTTCTGCATATAATTGAACTCTTTTTCGTTGTTTTAATATTGATTCTTCCTTTTCTTCTTCAAGTCTAATTTGAGCATCAGTTAGTTCAATTTTATTATACCAAGACTTATTCTTTCGATTAGCTTTATATGCATTATTTAATAAAAATCTTTCTTTTCCACCACCCTCACCATCCCAAAATAATACAACTTTGTTTATTTTATTTTCCTTTACTAGTTTACGTAATGTGTTATAAAAACCAGTAATTCCACCAATAAATCCATTATTCATTGTGTATGCATCTTTTGCACCCAAAAATGATCGTTTAAATAAATAACTTGCATCAACTGCTAATGTTCTATTACTCATTTGTTTTATTTTTTAATTTTGGTGTCATGTGTTTACATATTTCATTAAGAAAACCATCTTTACGTGCTCTTGTATATGCACTTTCAGATTTTGATTTAAAATCAATTTTATATTTATATTTTAAAGCTTCTTCTGCACAAGTTAATATATTCCAATAACCATTTGGTTTTATTTTTTCATCTGTCCAATTATTATAAATATTTGGCATATGAATACAAATATCATTTAACCATTTCAATTTAACTGATTTTGAATATGCTGAACTTGAAGCATTTTTAAACTCCATTCTTGAGTTATATTTAAATGCTTCAAGTTTACACATTTCATATGTCCAATAATTATTCTCTTTTTGTGGCATAATTAATATTTATTCATCAGCTTCTTCAATACCATTATCACTTAATTGATAATTTTTCATGCTATATTCTTCTTCATCATTTTCTTCAAAAAATGAAACATCATTAATATCTCCACCTAAAATATCCATAAATAGTTTAGAATGATCTTTAAAATATTGTTTTGCTTTAACATCATTTGGTGAATCATCAATAAAACCATGTGGTGTTGCAATAATTTTTGTTACTAATGAAATTCCAGTAACGTGATTTTTTGCAATATTAACTTTTGTTCTTGTTGCATAAACAACTTCTTTTCCATTTTTTTTAGCTTTTAGTTTTGAAGTTCCTGAATTAGTAACATTTCCAAATACTATTTGTAATGTACTATTAAAAGGGATTGTATCTCCACCTTTAGCAGCTAATTTAGGTAATCCTCTAAAAACTTCTGGTTTCCTTACCCAAACCTGACAAATAATTGCCATAAAATTATCATGTGGATAACCATCTTTTTTACAAAGATTAATTCTTGGGATAACACTCTTACCGAAAACTCTTGAAATTGCACCAGCATCCCATTCATTATTTGATGAATTTTTAGTAAAACTCATATCGGATTGAATAGTTCCAATACTATCAATTAAAAAACATAAATCTCTTGGTAGTTTTCCAGATTTTTGATAATCAAGAATTTCATTAATTCTATCCCCCATCTGCTCAATAGTATCAAATCTTGATCTATCTATAAAAATAAAATCACCCTCATATGTAATTTCACCAGTATTTTGATCAATTGTTTCAGTATATTCAATACCCATACTTCTAATATGCTCCCATGAGAATTTTAACTCAGTTATAATAAAAACTGGTAATACTCCACATTGTTGAGCAGAATATGCTAATTCATTTAAAAGACAGCTTTTTCCTGTATCGGTATGCCCAATGATATTTACCATTTCATTTGCTGGAATCCCGGGTAATCCAGTTGCATCACAAAAAGATGTATTACCTAAAATATTTTTAATTGGAAGCCATCTTCTTGGTTTAAATTTAACACTACTATCTAATTTTGTATCTTTTTTAAAATCAGCCAATGAAAATTCTTTTTTAGCTGTTGGTTTTCTACTTTTATCATTACTTGGAACTGTTGCCATATTAATTATGTTATTTTTTTATTATTGTTAAAAAAGGGTAGGTTTTACCCTACCCTTTTTATATTGAATCTAATTAAAGATTAGAAAGGTAAATCCTTATATTCATCAGCTGGATCAACAGCATCAGTTACAGGTGCTACTGGTTCATCAGCTTTTGTTGCTAATACACTTGCTACTACATTAACAGCATTTTCAGGTTGATTACTATAGTTTGAAGTACCTTGTGCAGTATCTTCATCATAATAATCTTCATCATCTGCATCAAAATTAGCAGTTCTTGTGTTTGCAATTTCTTCAAGATCAGGATGATTTGGGAAAACCCAATGTTTGTTATTCTGATCTGAATCATCCCAATATGGAGTATTTCCTTCTGCAACTAACTCAAGATAACGATGTTCATCAACGCCACGTGCTTTCCTTGCTTTAAAAACGTCTCTCCAAGTGGTATTATCTTCCAACCATTGCCTTACAATAATTGGGTCACTATGTAGTGGGGTACTTTTAGTACTAATAGCTGAAACAGCTTTATAAGTAATACCACCATACATTTCAGCATCAACAATAGTAATACTTAAATCAGCACCCTTTTGAGCATCTGTAAAGTCTAAACCATTATTATCATTTGTAAAATCAGAAAGAATTGGCATTAATTTGTCAAGAGTTCCTTGATTTTTAAAATTATGTTTAAATCTCCAGAATTTAACACCATCTTTTTCAGCACCTTTATCGATACCTCTGATAATGTAGAATTTTTTAGCTTCAAACTTACTTGCATCCATAAAAATTTCTTTATTTCTTTTAGAAATTGCTTCCTGTGCTGGAGTAAAGTTTTCTTTACGAATACCTTTTAATGATTGATCTTGGGTTGCCAACATTTTTCTATGTTTTTGGCACAATGGACATGGTTGTAATACCATTACTGGATTATTATTGGCATCCAATACTTGCTGACCGTTCTGCATTTTTGGTACTTTAGGGTTATTAAGTGCTGGGCAATAAATTTTTTCTGTTTTTGTTTTTCCACCAGAGCCAATACTAGTTACCACATGAAAATGTGCTTCTTCTACATATGGTCTATTTCCTTTTCGTGGTAAAATCCTAAAATATTCTTTAGGTTTTCTTGGAGTAAAATACCTAGCAAGTCGATCTTCTGAACTTACTTTTTTTGGTTCTTGACTTTTTTTGTAGTCATTGAACAGTTTTGACAATTCAGCATTATCTTGCTGATTCACGTTTAATTCTTCCATTTTTTTTACAATTTTAATTTTTACAATTATTGTTTTTATTACAGTACAAATGTATGAAACATTTTCTATAAATACAAGTAAAAATATTTTTTGTTTTAAAAAAAGAAGTTTATCCTAATAAATTTTCAATAACTGTGAAAGATAATCTTTTTTTAATTGACCCACCATAATATGTTAATTTAATTTCAATAAAATAATCTTGAGGGATTAACCATGATGTATCTAAATCAAATTCATAACCATAAATTGTTCTATTAAATAATGAAAATGGTATAATATCAATATAAAAATTTTTTCCAACTTTAGTAAATAATCTATATTCAACAGTTAATCTACTAATAAGTAGTTTAGTTTCATATATACTTCTGCTATTTATTTTAATTTTTTTTATTTCACCAGCATGAATTTGTTCATTTTCTGAGATTCCAATTAAACTAAAATAATAATTATTAATATTAGCATCATTAATATCTGAATATAATGACATGTGTTCATTTGGTTGAATATAAAATTCATTAGAATATTTTTTATCAACACCATTTATATTAATGCTCCATTCATCAGTAAAAATAATACAATCTGGATATGTATTTGATCCAATATTTAGGCTGATTTCATATAAATCATCTTTTACCTTTGTAATTTCAGAAATTGAATTATAAACTATTCCATTGTAATCAATTATATCAACATTACTAACAACAATAGTATCTGTTGATTTTACATTATTTAAATATAAATATATTTTATTATTAGTGTCTAATTGGAAAAAATCACGATTATCAAATAATTCATCACTAATAACAGTTTCGATAAATGGTTCATAAAAAGTATTTGTATTTTTTCCGTGAAATGAAACAAATTGTCTTAACTTGTTAATAGGAGTTGATTCATATGTTGGTTCAAATTTTAAACCCAACCCAAATGTACTACCAGAATATATTGTAGTTCCAGTATAACCAGTACCAAATAATCTTTGATTAATGTATTCAGTTATATCTATTTTAATATTTTCACTACCAGTATCGAATGATTGTGATTTTAATACTTCATTAACATCACTACCAGCAATATCCCATAATTCATTTGTTTTCTTTTCATACCAGTTTGATGCTGCATTTGTATTTGTTATAAAACTACCATAAATAATATCATATCCATTACCGCCATCCCAATCTTCATTTATATTATATAGATCAAGTGTAAATGAAGATGCTCTATTTGCACTATTAAAAGAATTAATATAATTATTATCAGGAGCATAATGAATTGTATTAGTCATATTAAGATAATGTTTTACATTATTTTGATTGAATACACCTGAATCTATTTTTTCATTTAATCTTGTTAAATCAATATCAAAAATATATCTACTTTGGTTTTTTAAATCAACATCAACTGTTGATACTTCAATTGCTGGATTATTACTATTATTGGTATAATTATCACCAATTAAACAGTTATTTTTACTAAAATAGGTTCTAAATCTTGACATGTTTTTATATATAAATAGTTAAAAAATTATTCTAAACCTTGATAATCACCAACATTATTTGGTTTATACCCTAATAATCTATCTGCATCATTATCAGGTTCTTTAAACAAATCTGGTGATGTCATACGTTTATCTTTTTCTCTCCAACCTTTAGGATATAATTGATCGTCTACATCTTTGTTTATTTCTTCATTTTGAATATCTTTTTGTGCATTACATGCAGAACATGCTTCACCATTATCACCATAATAATCAGATTTCTCACTTAAATGATCTAAAACAATATCTAAAGCTACAATTGGATCATCTGTATGTTCCATTTCAACTTTAATTCCAGCTTTTAGTTGATCTCTGTCGAATTGATCAACAGTTGATTTATCACCAACACCACCTTTGATTGGGTTTTCTCTTTCATCAATAGATTCATTTAAGGTCATTTTATTAACCTTATTAAATATATTATAAAATTTATCTCTATTATTCATATTATTCAAATATATCAGGATTTATTTTTCCAAATTTTCTTAATAAAATACCAGCAGTTGAGTTAGCTTCATTTTCAATTTCACTACCTGTTTCACCAGCACTAATATCTTTAATTCTTCCATCAATATTTTGTTTATGATGAACTAATTCATGACCAAGTGATCTTAGTGAATCTGCAAGATTTCTATTTTTAGTTACAAAGTTTATTTTTTTATCATCTGGAAAATAACCACCAAATGATTTATTTTCTTTAGCAGCACCTTCTTCTTCAATTTGATTTATTTCAGGTAAATTACCATCTAATCCAAGTTCTTTATCTGCAAAATTAATAAATTCATCAATAATTCCACCCTTTTTATCATATGATAGAAAGGCTTCATTCAATATAGTTTTACCTACTGATTCATTATTTAATTTGATGCCATTTACTTTCTCAAATATTTCAAACAATCTATCCTTAGTATTTTTCATATTAACTTAAAACTACACTAATATCATATCTATCTAATGGGTCTTGAACACTACCAGCACCAGCTGCTGTTAAATTACCAAATATTTTCTTTAGTTTACCAGCATTATCTGTAAATTCAATTTCAAATGTCCATCTTTTACCTTGTGGTGGCATACCACCATAATATTCATTTCCAGTTGTACACCAATCAAGATTTAATTCTTCAAATGTTTTCCAAACCCTTCTAACTCCTGACCAATCTTCATCTTTAAAAAAACCATTAATTAATGGTGTTATTTTTTTATAAATTATATTTATAGCGGTTTGTTTACTTCTACCATTAATAATTGATTGTGTTGGGTCAAAAACACTTTCATATAAATTGAAACTGTTTTTTACATCAAGGTTTGATTGTTTTGGTAAATCATCAAAATCAGCAACATATGTACCATCTTCTAATTTATTTATACCCTTTTCATTTAAATCGTTTCGTTTCTCATTAAACCAGTTTTTATCCCACATATCACTCAAATTTAAATAATATGGATAAGAAACATTAGCTTTATTTGCTAATTTTTCACCATTAGTTGGTTCTCTAACTTCTTCAACATCTTTTGAAAGTACATCCATTTTACTATTTAGTGAATCTGCTAAACTACTTAATGATTGTAATTGTTGATGTAGGTCTTGCATTGCTGTTATATTATGTTTAATAATATCATTTTGTAATGTATCAACATCTGGTTCTTCTGGTTGTACTTCACCAACTGGTGGTGGTGGTGTTGTTCCCATTCCACTATCAGGTGCAGGTGCATTTGGGTCAGCAGGTGGCATTGCATCAGGTGCTGGCGCGTTAGGATCAGCAGGTGGCATTGCATCAGGTGCTGGCGGTGCAGCATCTGGTGACGGAGCAGCGTTAGGATCAACTGGTGGTATACCTTGTTGTTCTGGTGGTAAATCTTCTTCACCAGCTTCAAATATACCAGACGGTATTTCATCATATTCGTCTGTATCACTTACTAAACTTCTATATTTAGGTGATTCATTCATATAATTGATGCGATATTTCATAGCATCAACAGTATTTTTAAAATTTTTTCTGCTCATGTTAATATCTAATATTATTCGCTCAATAATTGTCTACCATCTTCTGCTAAAATAATTCTATCCAAATACTTAGTATCTGATGATTTATTTTGTTTAATAACCCTAGGATCATTATTATTAAATAATTTCTGATCATCAACGATAAAATCGTTTAATCTGTTGTCTAAATCGTTTTCCATAATATTTATTTTTATTATAAATACTAAGAAATAATCATTTATTTATAATGCAACTAAATATCTTCTTAAATTTAAAAAATTTGGTAGGGTTTTATAAT
>SESG01015016.1_pt1 | contig 34133 bp, 27 predicted proteins | sample 3171421 | NCBI WGS metagenome assembly SESG01 (sample SAMN10866946, study PRJNA518727) | freshwater metagenome | biome: subpolar coniferous forest; feature: holomictic lake; material: water; isolation source: holomictic Lake 227, 6 m and 8 m depth | place: Canada: near Kenora, Ontario | collected...
ACTACGACATTTCATTGTTCTTCTAACTTATTTCTGTCATATACTTATGAAATTTTGTTTTCTTTCCTTCTGGTCAACACAATACAAAGTTGTTGGAAGTTGAAAATACCGGCCAACCCAGTCGCTCCCTCATTTGTAATTTCCTGATATTTCACCACATATCCTGATCAAATCATTCACCTTGCTATCGGGAGTTCCGTATTCAATATCAGCCGCAACGATATCACACGGTCCGTAATGCAAGGCAATATATTCCAGATCTTTCCGGATGTCCGGCACTGATTTTTCAGCAATATCCATCGGAGTGTACATAATGGATCTTCTGCCGTATGGAAATAGATTCCTGGCTTTCTCCAGATCAGATTCAATTCCCATGTCAATGTATCCGACTCGTGGAATTGTGGCATAATCATCAAGGTAAGGACTTGCATTCCAGGCGCAGTTATGAATACCGAAAGCATCAAAAGCACCGGCAATGCGCTGGTCAAAAGGCAACACAAACTCATGGTACAAGTCAGGCGAAAGCATATTGACCAGACAATTGCTGACTGTAAAAAAGGAATAGTTTACCCCACTCTGCTTTTGGCGCTGTTGGAGCAACTTTGCTGCCTCAATCATGGTGATAGTGACACATTCCAGCAAATTCATTGTCAGTTCCGGATCAGTGAGCATGTCCAGAAATAATTGCTGACCCCGAATCCGCTGCGCATTGTTTAAAACGCCTTGCCAGTTGATAAATCCGACTACCTTCCCCTCCATTGATGCAATCTCCTCAACCTGTCTCATTAAAGACAGGAAAAATGGATTCTGTTCGGGCTTGACCGGCCTTAATCGGTGCATCTCCTCGTCCGACAGGTGAAAATGTTCGCTGGTTGGCCACTGTTCGGAATCATACCGGATCGGGACCCCGAACATAGAAGCAATGGTACTCGCTCCGAAAAGCCCGGTCAATAAATCCAAATCCTTTCCATTTTCATCGATTTTACCGATAATATTCCCGGGGAAACGGCTATCGATTTCATGTCGAATCCTTTGAGCCTCTGTTTTCCGGTAGTGAGGGTCTGTGTGCCATTTCTCTCCGAAATCAATGCCAAGTAGCTTGTGGTACCATCTGGGCGTAAAACCAATCTCAGGACGTAAAAAGGCCAGGTCGCCAAAAGCCGGTCTTCTGGTCGCAGGTGCCCCAAGGGCAATATAACTGATAAGTTGCGAAGGCTGCATTGGATTAAAATTTCATCTCCCATCCTTGTTCGTAGCTTCTGGACCAGTATCCGGAAGCTTCGTCGTCCTTCAGGATGTGTCCGTTGGAAGGATCTATGCTAAGGCTTCTTCCCACCCTTTGGGAAATGTTTCCCAATTGAACCAGCAAAGTGCTTTTAAATCCCGAATCCACGCCTGAATTCAGCGGGCTTCCCTGTCTGATGGCATCAAACATGTTTTGGATATGAAGCGCGTCAACCTGCTCAGATGGATTTGAAAGATCATGAGGGTCAATGATATATTGCTCCTTCACCTCCTTGACGACCTTTCCCTGAAGGTCAAAAATCGTATAGCTGTTACCACTGGGAATCAACAGACTCCCATTCTCTCCGTAAAACATCACACCCACCGAACTGCCTTCAATCGGTTTACCATTGCAGCTCCTGCCTTCCCACGACATGGAAACTCCCTTGTCAAAATCGAGATTAATGACCTGTGTGTCGGGAGTCTCCCAGTCATCCTTGTACCTGAAGCGACCACCGTTCGAACTAACCCGGACTGGAAAATCGACATCCATTCCCCAGCGCAGCAAATCAATCATGTGGGTGCCGTTGTTCAGTGCCTCACCGGTGCCCCAGTGCCAGAACCAGTGCCAATTATAATGCAAAAAATTATCCCTGAATTCTTTTCTGGGCGCAGGTCCCTGCCACAAGTCCCAGTTAAGCCAGTAAGGTACATCAGCGGATTTCCCGGTACCGATTGTCCCGCGGTTATTCGTATACCACCCTTTCCCAAAATATACATTTCCGATAACACCGCTTTTTAATTCCTGGATGCCTTTCACCACATTCGGCCACGACCTCCGTTGGTTACCCATCTGAATTACTTTTTGATACCTGATGGCAGCTTCGACGAGCATTTCCCCTTCATGTGGATTATGGCTGCACGGTTTTTCAACATAAACATGCTTACCAGCCTGCATGGCTAGCAAAGATGCGGGAGCATGCCAGTGATCAGGTGCTGCAATGACCATCGCATCGATGTCCTTGCTTTCGAGCGAAAGCCGGAAATCGGAAAATCCCTTGGGAACGATGGATTGCTTTCCTTTGATAGCTTCCATGCAGGCAGTGATTGCCCTGGAATCCACGTCGCAGACATGGGCCACTTCACAATTCTTCTGAATGGCGAAATTCTTTGCAAGTGCTTTCCCCCGGGAGTTGACACCCATCATGGATACGACAATTTTATTGTTTGCACCGATGATACGGGAATAACTCTTTGCGCTGAAGCCGGGTAATGATCCTCCTACAGATAAAACAGAAGAACCAATCACCGTTTTCCTGACGAAATCCCTTTTTGAATGATCCATGAATTTATTTTTTAGTACGTTAATTTAGGTAAAAAATGCCTGCACATGCGAATTCCTTCAAATCGTTTCCTAACCTGCCGTGATGATAAAAAACCTAAATTTTGATTCTTGATGCCTTTTCAGCGGCCTCTCTCATAACATTTTCCATTAAGACCGGAACTCCCATACTTGTTTTACAACGATCAGCAGCTTCCATAAACGCGAGAATTTCAAGCGTCTCCTCCTCCCTGACAGGTGCAATGCCCGTCATGAAAAAGTTGATAATCTGAACCAGAAGCGGATTGTAACCGGCATAGCCTCCAAGTACCCTGATGGCGCTTTCACAAAATATGGTTCCGCCATAATCTGCTGTACCCTTTCTGATACCACGGAAGGTACCTATCCGACCATCATTCCAGACACCTGTAACAAGATCAGTATTCTCATTGGAAGTCCTTACCACACTTTTACATCCTGTTCCCATGGCAGCAAAAAGTGTTTCAACCCCATGAATCCCATACCAGAACAAGTCAGGATGTGTTTTTTCCAGTTTTGCCGGACTATAGGTTTCTGCGCCAAGTATCTTCCCGAAGTGACCGGAAATTATTTCATCCATCCCTGTAATGTACCGAAGTGATGAACCGGAGAAAATAGACACCTTCCATTTCCTGGCTGCATCAAATATACTGATCGCATCTGCCAGTGAGGCAGTCATCGGTTTGTCAATGAACATCCTTTTCCCGGCCTTAATAACTGGAATTGCCTGCTCAAGGTGCAATCTGCCATCATTGGTTTCAAGCAATACCACATCCGATTCAGCGATCAGTTCCTCGATCGATTGAACAATTTTTACCCCATACTTTTGAACCTCCGCCGTATAGCCGGGAATTCTTTCGACACTGCTGGCAATGTCACGGCTGCCATGCGGATAAGCGGCAACAATCCGGTAGCCAAAAAATTCATCCTTGACTTCCGGGCTATTCAATGCTTTTGTAAAAGCCACACAATGAGAGGTATCCAAACCTATCATGCCAATTTTTCTTCCCTTCATGTCAGCCGAATGACCGTATACTTCCAACGCTCCGCCCGTCATGCCAAGAACCGTACCTGTCAGGACAGTTCTCTCAATAAAATTCCTTCTGGTTGTAGTTCCCATAGCCTATTAAGGTTATTAATGAAATTAAATCTTAAAATCCATTGAGATTCTATCCTCCTCATCGGATATACCGGAATAGAACTTGAATTTGGCCGCGCGATTCACAGAAAAATATTCAATTCAAAGGAGATGAAAACCTAAATTCAGGACGACTGTACCTTGATTTTATTCCATTCATTTTCCATCTCTCTATTGGTGATATCATAATTCCCCGGAAGACAAAAGAAAGGGATTTGGTACACTTCCAACCACTGTTTGGTAATCTAATCGGTACCGGCAGTATAGCCGGCAACAAGATTTCCCACAGTCAAAACAAATCCCATTTACATCCTACTTTATCTTCTTGATCTCATCCTTAGAAACACCCGGACGGCAACCTCCGTTCCTGCCAGAACAAATGCAAACTGAAAATTGTCGGGATTATTATTGAAGTGAAGATTTGTCCAGGGGTTTTACAGCTGTCAAATCCGACTTAAATGGCCAGATTAGACCTCAGGCTGCAAACAACCAGGAGGACCCAATTCCAACAAAAAAGAAGATTTCTCATCCAGAATAAAGAAATTAAATGAACAGTTTTAAAACATTGATAAAGAATTATTTGACAATATAATATTTATGGGTTTCGATTTATATGACTTTCCAGGAAGATGATTTACTGAATTCCTTCCTGCTCAAATTATTCCATTTAAAGATAAAAAAGATTTTTGAACCCGTTACGATGGATGAAACACGATCAAAGGAAATAGGATGCTCAGATAATATCCAAAACTTCAAAGGAATATCTAAAGAGGGATTGAATTCACTCCATGTTAAGGAAACCGGAGTACAATCGGGAATCCTTAAGGTCTGTAATAAGAACCAAGATTTTCTGATCAAGATCACATTTATTGCCTGAAACCAAGGATGCGGACATCAACTGCCAAACCTTCATTGCTTTCCTGTAACCGGAAGTCCATTATTCCAATTGGCGAATTTGAACCAATAATTGATTCTGAGTTTGTTCATTCCGGAAAGGAAATTTGTCGCCTTCAGGACGAAGGCTTCCACTATGACGGATTACGCAAACAGACTAACAACGTAACACAATTAGATCATGCTTTGCGATAATTATTGGCCTTCGAAGAAATATTTCAGCTTTAACCGTTTTCTTCAGAATTGGACAGAATCAGAAAATTCATCCCCTCTTCAGGAAGCTATGACCCATGGTTCGATCGCATGAAAAAACAGCCAATTATTTCACAAACGGAGTTCCGAAAGGTAGGATTGTTTTTCCTGCCACATCGTTCAGGATGATAGCGGCCATCATGTACCAGGCAGAAAAGGCACAAATAAAAAGCTCATATCCGGCCACTTTGTTCCAAATTGGATCGATGAAATGACCAAAATCCAGTAGGATGAATCCGAGCAACAAGGTGAAAAAGGTAACAGCCATGGCTTTATGAATGCGCAAAGCAGCCACTGACATAATTGCGGTATACAGTGTCCAACCAACCAAATAGTAACCAACATCTGTCGTACTTGACTCATAGATCTTGTAAAAATTCAGCATCCAAATGATTCCCAATCCAATCCAGAAACTCCCATATGCAACAAAAGCACTATAACCGAAGTTATTGCCCGTTTTCTGTTCCTGAAAGCCGGCAATCAACTGTGCCATACCTCCAAAGATAAAGCCCATGGCTACCACTGGTCCAAGTCCCATGAGACCGATGTTGTGAAACTGAAGTAAAATAGTGGTCATTCCAAAACCTGCCAGGCCAACAACAGCAGGATTACCCATCTTCTTTTCCATAGTGAATAGTATTTTAGTTTAGGTAAATATATAGTATTTTATCTATGTTTCTTATTGAATTCTTTATGTAGGCTATCTGTTGTTTCATTCCGTCCTGGAGCAAGAATTTCCTGTAAACATGCATAGATCCAAATTCATATTAACCTATGATGCAATTACAATTCCATATCAACTTGTAATAAAGCAAGTTATTTTTCAGATCAGACATCCAACGTCACTCCAATTTGACTGCAAAAATAGCAGATGATCGGATACAGATTTTATTCTCATCATAGCTGTATATTTATCTTTATCCAATTACAATTTGGAGGCGAGAAGGCGAGAAGTTTTCCCAATGTCACCAATCACTCTTTCCGAATAGTTTAAGCTACTGTAAAAATAACCACAAAACGATTCAAGTTGAGATCAGGCAAAACCCATAGATTTCCATATTTTATCCGCGTATTAGATGAATGTAAAAAGCCGCGAATGAAGATTTAGCAATTATCATATCAGCAAAATTGTTCAAGGACGAAGTCGATCAATAAATATTCTACCTATTAAAAAAAATGAAAAACTGAATCAATTTATTTAGGCAGTGACAAGCATATTGTATGGCAGATACATGCCCATAAAATAACCTAAAATATTTATTGTAATTATGGAATGGAACAATCTGTCAGATGAAATTACAATTCCGTTTTGAAAGACTCAGATTGCCTGGTAGATTTGTTGAGCTTTTCAAGGACCTCTCTTTCCAAAGTACGCAAATGAACCATGCGTTGTTGATCGATTGATTTTCTTTTCCTCTTCATTACTTCCGTAATCAACGATTTCAGGCTCAATTTAAATGACACATAAAAACCTCTGGTTTGTTGAGCGTAGTAGATCAATCCCCAATTTTCCTGCAATTCTCTTTTTATTTTTAAGGTTTGGTATTCCTGAGTGAAAAACCTCAATTCCTCCGAAAGTTCAGATACATCTTTTATCGTTCTGGTTTTTCCATCCATTCTGGCCCATAAAAGCTTGTTGTCTGCTTTTTGGAATACCTTGCTTCCAACAATGGATTTTAGGGCATGATAAGCCAGGAAACAAGCCTTATCAAAATCTGATTGATCCAGTTTATTGTATTCTGAATAAACATTCCTCTCAATTCCTGTCATCGGCGAATTTGGGTACCTGTCGTACAGGACTTTCCCCTTTTTTAGATTCTCCTCCCTGTCTAGCTCCTGAAAATTGAACCATTCGCACGTAGCCTTGTATTTGTCCTTGGCGGTACCTTTTTCGATCTGGATAAAATGAGCATACAAAGCATAAAAATAAATGTCCCTGATTGATTTTCGGGTATCTGCCATAAAACCAGAGAGCAGCTGAACCGGAATATTGATATACTCGGCCTTTGTTCCAGTCTTGATTTGCTTTTCACTGTTTTTTGGTGCGGGTGCCAATAAACCTTTAAACATAGGGCATGTTTTGATGGTGAAGATAAAAAGAAAATCGTTTGAAATTCAACGTATTGAAATTTCAAACGATTCACAAAAATGCAACACGTTGAGGTCGATGGCGGATTCGAACCGCCGTACACGGTTTTGCAGACCGCTGCCTAACCACTCGGCCAACCGACCTTTTTCAGGGTGCAAATATAGCTTTTTTTCCCTGCAGAGAAACCCGGAAGCATAAAAAATAGCCTTTATCGTGACATTGTGACGCTAACTGCCTTAATATGACCACCCATAGAAGGCCTTGACTTTGAAATTTTTACGCATACCTTTCCTGCATCAGGGTATTCACCGTGAATCCTGCTAAGAATCCGGCCTGCTACATGTTCCAGCAGATGTGAAGGTTGGTGCATTTCCTCCTTGACCAATTTATAAATACCTTCATAATTCAAAGCATCTGAGAGGTGATCACTGAATGCTGCTTTTTCGCAATCAGTTTCAATGGAAATGTTCACTTCAAAACGGTTTCCAACAATCTGTTCACTCTTAAAATAACCGTGATAGGCATAAAACTCCATCCCTTCCAATTCAATAATTCCCATCTTGATTGCATTTTGTTACCGACAAATTTAACTCATTTTTTAATCAACAATTTTTCTTCTTCAGATAAACAACTCTTGTTACCTTTGCAAAAAAGTTGTTAAGAAATAACATCCCTCAATTCAGAAAAATTTAAATTGGCGGATTCTTTTTATTAAATGCTTTTTATCACAAGCTAATAGCTTATATTTAAAGGCATTAACAGCGGAAATCACATAAATCAGATCATTGAATATGGACCCAATCGCACCAAAAAATTTTATTCAACAACAAATCGTTGAAGATCTTGCAGCAGGTAAAAATAACAGCAGGGTACACACCCGTTTTCCACCGGAACCCAACGGTTACCTGCACATCGGTCATGCCAAATCGATCTGCCTGAATTTTGGTACAGCCAAACTTTTTGGAGGTATTACGAACCTTCGTTTCGACGATACCAACCCTGCGAAGGAGGAAACAGAGTATGTTGATTCGATCATGGAGGATGTAAAATGGTTGGGGTTCGACTGGGAAGACCGACTATTTTATGCCTCAGACTATTTTGATCAGCTGTATGATTTTGCAGTTGTACTCATTCAAAGAGGCAAGGCCTATATTGATTTCCAAAGTCAGGAGGTTATCAGCGAACAGCGTGGAACACCAACAAGACCTGGAACTGACAGCCCGACTCGAAACAGCGCTCCAGATGAAAATCTCCGGATTTTCAGTGATATGAAAGCTGGCCTCTACGAAGAGGGCACATGTGTTCTACGCGCAAAAATTGACATGTCATCACCCAATATGCATCTGCGCGATCCGCTGATGTACCGAATTCTCAAACAGCCTCATCACCGCACCGGTGATACCTGGTGCATATATCCGATGTACGATTACGCTCACGGACAGTCCGACTACTGGGAAGGAATTACCCATTCGATCTGCACCCTCGAATTTGAGGTACACCGCCCGCTGTACGATTGGTTTGTGGAAGAATTACAGGAAGGGGATTACCGTCCAAGGCAAATTGAATTCTCACGTTTAAACATTACTTCAACTGTGATGAGCAAACGCAAACTGCTTCAACTTGTTAAGGAAGGATTTGTAAAAGACTGGGATGACCCGAGAATGCCAACTATTTGCGGTTTGCGTCGCAGGGGTTATACGCCTGAATCCATTCGCAATTTTGCAGACATGGTTGGTGTGACAAAAGTAGATGGCGTGACAGATGTTGCCTTACTTGAATATTGTATTCGTGAAGACCTGAACAAAAAGGCCCAACGGGTGATGTGCGTGACTGACCCGCTGAAAATAGTGCTCACCAACTACCCTGAGAATAGCGTAGAAGAAGTTGATGCTGTCAATAATCCTGAAGATGAGAATATGGGCAAACGAAAAGTTCCATTTTCAAAGGTCATTTACATCGAAAGAGAAGATTTTATGGAAGAGCCTTCCAACAAATTCTACCGTTTGGCACCCGGGAAAGAGGTACGTCTCCGCTATGCCTATTACATCCGATGCAATGAAGTAATCAAAGATGATTCCGGAAATATTGTTGAACTGCATTGTACCTACGATCCGGATACCAAGGGTGGAAATGCCCCCGATGGTCGAAAGGTAAAAGCCACATTACACTGGGTTGCTGAAAGTGGTGCTATCTCATGTGAAGTAAGACTTTATGATCGCTTGTTTACAGATCCGGATCCGGATGGTCACAAGGACAAGGATTTTCTTGAATTTCTAAATCCCGATTCGCTGAAAATACTTCGGAACTGCCTCATAGAGCCTTTTGTCAAGGACGCTGCTCCACTTGCCAAATACCAGTTTGAAAGATTGGGATACTTTAACGTGGATCCAGATTCTCAAACCGGGAAACTTGTTTTCAATAGAACTGTTTCCCTGAAGGACAATTCCAAGAAGTAAGCGTACAGGAAAGTATTTTAATAAAAGGAAGATTGAATGCTTCATTCATGATTTCTCAAGATGTCATTCAGTAACCAATAAATGAAAGAGAGAATTGCATTGGCAGAGAGCCGGGCGCAATTCTCTCTTTCACAAGTTGTAAAATCCGTAATTACAACGAATGACGTCGAAGGCAGAAGGTTTGTTCCGCCTCTCAAACTGTGTAAAAAATACCTTGATTGAGAACTACCGGCTGACTCGTAACTTCAGATTTAATCTTACGCTCTGCGAAGTCCGATATTCTACTTCTTGAGGTGCATTCACTCCACCCTTTCCTTGGCGGCCTGCAACTTCTGCAATTTACGCCGGGTATAGAAGAAAGTAAATATCGCAGCACTCCAGTTGGCGAAGAAAACACCCCACCAGATACCCTTGGTTCCCATCCCCATTTGAACAGCGAAAAGCAGGAACAAAGGCAGTGGAAGTAAGAATTGCCGGTATACTCCGACAAAAATGGCATACAGTGGTTTCCTTATCCCCTGTAGTGTGGAGACCGAGATGTTCAAGAAGACGTAAGCGAAGAAAAAAAGCACGCCAATATTCAGGTATTGTTTGCCAATCAAGACCACTTGAGGATCGGAGGAAAAGATTTTCATCAGGGGTTCTGCAAAAATGGCCACGCCAATGATTCCGATCAAAAGAATGAAAAGCCCATAGATGATGTTCAATTTCCAGGACTCAAATATACGCAGAGGAAAGCCTGCTCCTAAATTCTGCGCTGCAATTGTGAGCGCAGCAACATTTAACCCAACTGTAGGAAGCAGAACCAACTGTTCAATTCTCGTTGCAATTCCGTAAGCAGCTACGGCCTCTTTGCCATATTTGCCAGCAAAATAGGTAATGACAAAGATCCCGATGGCAACGGTGAGCATGTTCAAACTGGCCGGAAATCCCTGCTTAAAAAGATCGATGAAATATTGTTTCTGGGGAATCCACGATTGCCATTTGATACCTTCCATAATTTTTCTGCTGCGGATCCGATAAATAAGGTACACTGATCCCAAAATCTGAATGATCACAGTGGAGAAGCCGATGCCTCCAACACCCATGGCAGGAACGCCCAAACCGCCGTACATAAACCATGGATCCATTAAGACATTGAGAAAAAATCCGGCAATCAGAAAATTCCGGTATGTTTTGGTGTCTCCCCTGGAGGTCAGTGTCGCATTCAATGTACTGTTGAGCATAAAGAAAAACGTTCCGGAGAGAATAATATTCATATAAGCCACTGCAATACTCAGGTATTCTTCTCGGGCACCCAATAATTTAAGCAAGTTTGGAGCAAACAATATTCCCAGCAGAGTCAGAACCAAGGAATTTATCAACGAAAAGGAAATAGCCTGTGCGGCATACATCCCGGCCTTTTCTTTTTTCCCTGCACCAAGGGAGGATGAAATCAGCGCTGTTGCACCTGTTCCCATCCCCATCCCAACCGACAGGATAATAAAAAACACAGGAAATGAGAGCGACAAGGCTGCCAGAGCAGTCGTTGACACCAGACCGCCATAATAGGTATCAACAACATTAAAGAGTGTATTAAAAATTAATCCAATACTGGATGGCAGTGCAATAGAACGGATTAGCTTTGGTAATGGCGTTGTAGTAAAGTCTGTATTCATTTTGAAAAACGATTCAGTTCAATGATTTTTACTTAATATCTGTTTCATACGCAAAAAAGAGACAAAGGGTTCTAATGCTGAATAATTAGCATTAAATTCATCGGAATTACACAACATAATTGTAATTTTGAAGATGTGCATCGGTGATCTTGCCGAAAACATGAAAGGAGGCAAAAAAATGAGACTTTCATTTAAAATCGATTATCAAACGACCTGGGGAGAAACTCTCTTCGTTTCCGGATCAACTCCACAGTTTGGGCAATGGGACCCAAGCCGCGCGGTTCCTCTAAAAAACCAGTATCCGGGTGAGTGGCAGGCAATTTTCGAAACTGACTCAGATCAACTCGAATACAAGTACCTGCTTCAGGATGAAAAAGGCAACTTCATTTCTGAATGGGGTCCTGGCAGAAAAGTTTCATTTATAGGCTCTGAATACCAGGAAGTACGACTTCGTGATTTTTGGCGTAACGCTTCTGATCCTGAAAATGCGTTGTATTCCGCGGCTTTTCAAAAAGTGTTACTAAAAAGAACTCTTTCAAAGACAAAAAATAAGAAGAATCCTGTACCAAGGATTCTTCGGTTACAACTTCATACCCCTGCCATAGACCCAAAGTACAAATTCGCCCTATTGGGTACGGAATCAATTCTGGGAGAATGGGATGAAACCTATGCTCTGGTGATGGATGACTCTTCGGCCCCTCTCTGGAAAATTGAACTGGATGCATCAAAAATAAAATTCCCCCTGCATTACAAATATGTAATATACGATCCGGAGCACAAACGTGTGATTGAATGGGAAGCAGGTAACAACCGGGAAATAAGGGATTTCGTATGCGATCTTCCCCGATCTCTCAAAGTACATACGGATGAAAAATTCCGTCAGAATATCGGTCACTGGAAAGGTGCAGGTGTGGCAGTACCGCTTTTTTCACTCCGAACGGAACACAGTGGCGGGATTGGCGAATTTACAGATCTCTACAAGTTGGTAGACTGGTCGGTCAAATGCGGAATAAAGCTCATTCAACTTCTGCCGCTGAACGAAACTGTTTCTACCCATAGCTGGATAGATTCCTACCCTTACAAGTCCATCTCCGTAATGGCACTTCACCCCGTATTCCTGAACATTACCAAAATTGGTGTACTCGACGAAGAAAGTCTCATGGTAGGATTTATTCAGGCGCTTTCTGGCTTCAACAACCAGGAATCTGTTCATTACGAAGAAGTTCACAGGACAAAGTCAAAATTCTTCAAAATGATTTTCGACCAACAGATGGATTCCTTCCTTAAAAATCCATTATTTCTGGAGTTCTTTGGGCAGAATAAAGATTGGCTCGTGCCTTATGCAGCCTTCTGCTACCTCAGAGACTTGAACAAAACAGCCAACTTCAGAATCTGGAAACAAAATAAAACCTTCAACAAGGAAGAAATTGACCAGCTCACTTCACCCGATCTTCCCATCTATCCGGACATTTCTGTTCATTATTTCATTCAGTATCATGCCCACAAGCAACTTAGTGAGGCCGTCGCCTATGCAAGGCAGAATGGAATTGTGTTAAAGGGCGATATCCCGATAGGCATAAGTCCGAACAGTGTCGAAGCCTGGACTCAACCTGAACTGTTCAATCTTTCGCAACAGGCAGGTGCCCCTCCTGACGAGTTTGCCGACATGGGCCAGAATTGGGGATTCCCCACTTATAACTGGGAGGTGATGGAAAAGGATGGCTACCTCTGGTGGAAAAACAGATTGAAACAGATGGCGCACTATTTTGATGCCTTCCGGATCGATCACATCGTCGGTTTCTTTCGTATTTGGGAGATTCCTGTGCAACAGATCTTCGGTACCATGGGCCATTTTAACCCGGCACTACCCTATTCCCGCGATGAGATCATTGACCGGGGAATCAATTTCAATGAAGAAAGATATACGAAGCCATACATACGTGACTATTTCCTCCACGGACTTTTCGGCGAGCTGACGGATGAGGTGAAAAATAAATTTCTCTCAGAATATGATCCTGGCAAATTCAACCTGAAGCCAAATTTTGCGACTCAAAAACAGGTTTGGGACTTTTTCGAATCAGGGAAAAAGGAGGATGCATTGAGTGGAAAAGAGAGCCGCATCAGGGACGGGCTTTGCGAGTTGATCAGTGAGGTTCTTTTTGTCCGGGACCCCCTCCATCCAACCCATTTCCATCCAAGGATCGCTTTCCACGACACCAATTCCTACATGAACCTGCCTGATTACGACAGATACAGGCTGGATGAATTGTACATTGAGTTTTTCTACCATCGGCACGATGAGTTCTGGAAAGAGCAGGCCCTGAAAAAACTACCTGCTATTCTTGAAGCCTCCGAAATGCTGGTATGTGGTGAAGATCTGGGGATGATCCCCGATTGCGTTCCCGGGGTAATGAATAATCTCGGAATACTTAGCCTTGAAGTCCAGCGCATGCCAAAGGATCCCAAAATCGAATTTTTGCACCCTTCGGATGCACCTTATCTTTCAGTAAGTACAACCTCCACGCACGACACCTCCACTTTACGCGGCTGGTGGGAGGAAGATCCGGGTAAAAGCGAACTCTTTTTCCGCACCATCATGGGCAATCACGCACCAATGAACAAGGTGATGGAGGCATGGCTGGCCAAGGATATCATTCAGCAACATTTCTGGTCTCCGGCGATGTGGACCATTTTCCCAATACAAGACTTGCTGGCCATGGATGAAGAGCTCAGAAGGGAAGATTTCGAGGCAGAAAGAATCAATATTCCGGCTGTTTCCAACCATTACTGGAGATACAGAATACATTTAACTCTGGAAAAATTATTGAAAGCGACCCAGTTTAATGCGGAATTACGGCGGATGATTACCCATTCAGGCCGATAAAACTCCCGTTATTCTCCATTCACCGATTATCCGCCAAGGTTGGCCGATTAGTCCTTCATCAGCAGAAGGTATGAGTTTACTTTTGAGTCATCATTAAAATTCATTGTCGTACTAAACAAATTTTGCCATGAGACTAATCAATGATCCGAATGAACCAAATGCGCCAATAGACCCAACATTCTACGATAAGGGAAGAAGACATCACCGCCCCGAGTCAAGAATGTTCCTCGGAATAATTTTTGTCGCCATCGGTGCTTTGCTGATCCTCAAAAATCTTGACATCCTTTCTTATGATCTTTCCCGGATTCTCATCAGCTGGCAAATGCTGCTGATTGTGATCGGCGCCTACAACCTCAACCGAAAAGCCGGTTCAGCAGGTATTATCCTGATTGCGATCGGAACCTTTTTCCTGATTCCTAAAATACTGGATGTACCCTATGACTTCTTCCAGAATTTCTGGCCGGTCATACTGATGATGGTGGGGATAATATTCCTGTTTCAATGGAGGCGATCTCCTGGCTACTCATTTGGAGGTCAGGTTGATAAACATGACGTTTTGGATGAAACAGCCATTTTTGGCGGACGGAATATGTCACTGGTTTCCGAACAATTTAAGGGCGGAAAGATCACTTCCATTTTTGGAGGATCAAAGATCAACCTGCTCTATTGCAAGCCGGTAGACGGATGCGTAATTGATGTAGCCACCATTTTTGGAGGGACAAAAATTATTGTACCTGAAGACTGGAATGTAAAAACGGAAGTGGTCTCCATCTTCGGAGGTTTCGAGGATAAGCGTGGCAATTCCGTTATTTCCCGGGTCAATCAGTCAAAAGTCGTTGTCATCAAAGGCTCAGCCATTTTTGGAGGTGGCGAGATCATATCAATGCCCTAAAATACGATGGAACAACCCGGCGCATTCAACCGAAATTCACTTGCATTAAATTGGATAGCCCCGATTTTGTTCGGAATTATTCAGACGAGTATCAACCTCTGGTTCGAAATCCTCCCCTGGGGGATTTCGCTCGTTGACGGGATTGTTTATGGTTTTCTCCTGGGAGCATACGGCATGGCCATCTGGTTTGTGGTCAGGTACAACAGTCCGGACGAAAAACCAATCAGCCAGTTAATTTCCACCCATCTGGCTTCAGCCATCATTCTGTCGATTGCCTGGGTGTACAGTGCCGGGTTCATCACGCGTTTAATCCTGCCGGATCCGATCTACCTCTATTTTCAGGAAAGCCATGTATCTGGCAGAATATTCATCGGTTTCTTTTTCTATACCCTGATGGCAGCCGTGTTCTACCTTTACATCTTCTACATGAGGAACCGTGAGAAAAGCGAGCGTGAGACGGAACTGAAACAGGAAGTCAGGGAAGCGGTACTGCGGGCTCTGAAGTCACAGATTAATCCACATTTCCTTTTTAACAGCCTCAACTCCATTGCCTCACTCACCCTTGCCAATCCTGAAAAAGCCCATGAAATGGTGATTGCACTCTCAGACTTCATGCGCTATTCTCTTCGCAAACAACACAACGAACTGGTTGCACTGGATGAGGAAATCAACCACATCAGACTCTACCTTCAGATTGAAAAAATCCGTTTCGGCGATAAAATGCTTTATAACTTTGAGGTTGAACCGGAATGCCTTGGATGCCAGATTCCGACCCTATTGCTGCAACCACTCTTTGAGAACGCTGTAAAATATGGTGTGTACGAAGCCTCCGACCAGGTGGAAGTTTCTCTGATTGCCAAAAAAGAGGGAGACCACACCGTACTGACCATCACCAATAGCTACGATCCGGATGCTGCTCCAGTTAAAGGTGAAGGAATCGGATTAAAAAATGTCAGGGAGCGTCTTCGTCTTGTTTACAACAGCAACAACCTGATTCAAACCGAAGATCAAAATGGAAAGTTTCGTGTAACGATCTTTCTGCCGTGCGAAAAAAAGACTGTAGACATAAGAACTTAACTTTAGTCACAACTTAAAATGAATAAAATTAAAGTCCTGATCATCGACGATGAACAGCTCGCCCGAGATCTTTTAAAACATTATCTCTCCAGAGATATCAGGCTGGAAATTGTGGGAGAATGCAGCAACGGATTTGAAGGAGTTCTTGCCATTCAGGAACTGAAACCGGACCTTGTGTTTCTTGATATACAGATGCCCAAAATTACCGGATTTGAAATGTTGGAACTTCTGAGTGACCCGCCGGTCATCATTTTTTCGACAGCCTATGAAGAATTTGCCATCCGTGCTTTTGAAGCCAATGCCGTTGACTATCTGCTGAAACCGTATCCGGCAGAAAGGGTTCTTCAAGCCATCGAAAAAGCCTTGTTACGCTTGCAAAACAGGTCTGACATCAAAGATGAAATCGATGGATTAAGTCAGTCGCACGATGAAAATAGTGGATTGTTGTCGAGAATTGTCATCAAATCCGGAGCCAAAATCCGCATTATTCCTGTCGAAACCATTGACTACCTTGAGTCGGAAGACGATTTCGTGATGATTTACTGTAAGGAGGGTCATTTCCTGAAACAGAAAACGATGAAATATTTCGAGTCACACCTTGACCCTAAAAAATTCATCCGCATTCACCGGTCGTGCATCGTCAACAGTTCACAGCTGGCAGAAATCCAGCAGTATGGCAAGGAATCCTGGATGCTTCTGACCAAACAGGGTGCCAAACTTAAAATCAGCAAATCAGGCTATCTCACTTTGAAACAGTTTCTGGAAGAGGGCAGCGGTAACTAATGGATCATATTCGGCTCATACCATGCAGATGAAAAATGAATCACCTGCATTTTAGTTGAACCAACACACGCCACTCACTTCCAGATCATATTAGTCATATAATCAATGATATACCTGCCTTATTGATAATCAATTCCTTGGGTCTGTGAATTGAAATTGAAAAAGGGAAGAATGTTCCGGTCTTTTATTTTATATTGTTGGCGGAATTCTTTTCTTTTGCAATAAGCCAAATGACGCGGTATCCATGATAATCAAAGACGATTTTTTGACCGGAATTTTCACCAATCTTCAGCCCATTTACCTGTGGGCCGGATTATTGGTGATATTCAGTTTAACTCTTTGGGCACTGATCAGTTTGGTCAAAAGAATACGTACTTCACCCACCAAAGGCAGAAAACTGACTTTGAAAGAGCGGTTAAGCAGGAGAAAAGCACAGATCATCCTCACGGGTGACAAAAGGAGAAGACCGGATTATGTAACCATGGCCATCCGAAATTACGGAATTAGACCCGTTGATCTTGAAGCGCCAAGGCTCGTTTTCAAAAGACACAGCAGCGAACGAAGGTTTAGAATCAACTCTTTCGGTGGGGTTGACGATTTCCCGATGTGGCTGGAACCCGGATATGAAGCTACCTACAGGATTGAACTGGAACAGTTTTATGACAGAGTACCTATATTGAGGAGAGCAACCAGGCTGGGGGCAGAAATAAGGGAAGTCTCAGGAAAAAAATTTGTGAGCGCCACCATCAGAATTAAGCTGATTTAACATGAGAGAATGGACCTTTAAGGATACTGATTTTAACTCTTTTCCCGTTTATGCCGGTGTTGATCTGGGCGTTCACTGGTCTGTCGGGACATTGAAGGTCAAAATATGGGCTCCCACTGCGGTGGAGGTAATTTTCAGATTGTACCAAACAGCAGAAACCAATCAGCCTGAAAAGGTAATCCCTCTCGGAAAATCAGTCTCCGGCACCTGGGAAATTGAAATCTCGGGGAATTTCGAAGGCTTTTTGTACACTTTCCAGGTACGTGACAGGCAAGGCTGGCTGAATGAATGTCCGGATATTGAGGCCAAAGCAACGGGAGTGAATGGATTGAGGGGGTTCATCCTTGATCCGGCATTGACACACCCGGAAAAATGGAATACCGACAAGCGGTGTAAGATTGTTCAGCCAACAGATATGGTGATTTATGAGTTACATATCCGTGACTTTTCAATTTCTGAGGATTCAGGGATTCAGCACAAAGGAAAATATCTTGGGTTAACCGAGACTGGAACAACCAATCCTGATGGACTTTCTACCGGAATAGACCATATGAAGGAATTGGGAATCACACATATACATCTTTTACCGATTGCAGATTTCTATACGGTCGATGAAACAAAGACATCCCCGCAATACAATTGGGGATATGATCCGCTCAACTTCAATACTCCGGAGGGGTGGTATGCTTCCAATCCCAATGATGGATGCACCAGAATTATTGAAGTAAAAAAAGTCGTTCAAACTCTTCATCAACAAGGATTTGGAGTAATTATGGATGTCGTATACAACCACTCCGGCCTCATCTTTGATTCGTGGTTCAACCAGTTGGTTCCCGGGTATTATTATCGTCAGAGAGAAGACGGCACCTTGTCGGATGCCAGCGGATGCGGCAACGAACTGGCCACAGAACGGGCGATGGTACGCAAATTCATTGTCGATTCGGTCGCCTGGTGGGCAGAAGAGTATCATCTGGATGGATTTAGGTTTGATTTGATGGGGATCATTGATATCGAAACAATGAACCTGATCAGAACCAGACTCGACCTGATTGACCCCAATATTTTCCTTTTCGGGGAGGGATGGATAGCGGCTGAATCTCCATTGCCTGATCATTTAAGGGCGACCAAACTCAATACTTTGCATCTCGATCGGATAGCCTCGTTTTGCGACGACATGCGGGATGGGTTAAAAGGGTCTCCATTCAATCGTTACAGCCATGGCTTCATTAGCGGGTTGACTTTGCGGGAAGAAAAAATCAAATTTTCCATTGCCGGCGCAATTCAACATCCCGATATTTTCTATGATTATGTCGAAACATCCCGTCAGCCATGGGCGAACAGTCCCGCCCAATGTGTCAATTATGTTTCCTGCCACGACAACTATACCTTATTCGACAAACTTCAGTATTCTTGTCCGGAGGCAACTATGGAGGAGATCGAAAGAATGACCCGCCTGTCCTTAGGCATGATCCTGACTTCACAGGGAGTTCCTTTTTTACATTCCGGCATAGAAATGCACCGCTCAAAAGGTGGCCATCACGATTCATACAGATCACCCGATGATGTCAATCAGATAGAATGGGGCAATAAATCAGCCTATTTGGATCTTATGCATTTTACAATGAAGTGCATTGAACTTCGCAAACAACATCCGGCATTCAGAATGAGCAATGGCGACCTGGTGCGGAAAAATCTCTCCTTTTTTAAAAAATACATTCCGGGGGTAATTGCTTACCAGCTGAAGGACCATCCCAATGGTGATTCATGGAAGAACATTCTTGTATTGTTCAATGGTAACAACTATTCAGTAGAGTATGAAATTCCTCTGAAAAAATGGCTGATTGTCGCGCAGAATGGCGAGATCAATCCACAGGGAATAAGTCATGTTACTACCGGAAAAGTTCGTCTTCATCCAATCTCTATGATGATTTTTGCAGAAGAGCAAATAGATTGATTAGCCGATTGGTGAACCTGGTGGCACCCTTTGGCCGCCGGTTCTTAGAATCCAATCCTTTACAGTGAAGGTCAATTTTCTAAAACAAATGACTCGAAGGATCTTATCGTATGAATGCCAACAGACCCGGATTTTAAAATGCGCCGAGCAAGAGATTGATGTCTGTATCAGAAATGGAGAGCATTTTAGAGATATCCCTGTTGGTAAGAATGCCATTCAACAGCCAAACTCCTTCACAAAATCCCCTGTTCCCTTTGATGTATTCGTTTACTCCTCCCGACTGGCCTATGCCGAGTAAAATAGGGGTGAAAATATTGCTGGCCGCGATGGATGCCGTACGAGCGACCCTCGATTCGAGATTTGGCACGCAATAGTGAATGACCCCATGTTCCTTGTAGGTCGGATTTTTCAGGGTAGTGATCCGTGAGGTTTCGAAACATCCTCCCTGGATAATATTAAGGTCGATGATGACCGAATTTTCCTTCATTCCCATCACCATATCTTCCGGGACAATCATATTGGGTACTTCATTCATCGGCATCGCTCCGAGAACAACTTCAGCCGTTCTCAGGGCCTTGCGCAAAGCTTTGGGATGAAAAACCGAGGTGGATAAATGTTGCCCGAGCCTGGCTTTCAGGTTCATCAGCTTATAGATGGAATCATCAAAGACCCTGACAACCGCACCAAATGACATCGCAGTTCTGGCTGCCTGTTCCGCCACTGTTCCTGAGCCGAGGATTACGACTTCTGATGGAGCAACACCGGTGACTTCACCGAGAATCACGCCTTTCCCGTTGATTGAACTGAGAAGTTCACTGGCCACAACCATGGCAATATTTCCCACAATTTCGCTGCTGATCTGCACCATAGGCAATATCCCGTGTTCGTCTTTCAGGTATTCAAAACCAATGGCAGTAACCTTTTTCCGCATCAGTTTACGTACCAATTCTGAAGTCATCAGGGAAAGATAGACGGGTGAGAAAAGCAACTGATTACCCTTCATCAAGTCTGTTTCGTCACTGGTAAAAGGTGCCATCTTGAGGACGATGTCGCACTGGAAGATCTCTGCCGCATCCGGACAAATTACTGCTCCGGCTTCAGCGTAGGCCCTGTCTGAATAATTGGCATCCTTTCCAGCTCCTTTCTGAACAAACACATTGTGTCCGCTGGTGACTAAAACCTCCACAGACTGTGGTGTCAGAGGAACACGAAATTCGACCACATGACCCGTACCTGGAAAACCAATGCTCAATTTGATATTTCGTTTGAAAGGCTTGTACAACTCCTCTTTGGGAATTAGTTGTTCTTTGGTCCAAACAGAAATATTCTCCTCTTTTTGATGGTTCATATCAGTTTAATTAGATTCAATGATCCTGTTGCCGCTTTCAGTTTCTGTAATGGTTATCTTCACGGTATTGGAAGGAAGCAAAGACCCTATCAGCTCAGGCCATTCAATAAAACAATAATGATCGCTGAAAAAATACTCTTCATACCCCAGGTCAAAAAGTTCATCCATACTTTTGATCCGATAAAAATCAAAATGATAAATTTCACTTGATTGCTCTGTTTCATAGACATTGATCAGGGCAAAAGTAGGTGAGGTGACGTAGTCAATGACATGCAATTTTTCACACAGGGCTTTGATAAAAGTCGTTTTGCCTGAGCCCATCTTTCCGTAAAAAGCAAATAACCTGTCGGTAGGATGTGCCCCAATCAATTTCTCTGCTACCGCATTTATTTCACTCAATGAGCTGATCTCCGCTTTGAACATCTTTGATATATATTTAAATCAAGCCATTAACCATTTGAAGTAAGCTTTCAGTCACGGGTTAAATAGCAAGCCGTTTTCGACAGTTAGAAATGCTCTTCCTATATGCCTTCAGCCATTGGCTTAAAGCATTTTGACATTTGCACACCAATTTTAATCAAAAATTTCTGATAAAATTCAGGTTTACCCTATCATTTTTTATCTTAATTTTGAAAAACATTAAAAACTGAACCATGAACATTCCATCGGCTTTAAAATACACCAAAGAACATGAATGGCTTCGCGTAGAAGGTAATGTTGCTTTCGCAGGAATTACCGATTTCGCGCAGGGTGAACTCGGGGACATTGTTTTTCTTGAAATTGAAACTTGCGGCGAATCATTGGCAGTTGAAGAAGTTTTTGGTACCATCGAAGCCGTCAAAACGGTTTCCGACCTTTTCATGCCTGTATCCGGTGAGATTGTTGAAATCAATCCGCTGCTGGAAGAACATCCGGAACTTGTCAACTCCGATCCTTATGGAAACGGATGGCTGATCAAAATCAATCTGAGTGATGCCTCTGAAGTAAGCAAACTCCTTTCGGCCGAACAATACACAGCCCTGCTGGAAGCATAATTCAGCGTAAAAAATACCGGGCAGAAATTTTCTGTACCTGCACTAAATCCCGTTTATGACGGGATTTGTTGTTTTTAAAACCTTGAAACAACGAAAAGCCTGCATTCAACCTATTAAAATTGCAGTTATATTTGTTACCGGAGTTCCGGAATGAAAATTATTCTGCCATCCGGTGCCAACAATTCCAAAATTCAGAAATAGAAATCAAACTACTATTACTCATGAGACCAGTTTACATTCTCTCTCTTTTCATGCTGTTGTCAGGATTTGCAGCAAAATCACAAAACAACGGTTCATCGCCTGTCGATCTGGTCAATCCATTGATGGGAAGTGCTTCCAATTACACCCTCTCAAGCGGTAACACCTACCCTGCCATCGCCTTGCCCTGGGGAATGAATTTCTGGACCCCGCAAACGGCCAAAATGGGAGATGGTTGGGTCTATGCCTATGATGCCACACATATTCAGGGAATCAAGCAGACCCATCAGCCCAGTCCCTGGATCAACGATTACGGCCAGTTCTCGCTTTTTGCCGAAACGGATCGCCTGATTATCGATGGTAACAAACGAGCCAGCTGGTTCTCGCACAAGGCGGAAACGGCCAAACCATATTATTACAGCGTATATCTGGCTGATTATGACGTGAAGGCTGAAATTACCCCCACTGAAAGGGCCGCGATTTTCCGTTTTACTTTTCCTGAAAATAAAAAATCCTATCTGCTGATTGATGCTTTCGACAAAGGCTCGTACATCAAAATTATCGGAAGCGAAAATAAAATAGTTGGATATTCGACGAGAAACAGCGGAGGAGTAGCTGCTAATTTCAAGAATTATTTCGTGATTCAACTCGACAAACCGTTTGTTGAAGGAGAAGTCTGGAGCGATACTGCTGTCGTCAAAAACATTACTGAATTGAAAGCAGGCCACGTAGGTGCGGCGCTTCATTTCGAAACTAAAAGGGGAGAGGTGGTTCATGCACGGGTCGCTTCCTCGTTTATCAGCATCGAGCAGGCCGAGCTAAACCTCAGGGAGCTTGGCAAAGATTCCTTCGATCAGGTTCTGGTGAAAGGTCGCGAAATCTGGAACAAGGGACTTTCTGCCATCGAGGTAGAAGGGGGCACAACCGACCAGATGCGAACATTTTATTCCTGTCTGTACCGGACAATGCTCTTCCCCCGGAAGTTTTTCGAGGTCGATACAAAGGGCAATATCATGCACTACAGTCCTTATGAAGGCAAGATTCAACCCGGATACCTGTATACTGACAATGGATACTGGGATACTTTCCGGGCAGTTTTCCCCCTCTTCAACCTGATTCATCCTTCTGTGAACGCAAAGATTCAGGATGGTATGGTGAATACCTTCAATGAGAGCGGCTGGCTTCCTGAGTGGGCCAGTCCGGGACACAGGAACTGCATGGTCGGATCGAATTCTGCTTCGATCATTGCCGATGCCTACCTGAAAGGGGCACGCGGTTATGACATCAACAAACTGTATGAAGCAGTTCTGAAAAACAGCGAAAACGAAGGACCACTCACTTCTGTCGGCCGGAAAGGGGTTGATTACTACAACCGACTGGGATACATTCCCTACAATGTGAAAATCAATGAAAGTGCCGCCCGTACTTTGGAATATGCCTACGACGACTGGGCCATCCTTCAATTGGCCAAAGCCCTCAACAGACCCCAAAAAGAGATCGATCTTTTTACCAAAAGATGCCAAAATTACCGGAATCTGTTCGACAAGGAAACCAAACTGATGCGGGGCAGAAACGAAGACGGTACTTTCCAGAAACCTTTTAACCCTTTCAAATGGGGAGATGCATTTACGGAAGGCAACAGCTGGCATTATACCTGGTCTGTTTTTCACGATATCCAGGGATTGGCCGATCTGATGGGTGGAAAAAAAGAATTCGTCAAGATGCTTGATTCCGTTTTCGTGGTTCCTCCGGTCTTCGATGCCTCCTATTATCGTCAGGTGATTCATGAAATCAGGGAGATGCAGATTGCCAATATGGGCAACTATGCCCATGGTAATCAACCCATACAGCACATGACCTACCTTTACAATTATGCCGGAGTACCCTGGAAGTCGCAGTATTGGGTTCGGGAAACCATGAACAGGATGTACAATCCAAACCCGGACGGTTATTGCGGCGACGAAGACAACGGTCAGACATCGGCCTGGTATATTTTCAGTGCCATCGGATTTTATGATGTATGTCCCGGTTCAGACCAATACATACTCGGTGCACCTCTGTTTAAAAAGATCACCCTTAATCTGGAAAACGGCAAAAAGGTAGTGATTGAAGCTCCTGAAAATTCGGCTGACAACAAATACATTCAGGAAATGAAGTTCAATGGTAAAAACTATACCAAAAACTGGCTGAGCCATTCTGAACTGATGAAAGGAGCCACCATTTCGATCAAAATGGGAGCCAAACCAAATACGGAGAGAGGAACCAAAGAAGAAGATTTGCCCTATTCCTTCTCCATGGAAAAAAAAATAATGATGTAAGTTGATTCCTTAAATTATTACTTTATTAATATTTGCTTAATAAATTCAACTTTAGATAGATATTGTATTTATAAAATCATTTTTTTCGGGCTTAATGTTGCGTCCTTCGTGAGAACCTTCATGTTCTTTGTGGTGAATTCTTCCGGGCTTAGTAATTTCAGGCATTACAGGCTATTTTTGGTTGAGAATAACTTTAAAAACATCCAACACAATATCAGGCAAAATAGGTTTAACTACTAACTAATCTGACAATTCAATGACAATCACCGGTGTTTTCAAATTTCATCTGGCACTGCTAATTTGCCTGTTGAGTACATTGGCCGTTTTCTCACAAAATGGCACCCAAATGGAGGCAAGTGGCAAAATGGCCACGTTGCATCAAGGTTTCGTGACACCCCCCGATTCAACTCGCCCAGGGGTCTATTGGTACTTCATGGATGGAAACATCAGCCGAAAAGGGATGACTGATGATTTGGAGGCAATGAAAAAAGCCGGCATCGGCAGTGTGATATTTTTGGAAGTGAACGTAGGCGTACCTCGCGGACCAGTCACTTTTCTGAGTGATGAATGGCAAGACCTTTTTACCCATGCAGTCAGAGAAGCGGAGCGGCTAGGTATTACGCTAACCCTCGGATCCGGTCCGGGATGGGCAGGAAGTGGCGGACCATGGGTTGAACCCGCTCAATCCATGCAGCACCTCGTCTCATCCGACACAATTGTCAGGGGTCCAATCCGGTTCAGGGCACCCCTGGCCAAACCAATACCCAAAAAACCCTATTTCGGCTACGGAGCGCTCACCGACTCCCTGCGAAAAAAGTGGGACACTTACTACCGTGACGTTGCCGTTCTGGCTTTTCGCACACCTAAGGTCAAAGCTTCAATCGCCGATACAGATGAGAAGGCCCTCTATTACCGAGCCCCCTATTCCTCTGTGAAAGGTGTAAAATCTTTCTTGCCTGCACCGCTGAATTATCCCGAAACCCTGCCGGGAACAGCCGTATCAAAAGACAGCATCCTCGATATCACCCGATTTTTGGATGCCGACGGATCGCTTTCATGGGATATTCCTCCAGGGCGCTGGACCATCCGGCGTATGGGACTTCGCAACAACGGCGCAGTCACACGACCCGCACCTCAGCCCGGACTTGGTTTTGAATGCGACAAGATGGATACCACCGCATTCAACATGCATTACGAGGCATTTATGGGTAAACTGCTGAAAAAAATTGGTACTCCGGATCCAAAATTTGCCGGAGGCTGGAAAATGATTCACATCGACAGCTGGGAGATGGGCGCCCAAAACTGGACGGCCAATTTCAGGGAAGAATTCCGGCAACGACGCAAATACGATCTCCTGCCTTACCTACCTGCTTATTCAGGAACCATCGTCGGCTCAAGCGAAATCAGCGAACGCTTCCTGTGGGATATCCGCAAAACATCTCAGGAACTTGTGGTGGAAAATCACGCGGAACATTTTAAAAAGCTGGGTCAGAGAAGCGGACTCAGGCTTTCCATCGAGCCGTACGACATGAACCCGACCGCAGACCTCGAACTGGGGGCTGTTGCAGATGTCCCCATGTGCGAATTCTGGAGCAAAAACTACGGATACAACACCTCCTTCAGCTGCATCGAAGCGACTTCAATTGCGCATGTCCTTGGCAAACAGGTTGTGCAGGCAGAAGCCTTTACGGCTGAAAAATCAGAGGGATGGAAACTCTATCCCGGTGCCATCAAAGATCAGGGTGACTGGGCTTTCGCAACAGGCATCAACAAATTTTTCTACCACACTTTTGCCCACCAGCCGCTCGACGAAAAACTTAAACCCGGTATGACCATGGGTCCTTATGGGGTGCACTGGGATCGAAACCAAACCTGGTGGTCCATGTCCAAGGCCTACCACACCTACATTGCCCGCTGTTCCTATCTGCTGCAGCAAGGGAAAAATGTAGCAGACATCCTCTATCTGACACCTGAAGGTGCACCACATGTATTTCGCCCGCCACTTTCTGCGCTGGTTGGCAATGATACCTTACCGGATAAACGAGCCTACAATTTTGACGGATGTTCTCCGGGTATGTTGTTTGCCGCGGAGGTGAAGGACCACAAGATTTGTTTCCCCGGCGGAGGAAGCTACCAACTGCTCGTATTGCCGTTGATTGAGACCATGACTCCGGAACTGCTGAAAAAAATTGAGTCGCTGGTACGTGATGGAGCCTATGTAGAGGGTATTCCGCCTAAAAAATCTCCCAGTCTGGTCAACTTTCCTGAATGCGACAAGGAAGTAACATCCACTGCACTAAAAATGTGGAAAAGCTTCGACCGGCCGAAAAGCCCGCAATCAATATCCTTCGGTTCAGGCAGGATTTTCAGGGAAAATGGTTTCATGGTAAATGATTCTACCAGACCCTACCCTGCCTACGAAGTCACCGCCGGGTTACTCAAACAATTGAAAGTTTCTGAAGATTTCACTTGTGATGGTCCGGTGAGATATGCCCACCGCACCCTCCCGGAAATGGAAATGTATTTTGTGGCCAACCGTTCTGAAATTGCAATACATGCGAATTGCAGCTTCAGGGCAGACCACGGAATACCGGAACTTTGGAATCCATTGACCGGAGAGACCAGAAAACTGGAGAATTTTTCCCGCAAGGCTGGCATCACCTCCCTCGGCATTCAGTTTGAACCCCATCAAAGTTTTTTCATCGTATTCAATTCGGAGAAGAAAGAGGTCAGTTCAAAACCTGTCACGAAGAACTTTCCGGTCAAAAAAGAGGTGATGACGCTGGATGGTTCATGGAAAATCACATTCAATCCAGCGCTGGGCGGACCGGGAGAAATTACTTTTGATCATCCCGAAGACTGGACAAAAAGAGCCGAGGAAGGAATCAAATATTATTCAGGGACGGCAGTTTACCATCAATCATTTACCATTTCCAATGAGATCGCGACATCCGGTCATCCGCTTTTTCTGGAGCTCGGGGAAGTAAACTGCATGGCCCAGGTCAGACTGAACGGAATCGACATCGGAACGCTTTGGACGGCTCCCTGGAGTCTGGAAATTACAAAGGCAGCCAAGGTAGGTGAGAACCGACTCGAAATTGACGTGGTCAATCTCTGGCCCAACCGACTGATCGGCGACGAAAAGTATCCCTTCGACGGAATCAGCAAAGGCAAATGGCCTGAATGGTTGCTGAATAACAGTACTAGAAACTCGAAACGATCTACTTTTGCCACATACGGGTTTTATAAAAAAGATGCACCTTTGTTAAAATCGGGGTTGATAGGATCCGTGAGGATACTGACGGAGGAATGACGATCGAATAACACTGGACAAACAAATAACTACCACCATGATTAAACCGGCGCAAATCAAAAACACTTCCTGGCTGATTCTGGGATTAGCCAGCCTTTTTATATCAGGCTGTCAACCTGAACAAAAAAAGGAAGCGGACAAGATCAACGATTTTGCAACCCTTCAGAACAAGTTTCTCGATCCTCCATCAGAATACCGTAGTGCCCCGCTTTGGGACTGGAACGACAAAATCACGGAGGAAGGGATAGATTTCCAAATGAAAAAATTCAAGGAGGGAGGATTGGGAGGAATTTTTGTCCATCCAAGACCAGGACTCATCACCGAGTACATCTCTGAGGATTGGCATCATCTTTTTGATTATACGATTCAGAAAGGGAAAGAGCTGGGTATGAAAGTGTGGATTTACGATGAAAACAGCTATCCAAGCGGATTTGCCGGCGGGCATGTTCAGGCGGAGATGCCTGATTCATACAGCCATGGCACTGGTTTGAGCTGGAAGGTTCAGGATACGCTGAAAACAGATACAACTACCTACGAAATCGTCCTTAAAAAAGAAAATGAACAGTTTAGGGAGATTACCGCGAACCTGAAAGAAGAACAAGGGCACACCGGGAAATATTACCTTTTCACAAAAACCTTCGGCAAAAAAGGTTACTGGATGGGAAACTTCCCTTATGTGGATCTGCTCTACAAAGGCGTTACCCAAAAATTTCTGGAGATTACCATGAAAGGCTACGAGAAATACAACAAGGCCGATTTTGGGAACACCCTTCCCGGTATCTTTACGGATGAACCCAATCTGGAAGCTGCACTCGGCTCAAGAAACTCCTTCCGATGGACCCCTGATCTTTATGATGAATTTCAAAAGCGCTGGGGTTACGATCTAAAAACCAACCTGCCTTCCCTTGTGGATGAAACCGGCAACTGGAAGAAGGTGCGCCATGACTATTATACCATCCTGCTGGAGATGTTTATCGACCGCTGGGCCAAACCCTACAGCAAATATTGTGAGGAGAATCATCTTGCCTGGACAGGTCATTATTGGGAACACGGATGGCCCAAACCGACAGACGGTATGGATGAAGCAGCTTTTTACATCTACCATCAGCAACCCGGAGTTGACATGCTCGGAAATACCTACACTCCCGGCGGCCTCGGAGGTCAGTTTGGGAATACAAGAGCCCTCCGCGAACTTCACAGCGCTGCCAATCAGGGCGGGCACAATCGTACTTTAAGTGAAACCTATGGAGGTGCAGGGTGGGAGATTAATTTCGCCAATTTAAAAAGACTCGTTGACTGGGAAGTAGTTTTGGGTGTCAATTTTGTCAACCAACACCTCTCCTATTTCACCATGAAAGGCGTTCGGAAATTTGATTACCCACCGAGTTTTTCCTACCACGAACCCTGGTGGGACAATTACAAGCCGATGGGCGACTACATTGGCCGCATCTCAATGGCCATGTCTTCCGGCGAACAAATCAACCGGACAGTGGTACTTCAACCCAACACCACGGCCTGGAGCTACTTCTCGCGAAAAGTTCAAAATGCCACCATCGACACCATCCAGAACGACTTCAAGCGATTTATCTATCAACTCGAAAGAGCTCATTTCGAATATGACCTTGGTTCTGAATTCGTTCTGCACACCATCGGGTCAGTCAACAAAGGGCAGATGATTATTGGCAAACGTTCCTACAATCTGGTGGTGATACCGGCAACCATGGAGAATATCGAACAGGGAACCTACAAGTTGTTGAAAGATTATCTTCTGCAAGGCGGAAGAATCCTCTCGTTCACCAAAAACTTACCAAGAGTGGATGGTGTAGATAGCAAGATGGTCAGCGAACTGATGACCTCCTTTTCCAAACAATGGACTTTCGTCGCGACAACAGGAGATGACAAGGTCAGGTCTTCGATGGCGGATCCCGATTTTGACATAACGGAATCTCTTCCTGTGGCAGGCGAACTCTATCACCAGCGCAGAATCCTCAAGGATGGCGAATTGCTCTTCTTTGTGAACACAGATACTGCTCAAACGGTTTCAGCCACGATTACCGGAAATGGAAAGAGCCTGATACAAATGGATCCGGCAACAGGAAAAAGTGTCCTTGTTCCTGTTAAATCCGAAAACGGACAAATCACTTTCGATATTGAACTGGCACCGATCGGAAGCGCCATCTATTATCTGACCAAATCGAACGCATCGGCACTCGCTGCGGCAGATATTGCCTCCTCAGCTCCAACTGCAGCAGAGAACGGAGCCTATATTGAAACGACGGTAAGCGAAAAGACTGAAACGACGGTCAGTCAGGAAGCAGACAATGTGCTGGTGCTCGACTATGTGGATTTGAAAGGCCGGAAACTCGACCTGAAGGAGACCCATTTCATGAAAGCCATGCATGCCTTGTTCGATAGCAGCGGTTTCAAAATGGGCAATCCCTGGCAGCACAAGATTCAATACAAACAAGACTATATGGCCCTTGACACCTTCCGTACAGGTTCCGGATTTGAAGTTTCCTATCATTTCAATGTGGCAGCCAACGCTGACCTTACCTCATTATCCGGCATCGATATCGTGGCAGAACGTCCTGAAATCTGGGATGTCTACCTGAACGGGGAGAAACTGACCAAATCCGACAAATGGTGGATCGATCGTGAATTCTTTCGTTTCCCTGCCGGAAATCATCTCAGGGCAGGCGCCAACACGATTACCCTGAAGGCGGGCAAAATGTCGGTCCATGCTGAAATAATGCCAGCCTACGTGGTTGGTCGTTTCAAACTGAGCCCTCTCAAAAAGGGATTTGAACTGACCAATGGTGCTATCCAGACACTGGGCTCCTGGAAAACCCAGGGATATCCATTTTATGCGCAGAAAGTTCTTTATAACCAAAAATACCGGACACTTCAAAATGGAAAGTCATACAAGATCAAACTGAATCACTGGAATGGCACCATGGCTGTTGTATGGCTCAACGGTGAAAAAGCAGGAATGATCATGACTCCGCCTTACGAGTTTGAACTACCTGCACTCAAAACGGGTGAAAATACGTTGGGAATTGAAGTGATTGGAAGCCTAAAAAGTACATTTGGGTTCTTCTACAAAAGCGCTGCCGGGAAATGGATTATCGGTCCGGGTGATTTTGATACTGCTCCTCCTTCGCTGCCCTCAGCCGGCGACTATATTCTGCCTGATTACGGGTTGTTTGAACCTTTCAGCCTGATTTCACTGAATTAATGGCGGCATCCCGTATCTTCATTTGTAACTGATTCCTGCTTTGCAATAGCCTATTTTTCGCAAAGCAGAGTGTCATGCAGGTTTTAAGCAAATTATTTCAATACCTTGATTGATTGCAATTTAAATCGATATTAATAGATGAAATTTAGCCTGGCCCTTCTGCTGATTTCTATCGTTGGTTCGACTTTTGGTCAGAAAATGGTCTCTCCTGAAACCATGCAAAGGGTGTACGAAACCATAAAAACCCCTTACAAATTCGGGTTGGTGGTGGCACCTGAAAACGACCATCAAAAGACAGATAGTCCGACTGTTTTCAGATACGGGCACAAATGGTACATGACCTACATTGTTTTTGATGGCCAAAAAGGGAATGAGGGCAGGGGATACGAAACCTGGCTGTCTGAAAGCACCGACCTGCTACAATGGAAAACACTGGGTAAAATTCTCTCCTTCTCAGATTCTTCCCACTGGGACTGCAATCAAAAGGCGGGATACGTTGCCCTGGTCGATCCTGCATGGAACGGCAAACAAAAAGTGTCCCGCTTCAAGGGTCAATACTGGATTTCTTACATCGGCGGTGGATCAAAAGGGTACGAGACACCTCCTATCAGCATTGGCATCGCATCGACCAACCAGAAAATAAACAAGGTTCAGGAATGGAAAACCCATCCCGGCCCGGTGCTCGCCTCCGCCGACGGTGATGCTTCCTGGTGGGACAATCGTGTGTTGTATAAAAGTTCGGTCATCTGGGATCGTAGCAAGACGCTGGGCCATCGGTTTGTGATGTTTTACAATGCCAAAGGTGTAAAATCCGATTCCTCTCAATCAGCAGAAAGAATAGGCATTGCCCTATCGGATGACATGCTTCATTGGAAAAGATACGGATTGAAACCTGTGCTGGATCACCATGCCGGCATCACTGGAGATGCCCAGATCAGAAAAATGGGCGATTTATGGATCATGTTCTATTTTGGGGCTTTCTGGAAAAACAAGGGTGGCGCCTTCAACCGGTTCGCCTGTTCGTACGACCTGGTTCACTGGACAGACTGGACAGGGAATGACCTGGTTTCTCCTTCTGAATCCTATGATAACCTCTATGCCCACAAATCATGGGTCGTCAACTACAGGGGTGTCATTTACCACTTCTATTGCGCCGTGAACAAGAAGGATCAGCGAGGAATAGCCGTTGCCACTTCCAAAGATCTTGGAAAAAGCCAACTGACTTTTTGATCTGACAGTAAAAAGAAGGGAGAAATTCAAGCATTTCACACTGAAAAAAACCGGAAATATCAATTTCCGACACAATTGACAGGCAGAAATAATCCGATGAGGATCATTAAGGATAAGAATATCTATAACTCGAAGATTCTGATTCCGGTGTTTAGGGTATACTTCCGGCAGGGTCACGCAAAGCGCGCAAAGAAAAAAGTGCGACAATATTATTTGTTCATGGCTAAAAAAAGTAAATTCGTAAAATACAGAACAATGTGTTCCATGCTAACTTCCCGAAAAATCAGATAACTATGCAAAAATTTAGCCTGTTGTTATTCCTTTTGGCACTATTCTGCACTTCCTGCGATTTTTTTGTGAATGGGAAATCATCCGTAGCCGAAAAAGGCTGGAAGGAACAGCTGAATGATGAACTTCCGCTTCTTGGTCACCGAAACTGGATTCTGGTGGTTGACAAAGCCTTTCCGGCACAGACAGCCTCGGGAATCAAGGTGATTAATACCGGAGAATCCCTGCAGGACGTGTTGCAATTTACACTTCAGAAGATCGACAGGTCGCTGCATGTGAAGCCGATCATCTTTACGGACAAAGAGCTGGAGTACATTACTCCTGCAATGGTCTCCTACATTGGCGATTACAAAAAACAGCTTCAGAAAACCCTCAACGGAGTGGAACCGCAAACCCTATTACATGATTCAGTCTTTGTGAAGATCGACAAGGCCTCCAAACTTTTCAAAGTGATTGTCCTGAAAACAGAAGAAGTCATTCCCTACTCCTCCGTATTCCTACAGCTTGACTGCAGATACTGGTCGCCTGAACAGGAACGGGCATTGCGGGAGTTGATGAAGAAATAAAGAACAAAGAGAGGACGAGGCCGGGAAACGAACCGCTTGTTTACCTTGTCAGCGGTTAGTTCCAAGGTATTCCGGCAATGCCTGCATCAGGGTACCCGGCTCAATCTGCAGGACCTTCATCCCCAATAAACTGGCAGCGTCGGTGTTGACTTTCAGATCATCCACAAAAAGGGTGTGCGATGCAGCAATGGAAGCATCTTCCATCACCTTCAAATAGGCCTTCGGATTGGGTTTTCTGTATCCGATTTCATGCGAATAAAATGTCTTTTCAAACAACTCGTCGAGCGGATAGCCATATTCCTCAAAGAAAATATTCCGGAACCGTTTCAGGTGAATGGCATTGGTGTTACTCAGGAGATACAGGTGATAGGAAGATTTGAGTTTGATGAGGAAATCGGCTATTCCTGGAAGGAAATCTATCAGCATCACGTTCCAGGCGCAATCAATATCGTGGTCTGTAGGTTTTCCGGGAAGCATTTTCCTGATGTTTTCCCTGAATTGGGAATCGCTAGAGTCTCCGGTCTCCAGATTGTGGAATACCTTGAGCCTGTCTTCCGGACTTTCATTTTCATCCTCCTCTTTCCAGCCCAGAAGGGCAAAAGCCTGAATAGTTAGCTGCAAATCAATGCGGAGTAGCACCCCGCCAAGGTCAAACAAGATATTTTCGATCATTCAAATTGACTAAAATAAACCAAGCTTCCGGAGTTAAAATGTTGATATCCGGTCTTCTGTCTGATTTTTATTTTTTCGGCTCTTTCCACTCACCATTGTCCTTGATGAGTTTCTTCAGCTCCTCAACGGCGTGTTCTGCAGCCACGTGCCGCTGAATCAGCTTCTGGCCCTTGTAAAGATTGATTCTTCCTTTCCCCGAACCAACGTAACCGTAATCAATATCTCCCATTTCACCCGGACCGTTAACCACACATCCCATCACTCCAATTTTGAGATTTTTAAGATGGCTGAAATTTCTTTTGATTTCAGCGACCGTTTCACGCAGGTCAAAAAGGGTTCGTCCGCATCCCGGACAGGAAATAAATTCAGTTTTCGTCACCCGCATGCGGCTGGCCTGAAGAATACCGAAAGACAAATTCTTCAGCTCGTTGTAACCGATATTTCCTTCATTGGAAAGCAGGATTCCATCGCCATAACCGTCGATGAATAATCCGCCCAAATCGG
>SESG01002563.1_pt1 | contig 33792 bp, 34 predicted proteins | sample 3171421 | NCBI WGS metagenome assembly SESG01 (sample SAMN10866946, study PRJNA518727) | freshwater metagenome | biome: subpolar coniferous forest; feature: holomictic lake; material: water; isolation source: holomictic Lake 227, 6 m and 8 m depth | place: Canada: near Kenora, Ontario | collected...
CTTGGCTGCTGGTAAATACTCTTGACCGACCAAACCAAGCTGAACTTTTTCGAACCGAAATTCTCCATGAGCCATCGGTGAGTTCTTCGATTTTCGTAACAGTATGTTCTGGAAATACTTGCGCCCCAGCACTTTCGGCTAACCCCAAATAATTTTTAGGTAATGTATTTTTTGCATTAAAGCGACAACCAGTCATGCAGCCACCGCATTGGGTGCAACCATTTCGATCAGGTCCCACACCTCCAAAGTACGGATCCGCGGCAAAGACACCTGAGCCTTCTCCAAAGTGAACTCCCAATGGTGCCATCCGAAAGGTGTGGCCGACTCCCATCTCCTCGGCAACTTCTTTCATTGCTTGATCAGATGGTGAAAAATATGGATTCTCTTGAACGCCCAACATTCGCGAAGCCTGGTCATACCAAGGCAAGAGTTCAGCTTTCCAATCGGTAATCGATCGCCACTGAGCGTCGTTGAAATAGGTTTCGGGCGGGAGATACAACGTGTTGGCGTAGACCAACGAACCGCCCCCAACGCCGGCACCAGCTAAAACGAGGACATCGGGAAGGGCGTGAATTCGTTGAATACCGCGAAGTCCCAAACGTGGGAGGAAAAGAAATTTCGAAATCCGCCAAGAGGTCTTTGGGAAATCGTTATCGGTGAATCGTCGGCCCGCTTCTAATACTGCGACTTTGTAACCTTTTTCCGTTAATCGAAGGGCGGCTACCGAACCGCCGAAACCCGATCCAACGATTAGAACATCAAAATCCCGATCCATCCCCCAGTCTTACCACGCAATGGTGAGTAAAAGAAGGATTATTCGCGCTCCAACCAGAGATAGCGATTGCGATCGCCAGGTTGCCCGGCCATAAGTTCAACATCAAAGTCACCAGATCGGCGCTGCCAATCATTGGCTGACAACAACCTCGATAGCCCGGCAAGGTTTACTGGGTTATTCAGATCCGAAACGGCAACTTCGAGTTCGACCGGACTCTGGTGATCGAAAACTGATGTCGCAATAACGATCTTCGAATCGCTCTCCAAGATTTCAATTATCCGACCTTGTTGCGGCCAATCGATATTTGAGGCGGTCTGGATATGCCAAAACCCGCGCTTGCCCTCGGCGCCAATAAAGTCCACATGGTGTTCGTGGTTGTGTCCGGCTAACCAAAGAATTACCCGAGGTTCGTTTAAGAGTAAATCGTTTAACTCCGCTTCGCCGATTCGGGTTTCAGCACCTTCGGGTGAATAAAGATTAAAGAGGGTCTCTGCTGGGTGGTGCGATAACAAGAGAAAGTATTTTGGCGTTGGATCCGAAAGTTCATGCTTTAACCAGTTAAATTGGGTTAATCCAAGTGAGCCTTGCCAACCACCATGCTCGTTAACGGTATCCATCGAAATCAGCCGAACGTCACCTATGTCGCGGGACCAATATTTTGTCCCGGCTAGCGCATTCTCCGTTTGGAGACCATGGCCATGACCGCATTCCAGATGAATCTTCGCCCAATCGGCTGCCTGGTTAATCCGCCGTGACTGATCAGCAGTTATATAGCGGAAAGTAGAACCAGAGGAATCCGGATAACTTGTTGGGCCAACCATTTGAAATTTGCCAAACATCTCAACCAAATCCAGATCTGGATCTAAAGCCGTAACTCTGCGGTCACCAACTGCAAAATTATTGATGTACTCATCGGCCGCCACGGTCCCTTGCAGCAGTGCGTCATGATTTCCATGTGTTGCAAACCATTGGTGCACCAAACCAGTTGCTTTAAAGGGTTTGCGAACTGCAGACAATAAGCCTGGCACTACTGGCAGGCCGTAGAGAGCGCGTGGATAATCTTCAATGCAGCCCACAGGCGTGCCTTCGGGATTCCAGTATGAAGGATCGTAATTACTGGGATCGATGCTTGCTGCACCTTCCCAAGCCTTCAAATCGCCAGAGTCAGGGTGGACTTGGCCACCATCCATAATTGCTAAATACCAAGAGAGCTCATTGTTCTGAGCATTATCAGTTACATCGCCAGTGATCACAACGGCATCGATTGGACGATCGGTGACAATCCCGGTTTTAATCGTGTTAATCGTTTGAACCATTGCTTCTAGAGTCTGCGTTGTAAGTATTTCTTGCGCGCGATAGGTTCCAACGTATTTTACGTATTGCGAGTACGGATTATGCGGATCGGCAAATCTATCCAAAATTTCAACTCGAGCCGGTGATTGGGCATCGCAAATGTGAAGATCTGAAATGTGAATCAAACTAAGAATAGATTTGGAATCTAATGCCGGTAAATCCCCAGCTAAGGCTTCACCCACTTCAACATTTATGGGGCGCCAACCCTTTTCATTAGCAGTGCCTATCGCCAATCGACCAATTTGTGAGTCTTGGTTAAGCATTGGCGACCATGAGCTCCTCTGAAGTAATTTTCACTGCAACCCGGTTGCCGACATCAATTCTTTTGGCATCTTGGCTGGTCAAGTTTACATAGACCAAGTTTTCGCCACCTAAATCCAGACCAAGTTTGGTCATAGGGCCAAGAAAAGACTTCGTAATAATGAGTCCAGATTTTGATTCTGGGTCGCCATCGGATGCGATCGAAATATTCTCTGGACGAACTAGAGCTATTACCGCTGCTCCAGATCCAAATTCTGCTGAATTCTTTGATAACTCGATATCTTGGTTGAAAACTTTGACTCGACCATTTCCGCCTATCTGAGCGGAAATCTTGTTGGTAACTCCCACGAATGAGGCGACAAAGGCACTCTTTGGCTTGTTATAGAGGTTAGAAGGTGAATCAATTTGCTCTAACTGTCCAGCGTTCATGACGCCAACTCGATCGGAGACCGACATCGCTTCCTCTTGATCGTGTGTTACAAAAAGCGTTGTGGTTTGGGTCTCTAGTTGAATACGACGAATTTCTTCACGGATCTGCACACGAACTTGGGCATCAAGTGCTGAAAGAGGTTCGTCGAGTAAAAGTACTTTAGGCGCAATAGCAAGAGCTCGGGCAAGGGCTACTCGCTGCTGTTGACCACCGGAAAGTTGATTTGGATAGGCATCGGGACGGTGACTTAAATGCACCATCTCTAAAAGTTCCATGCTTTTCTTACGCCGAATTTCCGGTGCAATCTTGCGAACCCGTAGGCCGTATTCAACATTTTCAGCCACAGTCATATTTGGAAATAACGAATAAGCCTGAAACACCATTCCCATATTTCGCTTATCCGAAGTTGAGCCGGTGATGTTTTCGCCATCAACATGAATCTGGCCGCCATGCTCTGGATCTAATCCACCTAATATCCGAAGTACCGTGGTCTTTCCGCAACCTGATGGACCAAGAAGCGAAACCATCTCGCCAGTTCTCATCTCTAACGAGAAGTCCACGAGCGCTGCAACATCTCCGTAGTGTTTGCTCAAATTTTGCAAACTGACTTTGCTCTCGACGTTATTTGCGCTCATACGAGTACCTCTTCTTCTTTTGATATTTCGGGCGCACTCTTCTTGAGTTTGATGCCCTTCCAATTTTGCGCCGTTTGTACGCCGATCAATAGAACCCAAGCGCCAATTAAAGAGAACATAGACAATGCGATGGAGCCCAATACGTTGCCTTGAGAGGCTCGCGTGATCCAGACTGGGAAAGTTTCCCAGTGGAGCAACGAGGTCAAAGTGAATTCGCCGAAAGATAAGGTGATTGCCAAAAAGAGCGCAGAGTTAATTGAGCCTCTGATGGCTGGAATAATTACGGATAAGACGGTGCGCGTGAAACTAGCTCCAAGACTTCTGGATGCCTCCACCAAGGTTTTTAATGGGATCGAAGATAGACCAACGTTGAGTGATTGGAAGGTGTAGGGGATCGCAATAACCACATAAAAGAAGGCCAATTCATACTGACTATTCTGAATAAATGTCGGCATCGCCTTTTGGGCACCAATTGCCAATGAGACTACTGGTACTACGAGTGGCAAAATGGCAAGAAATTCAAAGACTCTTTTATAGCGTGCACCTTCAAGGTGCAAGAAGGTGACGGCCGGAACGACTGTTATCAAGGTTAATAGTGCAGCCACAATCGCCAATTTGAGCGAGATTCCTAAATTCGTGAAGAAGTCGTCCTGCTGAAAGATCCATTGATAGTTCGAGAGGTTGTGGCCCTTGTTGCCGTAGCTTCGCAAACTGAATTCGATCGCAGAGGCAACGGGAAGTATGAAGAACATGAGGCCCAGCGCCAGAACGGCATAACGAAGGTAATTCAAAGCTCTGGTTTTCATCGTCTCGCCCACTTCAAAGAGAAGCCATAGAAACCCATAACAACGGCAGAAACGACGACCATGCCTACTGCAAGAGCGTCTCCGAGGTTTGCCTGATTAGTGGTGATATTTCCATCGATGAGCGAACCGATGACAAGGGGAACTAAACCAACGCTTCCGCCCGTTAGCGCACGCGCAGTTGCAAAGGCCGAAAAGGCACTTGCGAAAAGCAGCAGCGTAGATGCCAAGAATGCTGGGAAGAGAACGGGGATTAGAACCCAACGGATGAACTGAAAGTTACCGGCGCCAAGAGAGTTACTCGCTTCGTGCCATTCGTTACGTAGACCTTGTAGGGCCGGAGTAAATACCAGCAGCATTAGTGGAATCTGGAAGAAGCTATATACCAAGATCAATCCTGTAAGACTATAAAGGGTAAAACCGTGAGCATAAATATCAAAGCCAAGCTTTTTCAGCATCGTGACGATTCCACCTTGAGCGCCGAAGGCTGCAATAAACATGAAGGCCAGCGGAACGCCACCAGAGTTAGCAAGCACACCCGACAACATCGCAATACCAGATCGCAATCCGGAACTCGCTCGATATACATAGAAGGCGACGATGGCTCCAATTATTCCGGCTGACAAAGCGGAGAAAAAAGAGAGTTGAAGCGAGACGGAAAAGGCGTGCATATACGGCTTGGTGAACATCAAGCGATAAGCGCTGAGACCATAGTGCCCTTTACCTTCAGACAAGGAATTTCGAAAGATCTGAAAAATTGGCCAGCAGAAAAAGAAAAGGAATATTGCGGAAAAAGGAGCTAAAGGTAGCCCCTTCATAATGAGAGCAAAGCCACCGCCCTTTCGAGCGGTGGCTTGCACTTGTTGACTCATATTAGAGATTTGGCCAAGCTGATACGAGGATCTTATGTGCAGCATTCTGCGCATCCACGTTTGGTGTCACGGCTGCAAGGTTGCCAGCATATGACGTGATCGAAGCTGGTGGTGCCACGTTTAGCTTCTTTGCAACCATTACAGGGAACATGATTGGAGTTGCGCCACCGGTGATAAAGATGTTCTGTCCGCCAAGAATCTTTGCGAACAATTTAGAACCTGAGAGCTTGATGTCAGCAGCTGTTAGTTGGCTGGTGATCTTGCCCTTGTTCTGTGAGTACATGAACTCTTCCCACAAGCGAGCACATGCTGGGTGAGGAGCGTTCTTGTTGATTGCCTGGTTGTAAGGAGTTCCTTGTAGAACTGCATCGGAAGGAATGACGAACTTAACATCCTTGCCGAGTTGCTTTGCAGCAGCAACAGTTCCTGGACCATTGAAGTTCCAGTTAAGTACAACCTTGAAAGCACCAGCAGCAAAGTTGGTGGTGTTTCCGTTGGCGGCAACAAAGTTTCCGTTTGCCTTCATCTTCGCGTAGAAGTCAATTCCTGGCTGGATGTTGTTTACAGATCCACCGTTAGCAACTGCAGCTGTGAAAACGCTCATCAGTGCTTGCTGTGATTGGGTTGGATCGCCAGAGATTGCGACAAGGCCCTTGAATTCTGGCTTCAAAAGATCCTTGATGGACTTTGGAGCTACCGGGATTGAGGTGTCGTACATGATTGCGATCTGACCGGCATAATCACCGTAGTAAGTGGCGTTCAAATTATCCTTGTACTTGGTTGGAATGTCATTCCAGTTAATAACACGATATTCAGCGAACAAGTCGTTTCCGACTGCATCGTCAAGAACTGAAGCGCCGACGTCGACAACATCTGGTTGCTTTGATTTTGGAGCGGTCTTGATGGTCTGAATTTCATAGGCTGAAGATCCATCGGGATTGTCATCGTAGATCTTTACGCCGAAGGCCTTGGAGAACAGATCCATAGCTTCGCCAAAGTTCGCCCAGTCGCGAGGAATCGTGATTACGTTTAGGGCTTTTTCCTTCTTGCAAGCGGTAACCAAACCATCTAGTCCACCAGCGAAATCTTTAACGGATGTTGCATCGGATGCCTTTACGGCTCCTACTGAGGCAGATGAAACTGCCACTGGGAGAATCGCAACAACCATTGCTGCAATTGCTCCAAAAGCTACATGCTTACGCATAAGTCCTCCTTGAGAGATGTAGGGGTAGCAAAGCCCCCCAAGTTTTCAAGGAAGGGCATTTTTGGGATTATTTTGGTTATCGGAAAGTTAACATTTGGATTTAATTCGGAAAGTTCATTCTCGAAACTAGTTAAGGAGTGAAAGTAACTCCGTGCTCCCAATCAGTACGGTGGTGGCCCCGGCTGAAGCTAAATCCTCGGCAGAGTGTGCGCCAGATGTCACACCAACAACCAACGGCGCTCCAGCTCGAACCCCACTTTGCATATCGGCCTGAGTATCGCCAACCACCACAATCTCTTCGGTAGCGACATTTGCCCCAGTAGTCACATTGAATAGTTCTATGGAGCGGAAGATCATGTCTGGCGCGGGACGGCCTTCATCCACTTCCGAAGAAGCAACTGAAACATCGATCAAAGGCAACCAATTTAAATTGGTCAAAATTCGATCCAAGATCTCTCTTGGGAAACCGGTTGTGATTGCAATCCCAATTCCACGTTTACGCAATTCCCGAAAGAAATCACTGATTCCGTCAAATTCTTCAAGCTCGCCCGCTGAGACTAGCTCGATGTATGCGGCAACAAACTTGTCGTGCGCCTGATTGGCCAAATCTAAATCGCCATCAAAGAGATGAAGGAAGACATCGATTTTGCGCTGACCCATCGTGGCATTTACGTAATCGGTTTTTTCGGCAAGGTCAGCCGAATCGGGCTCAACGCCCATGCCAATTACCGCTTTCTGAAAGGCACGGACGACTAGGTCATCATCCTTCGCGGTAGTACCTGCTACATCAAAAATTGCTAGTTTTATTTGCGCCATTGAATCATCGTCTCTTCCGCTATCGCTGGCGACAAGGTATTTCCTCGACCGCCGCCACCCGTTATGACAACCGCGCCAGGTGCAATTGCCTTTCTAAAATATGTTTCGGAGCTGGTGGATTGGCTGTAAACACCATCCCATCGACGGGATACCACTGGGGCAGTTCGTCCAAAGATGGCGGAAATAACACCTGAAAGATGCTCATAGGGCTCTTCCAAGATTTCGTGGTCAAAGGGTTCGTCATATTCATGTGTATCTCCAATGGTTAAAGTGCCGTCTAATCGTTGGACCATGAGTAACTGCATCTTTCTGCGAGCCGCGATCTCCGTTTGTGGCGGCAGCGCAGCAAGGGATAAATCTTTAAAGGCTGGGTAGTACCGAAGGGAATCGCCATCGGCCACCGAGTGACCAAGTTTTGCCGGCAGTGGGACGGTCGCACCCATCTGCAATCGGACCCGACGGACGGGAGCATCGGCAAAGAAACTAGAAAGAAAGCCTTGGTGTGAGGAACCTGGGCACATAACCATCAGGTCGCCAGAAATAGTTTGACCCTTTACATCGATTATGTGATTGCCAGTTTCACTGTGGTAGAAATCCATTACATCAAAATTCGGCATCCACCGATAATTTTCATCGGCTTTCAAATACTCGCGCAATGAAACCAGGAGTCGATTTGGTTCGGCAGCAGCGTCTTGGGTGCAGCGCAAACCCCCAATGAAATCTCCGGCCAGTACGGGCTCTAGAGCAGTAACTTCCTCTTTAACCAATAGGGAGAAGCCACGAAGATCGGCATCCGGCATGGCTGCTGCCTCTTGTAGCACTTGCCACTCGGCTTCATTGCGAGCGATCGTTATTGAGCCATTTGCTCGAAAGCCAGTGGCTGGAACGGCAGCCCCGACTTCGCCCCAAATTTCTCGGGCTCGCAGAGCCATCTCGAGTTCGGCGCCAACTTCCCGACCGCTAACCCAGATTAAGCCAAAATTTCGAACCGAGGCTGATCTAGCGATTTGTTCGCGTTCGCACTGAATTACGGAATAACCCTCTTTAAGTGCCAAATAGGCGTGCATGGTGCCGATGATTCCGCCACCCATGATTACGACTTTTTTCATTCTTATTGCACTCCCCTGATTTGTGATTAAGTGGAACACGCCAAGGCAACGCGATATCAATCAGAAGGTGATCTTTAGGTGAATTCTTTTTTAGCGATTACTCCGACTTTCGGCGGTAATAACAAGCACCACACCTGTAATAACAATCGCGCCACCAATAAATATGGATGGACTGGCTTTTTCATGCAAGAAGATGGATCCTAGAAAGACCGCAATCACCGGATTTACATAGGCATATGTTGCAGTTAACGAGACTGGGGCATTGCTAGCTAACCAAAGATATGAGCTATACGCGACGATAGATCCAATTAATATTAAGTAGAGCAGTGCCCACATGGATCCGGACGTCGCGTGCGCAAAGCCACTAAATCGTTCGCCGCGAATCGTCGCAACTAGTAGCAAACCCAATCCGCCAGCGAACATTTCGTAGGTAGTAAGCACCAAAGCGTTCTTCGGAAGCGCAATCTTCGGCGCAATAAAGGTACCGAAGGCCCATGAAATATTGCCGACCAGCACCATAATCATCCAAAAAAGTAATTTGCCGTTGCTTGCCCCATTAATGGCGTGAACTTGACCTGGCTTCAACAGAATAGCAACGCCACAAAATCCAACAACCACCCCGATCCAACTTAATTTGGCTGGATGGTCGCCAGAGAGCGCTCGAAAGATTGCGATCCAGAATGGCATTGCCGAAATTATGAGCGCCACGATTCCGCTGGGCACGGTGTGCTCGGCAAGTGAAACATTTCCGATACCAAAGCCGAGCAAAAGTGCACCCATGATTGAAGCTGAAGCAATTTCGCGAGCTGGGACTTTAAGTGTTCGCCATCCGCTTTTGGCTACCAAAACCAACCCCAAAATCGCTCCGGCACTCATAAAGCGGATTGCCATAGCAAGCAGTGAGGGCATTGATTTTATGGCGATTGCGATCGCAAAGTATGTCGAGCCCCAAATTAAATATACCGACCAGAGATTTATCCAAGTGGTTCGCTTCTTGCTCTGGTTAAAACTTCCCATGCCTGATTGTAAGTGCTAATTAATCAGTGACTGCTCGGTCATCATCCAATCAATTACATCAGGTGCGCTCCAGCCTTCGGGGTGAAGCTTCAATAGCTCCTTTGATCCTTCAATATCCGATCCCAAGGTAACGATGGGGAGTTCGTCGTAACCACTACGACGGTGCTGACCCAATCCAATGTTTGCCGTTAGCCCATTGCACAAGCAATGTCTGCCGTGAGTCTCTTCAGCAATTCCGCCTTTTTTCACATACATATCTACTGGTTCACCAGGGCAGCGGTAATCAATACGGCCGTTGGGATTCAAAAATGGTGTTCGCAAATATCCTAAATCACAAAGCGCACTTCGATTTTCCATTGCGTCGGCATCAGTCAAACTTCCAGCTAAATGTGCAATTTTTATTGGAAATCCCGTTGGTGAAGCGGCTGCATCGGTAGCGATTTTTAAATGATCTAGACGAATTTCTTCCAATAACTGCGATCTAATTTCCTGCGCTAAACCAGAGTCATTGCACAGCGCAAATAAAGTACCGACTTGTACGCCCTTTGCGCCAAGAGCAAGCGCCTCTTTTAATTTATCAGGAGAGCCATATGCACCTGCCAACCAAAATGGAATTCCAAGCGTGGCCATCTTTACTAAGTTTGGCTCATCTCTATCGGTATAAATCGGCTCATTCTGCTCGTCATACTTTTTACTGCGAGGCGGGGCGTTGTGACCGCCCGCTCGATGACCTTCGATAACAAAACCATCAGGTCGAGTTAGGTCATCTTTTGCCAGATAGGACGCTAAAACATCTGAGGAGACGATGGCGATAAATTTCGGAGTTTTTAGTAATGGCAACGCTTCACCCAAAACCGCTTTTGGATCTAACTTAAGAACCACTGGATCAGTCCCAATTACTTCAACATGAATTGAACCTTCTTGGCCAGCTGCAAAATTCTTAATCAAACTAGGAATTTCGCGGGGAATTCCGGCGCCCATTAGAACAAAATCAACGCCAGCCAACATTGCACCTAAAATCGATGCAGGTGTGGCCATCTGAATTTTTTCAAGAAAGTTAATTCCGACCAGGCCATCATGACCTTCTTTTGCCAACCAAACTTCAGCAAAGTTGCTGGCCACAACCAGTTCTGTTGCTTCTTGGCTGGGGGTCAATGATGGTTTAGGTACAAGCATGTAGGTTTCATCATTTTTTCGCGGTTCGACACGGAAATAACGAGTCAAAATCCGATTGGCGATCTCTCGCGATGGAAAGTGTGACAAAGCGCGACGAATGCTGCCATCTACATCACCATTTTGAAGCCGGCGAACAATCACGGTATCTACGGCCGTGCCAGAGACGACACCCATCTGACTTTTTAGTGCAACGGCTTTGGCCAACGTCCAATTTGAAAGCCCAACGCCCATTCCACCTTGAATAATGGTCGGGAAGGTTTCAATTTGGCTCATGTGCAAATAGACCTTTCTTGCAGGTAACAACGGCACCACAATAGAGAGTGACTGGTGAGTAGGAAAATCTAGGCACCGAGCCACCACTCCTTCAGGCGACTTTACGCTTCAAAGGGGCTGCCGTGACCCTCTTGGCTTCAAAATTAGGTTTGGCAGGGCTGGGGCTGGAATATAACCGCCGATGCGATCTTCAAATAATTGAAACCGCTCTGTCTGATTTTCCCAATCGCTTCTCATTTGGACAATTTCGTTATGGGTGCGGCCAATGAAGTTCCACCACATGATGATTTCTTCATTAAAAGGTGCGCCTCCAATAATTAACCCCCGAAACTTTCCCTGGGCGCAAATGCTGATTTCGGAATTGCCAGCCGGTATGTAGTGAAGTTGTGCCGCCGTTACTTGGTGGCGGTTTATGGTGATTTCTCCTTCGTCCACCAAAATCCCATATTCAAATGTTGGATCGATCGGAAAACTAATATCTAGATTCTCCCCCGAAATCTCTGCTCCCATAAGCGGTGAATAGATTTTCGCGGCTGATTCTTGCCCTAACCACGAGCCCATAATTAGTTTGGCTCTCATTCCCTCAAAATCAAAGGTGGGGAGATCTTTATGGTGCTCAAAGTGCGGCGCAACATCCTTACTTTCAGTTGGCAAGGCAACCCACAACTGAACGCCATGAAACTCTTTCCCGGCTTCTATCGATAGTTCAGAATGCGCAATTCCATAGCCCGAGGTCATTAAATTTAATTGACCAGGATTTATAAGTTGAAGGCTTCCGACTGAATCCCGATGTTCAATTTCGCCATGAAAGAGCCAAGAGACCGTTTGGAGACCAACGTGAGGATGGCGTGCAACCGACATCGCATCGACAGCCAAAGTTGGACCGTAGTGATCCACAAAGCACCAAGCGCCAATCATCAATAAATCTTTATGGGGCAAAGTGCGCCGAACCTGAGTATTGCTTCTTGTTGTTAATTTAACTTCGCGCGGGCTAAGGGTTACCTCTTCGAGCATAATTTGAATTCTACGCTCTGACTCCAAAATTAAATGGAGCCCCCCGTCAGGATTGAACTGACGACCTTCCGCTTACAAGGCGGATGCTCTACCACTGAGCTAGGGAGGCTAGGCCCGCAATTTCTTCCAGGCCAGTGGGCAATTATGACACGCTTAAATCGGAGCAAAGACCTGCCGTCCAGCCTGGAGCGAAAATGCTAGTAAGTTCGGCTTATGCGCTTAGGGGTTCTTGATGTCGGCTCAAATACCGTTCATCTTCAGGTCGTAGATACCCACCCTGGCGCTCGCCCAAACCCGACCTTTAACTATAAAGAGGAGCTGCGGCTTACTGATTATCTGGATTCGGAAAATAACATTTCCGAAGACGGGATCACGCAATTGCGCCTTTGTATAAAACATGCCGTTACTCAGGCAAAATCTGTGCAGACCGACGAACTTTTGCCCTTTGCAACCTCGGCGCTTCGCGAAGCCAATAATGGCGAGGCGATCATTAAACAGCTGAGTTCCGATTTTGAAATAGATCTTCAGGTTTTAAGCGGTGAAGAAGAGGCAAAGTTAACGTTTTTGGCAGCACGACGGTGGTTCGGTTGGTCCAGTGGTCGGTTATTAGTGATCGATATTGGCGGTGGCTCGCTCGAAATCGCCGTTGGAGTTGATGAGTCGCCAGAGGTTGCAGTATCTCTCCCACTCGGCGCCGGACGATTAACTAAAAACCACTTGATCGGAGATCCGCACACCGATAAAAGCATTCGCAATCTTCGAGACCACATCGAATCGCAACTGGATGAAGTACTGCCTGCGATAGTTCACCACCAAGTTTCTGATCGAGCAATCGCTACCAGCAAGACGCTACGTACTTTGGCCCGATTGGCTGGGGATTGGTATGGCGGTAACGGAAAAATAATTAAAGTGGATGCAATTCGAAAAATGTCGGTTCGTCTAGCCGAGATGACCCTTGATGATCGGACTCGACTCCCGGGAGTATCGGCAAACCGAGCACGGCAAATTGTTGCCGGCGCATTTGTCACCGAGAGTGTGATGCGAAATTTAGATCTTGCCGAACTTGAAATCTGTCCTTGGGCACTTCGCGAAGGCGTGGTTCTAAAGTGGATGGACTGGATGGAATCTTAAAGCGAACTTAAATCGTTGGCGCGGCTAGCCGATCAACTTGAAAGACTTCCTTCTTGCGATGATGGACTACCCAAGCCTCGCCTGGCAACAACTTTGAATCCGGTAGTTCTACATCAACTTTTCTCGTTAATTTCTCTAACATTCGTGGCAAAACTGGGTTGTGGCTACAGAGCAATAGCGTTTCGCTCTTCTTAATCAACTCCTTTGCAAAGTCAATCGCTTTCTCTTTATTCTTCTTAAAGGTGTATTCACTTAGTTGTTGGGAAATAATCGGCTCAATATTTAGCGCCTTAGCCATTAGGGCAACAGTATCCATACAGCGGACGGCATCTGAGGTGTAAATCTCTTCGAGGCCGAATACTTGATAGAGCGAAAGCATTCGTTTGGCTTGCAATTGTCCCGTTAATTCCAAGGGGCGATCATCGTCATCGCCTTGCCATTCTTGTCGAGCTAAAGCTTTCGCATGGCGCAACATGATGAAAGCCTCGGAATCATAAGGTGATTCTAAGAATTTTTGCAGGATCTCGCGATCACTTTCGCGAGTTAGTCGATCAAGTCCATCGGATATTGAAAGCCACTCCATCGAATCAACTTCGTTGTTGGCGCGAAAGGCGTGTTCTTCACCTATTACCTTGGCCGACCAATAGCTAACTTCTTTCAACCCATCTGGAACGTAATACTCAACAGTCCCAATAAAAGGTCCTAACTTAATCTTTAAATTGGTCTCTTCCATCACTTCGCGATACGCGCAAGCAATTAGCGTTTCGCCAAATTCCAATTTTCCTTTTGGCAACGACCAGTCGTCATAGCGTGGGCGATGAATTACTGCGATCGAAATTGATTCGTCCTCGTTCGCGCGCCACACCACAGCGCCCGCGGCTAAAATTGGCGACGTCACCCTCGTACTCGATACCGCTCAATTGAAAGAGTATGTAAATCTTCAAGTGGCGAACCCGCGGAATCCAATTTCGTTCTGCTCCAACCACCGAAGTTATCCATACTCCAATGAGAAATCGTTGGCGATAGATAGTCATCAATTGTTTGAATTAGAAATTTCTTATGATCAGCTTGGACGATTTTGACCATGCTCTCGACTCGCCGATCCAAGTTTCGATGCATTAAATCGGCGCTACCAATCCATAGCTCTTCTTCGCCGCCATTTGCAAAATGGAAAATCCGTGAGTGTTCGAGGAATCTTCCTAGAATCGATACCGCTCTTATATTTTCTGATAGTCCAGGAACTCCTGCGCGAATCGCGCAAATACCTCGGATGATCAAATCAACTTTAACGCCGGCGCTTGAAGCCTTGTAAAGGTGTTCGATAAATTCCTCGTCTAAGATCGAGTTTAATTTCATCCGAATATATGCTGGTTTTCCAGCTTGATGATTCTCAATTTCTTTCTCGATCCGCTCGAGCAACCCGCTTCGAAGAGTTCGTGGCGCAACCAATAGTCGAGAGAAGGAAGTTTGTGGCGCAAAACCTGAAAGCTGATTGAAAAGTTTATTTACATCATCACCTAGAACTGGGTCCGCACTCAAGATTCCAAAGTCTTCATAGGAGCGCGCAGTCTTTGGATTGTAATTACCGGTACCCATGTGAACGTAGCGCCGAATCCCTTTAGTTTCTTCGCGGACAACCAATGAAAGTTTGGCGTGGGTTTTGTAGCCCACCAAGCCATAAACCACATGCACGCCAGCATCTTCGAGCGTCCTAGCCCAGCGCACGTTGGCTAGTTCATCAAAGCGGGCACGAATTTCAACAACAGCAAGAACTTGCTTTCCGGCCTCTGCCGCTTCAATTAACGCTTGCACAATCGGAGAATCACCAGAGGTTCGATAAAGCGTCTGCTTAATTGCAAGAACATGCGGGTCATTGGCAGCGGCTTGAAGAAAACGAACCACCGAAGAGGTAAAGGATTCATAAGGATGGTGCAAAATAATTTCGCGTCGCCTAATCGCATCAAAGAAGTCATCGTTTGAATCTGGGTCGACATCGCGAAGATCTGTAGCAACTTGATTTCGAAACGCTGGAAACTTTAATTCTGGTCGATCAATATCGGCTACTCGGAAGAGACCTGTTAAATCTAGTGGCTCTGGGTAACGACTGATTTCTTGCTCGCGAATACCAAGTTCTTCCGTCAAGGTTCGAAGCAACTCCGGCTTGATTGTAGAATCAACTTCGAGCCGCACTGGTGGACCAAATTTGCGACGAAGTAGCTCCTGCTCCATTGATGCAAGTAGATTTTCAGATTCTTCTTCTTCAAGTTCAAGGTCAGCGTTTCGAGTCACTCTAAAGGTATAGAAATCTTTTATTTCCATTCCAGGAAAGAGCTCAGCGAGGTTTGCAATGATTACTTGCTCCAGCGGAATAAAGCGTTTTGCATCGTATTGTGCGGTTTCAACAAAACGAGGCAAATTGGATGGAACTTTAACGCGCGCAAACAATTCCTGATCGCTATCAGGTTTGCGAACTACCACGGCCAAATTGAGTGACAGGCCAGAGATATAAGGGAATGGGTGTGATGGATCAACCGCCAGCGGTGTGAGAACTGGAAAGATGCGTTCGTGAAAAATCTTATTTACATAGGTTTTTTCTTCGGCATTTAAATCGCTCCACTTAGAGATTTCAATTCCCTCAGCGGTCAGCGCTGGCAAGATTTCACCGTGAAAGAGTTTTGCCTGTCGATCGGTAAGTTCTTGAGTCTTTCGGGAGATCGCGGTCATTAATTGCGCAGGGGTAAAACCGGCGGTGTTGACTTTCGTGATACCGGCTTCCAATTTGCGTTTGAGTGTGGCGACTCGGATCATAAAGAAGTCATCGAGGTTTGCCGAGAAAATGGCTAAGAATCGACAGCGCTCGAGCAAGGGGGTGGCGGCATCTTCGGCCAATTCCAAAACGCGCTCATTGAAGGCTAACCAACTCAATTCCCGATCGATCAGCCGCTCGCGCGGGTTTTCGGCAATCGAATGGGAAGGCATGAGGAGTAGTTTGCTAGAAAAGGGTGAATAACAGGTAACCAAATAGTCGTTATTGCCTGAATTGCGCCCTTAGGAGAGCAAAATGGGGGCGGAATGCTTAGCCGAACGGCCATCTCCGGATGACCTACCCCGAATCCGGCGCCAAACCCAAGGCAGCGCAAAGCCCACTAACCAGGTGAAATCGCTGCGGAAGTCGGCGAAAAAGTTGGATTTTGGCGCCGGCGGTAACGGAATTTTCCATTCTGGGTCAAAGGGCGCGCCCAGAACTTCGAGCACTCCTTGAGCAACCCGCCAGTGTCCGGCTTCGTTCAGATGCAATCGATCGGTAGCCAAAAAGCGGCGATCAGCCAGAAAGAGCGCCACATTCCATTCAATCAACAGGGCTCCGGTTTCAGCTGCCACCCGTCTTACATTTTTATTGAAATCTTTGAAGCGAGCTTCCCAAAGTTCAGCAGTTTTGCCCTTGCCAGTTGCTTTCTCGATCACAGTGAAGAGCATCAAAGTGGCGCCAGTTTCAGCAAGTTCCTTGGCGCCGCGTTCGTATAACGCAAAGGTGATCTCTGCTCGGTAATTGGGTCGCAACACATCGTTGGCACCGGCATGAAAGGAGACCAAGGTTTCTTTACCGGTTATGAATTTCTTGGCAACCGGGATTTGATCTTCTATAACTTGACCTAACAATTTTCCGCGGATCGCTAAATTAAAATAGGTAAATCCTGGCGAAAGAGTTGCCAAAGTTTCCGCAGTTCGATCAGCCCAACCAAGGTAATTGCCATCTTGAATTTCATCGCACATACCCTCGGTCATGGAATCTCCGAGGGCGATGTAACGAGTGAATGGGCTCATTATTGTTTGGCGCGCTCCTGAGCGATCCAATACATAACGACAGCAGTGGCGACGCTGGCGTTAAGTGATTCAACCGAGGATTCCATTGGAATAGAAAGTACCAAGTCGCACTTTTCGCGAGCTAAGCGTGAAATGCCTTTACCTTCGGAGCCAACAATTAAATAGACTGACTCTTTTGCCAATGAAAACGCTGCGAGTGATTCATCACCTTCAGCATCGAGGCCAACAACAAAGAAGCCTGCTTTCTTGGCATCTTCGATTGAGCGAACCATGTTGGTTACCTGCGAAATTGGCAAACGAGCTGCAGCGCCAGCAGAAGATTTCCATGCCGAACCAGTCATCGAGGAGCTGCGACGTTCTGGAATAACCACGCCGTCGGCGCCAAAGGCCGCCGCACTTCGGACGATTGCACCCAAGTTATGTGGATCAGTGACGCCATCCAAACCAACGATTAACGCTGGTTTTTTGGCATTTGAAATCAGATCGGTAAAAGGTTTGTATTGGAAAGGTTTGATAACCAGAGCAATACCTTGGTGCATGGTGGTGCCGGTAAGGCCATCAATGACCCCGCGAGCGACCTCTTTGATAATCAAGTTCTGATTCTTGGCTAACCGAATTGCTTCAGCCATGCGCTCATCAATTTCTACACGTTCGGCAATTACCAATTCTTTTGCTGGGATCTTTGCCCGGAGCGCTTCGACAACGCTATTGCGACCGGCAACGGCATCGGCATTAGGCCTTGTTTCTAACCTGGTGGCGGGACGGCGATTGGATGTGCGCTTAGGCGCAGCTTCGGCTTCGCGACGTTTTCTACCGGGACGCATCAACGTACCAATGTCCAGCGTGGGCCTGAGGGCGTATCTTCAATGAGTATTCCTAACTCTAAAATCTGATCGCGAATTGCGTCAGCTGCGGCAAAATCTTTTCGGGCACGTGCTGCTTCTCGTTGGGCAAGCGCCAAACTAACCAAACCATCCATCGCTGAATGTGAAGAAGATTCATCTACCGCAAAGGCGGGATCAAATGGGTCACAACCTAAAATTTGAAGGGCGCCACGAATTTGGGCTGCGGTGTTAGTAATAGTGATTAAGTCATTTGCGGTGACCGCAGTATTTCCTTGACGAAGAAGTTCGGAGATCTCAGCCAATCCGGCAGGAACAGCGAGGTCATCATTCATTGCGACGGCAAAGGCTGGAGAAATTTCGGAACCTGGTTGCGCTCCTAAAAGTTCTTCGGCGCGAAATAGAAAGCCCTCGATGCGGCGAAAGTTGACTACCGTTTCTTCGAGCGCTTCAAAAGAGAATTCCATCATTGAGCGATAGTGCGCGCTACCCAGATACCAACGAAGTTCGATGCCTCTGACCTTCTGAACAATTTCAGAAACTAAAAGAGAGTTGCCCAAAGACTTGCTCATCTTTTCACCAGAGGCGGTCACCCAAGCGTTGTGCATCCAAATCTTTGCAAATCCCCAACCGGCAGATTGGGACTGCGCAATTTCATTTTCATGGTGCGGAAAAATCAGATCAAGTCCGCCACCATGAATATCAAATTCCGCGCCTAGATAGGCGTGTGCCATAGCAGAGCATTCAAGGTGCCAACCAGGTCGACCAGGACCCCAAGGCGTTGGCCAGGATGGATCTCCGAGTTTCGCTGCTTTCCAAAGTGCAAAGTCGCGCGGATCTTTCTTGAAAGTTTCTTCCGAATCTTCAGCCGACTGGAGATCATCTAACTTCTGATTTGAAAGCGTTAAATATGATTTAAGCGAGCGCACTGAAAGATAGACATCGCCATTACCCGGCGCATATGCCGAGCCATTATCAATTAAAGTCTGCATGAGTTCGACCATTTGAGTTATGTGACCGGTCGCACGAGGTTCATAAGTGGGGGCGATGACATTTAGCCTTTGGTAGGCCCAACTAAAAGCTTGTTCATATTTCATGGCAACGGCCCACCATGGAATATTTTCGTGAACTGCTTTATGCAAAATTTTGTCATCAATATCTGTTACGTTACGAATGAAAGTTACATCAAAACCTTTATGAGTTAGCCAGCGTCGCAAAATATCAAAGTTAACGCCGCTTCGAATATGGCCAATATGTGGCGCTCCTTGCACGGTGGCACCGCACAGGTAGATGCTGGCTTTGCCAGGAAGTAGCGGAACGAACTCGGAGACTTCCCGAGTTAAAGTGTTATAAAGATTTAAAGTCATAGCTTGCTCACAAGTGCGCTGGCCATCACAAAAATTCCTTCGCCACGTCCAGTGAATCCCAAACCGTCAGTTGTTGTTGCTGCAATCGAAACTGGCGCGCCTAGCGCTTCGCTAAGAACCTTTTGCGCTTCCGAACGGCGCGGACCAATTTTTGGTTCTACGCCAACAATCTGCAAGGCCACGTTATTAATCGAAAAATTATTTTCGGCGATAAATTTGCGCAAATGCTCCAGCATCTTTACCCCAGACGCTCCCGCCCATTCCGGCCGATCTATTCCAAAGAGCTCACCGATATCGCCCAATTGGCAGGCAGATAGCACGGCATCACAAAGGGCATGAACCGCGGCATCGCCATCGGAATGTCCGACCAACGCCCGGGCTTCTGGCCAAATTAGGCCAGCCAGATGACAGGGCCCGCTCTGACCATATTGGTGGGCATCGATTCCGACCCCAGTCCGGTGGTTAGCGGTCAATGATCAACGCTTTCTACGATTACTTTGAGCGCAGCGGCAACGGAATCTTCTTCTGGACCATCCACTTGAACCACGATCTGGTCGCCAAACTTGACGCCAAGAGTCATAACGCGGAGCACGCTGGCGCCATCGACTGCGGCGGAGAGCTCCCCGCTCTCAGAAACCTTAGCCAGACTCACTTTGCAGCCTGAACTTTTGGCGCTGGCGGCAAAAAGAGCAGCGGGGCGGGCGTGGAGTCCAACGGCGGCGGCAACGGCGGTTCGAAATTCTTTCATGGGTGAATCGTATCTGCAACGAAAGTAGTGTTTAATGTGAACATCTATTCAGGCATCTGCACGAATGTGAAAGTAGGCAAAATGGTCGCACAGTCTTTGTTGATGGGTCATCCGCTCTCTTCGCCGGATCATGCCCGCCATGCCTTGCTATATATGTATCGTATTCGTAAATTCGAAGAAGCTGTAGAAGATCTCTTCGGACGCGGCATGATGCACGGCACAATGCATTTATCGATTGGGCAAGAAGCAGGACCAACTGGAATGTGTTTGGCGCTTCGTTTGGAAGATCAAATTACCTCCACCCACCGCGGTCATGGCCACTGCATCGCAAAAGGCGCTGACTTAACGCGCATGATGGCGGAATTATTAGGAAAGAAGATCGGTTATTGCGGTGGCCGTGGCGGTTCAATGCATATTGCCGACGCTGAAACTGGAAACCTTGGCGCTAATGGCGTCGTTGGTGGCGGTATCCCAATTGCGGTTGGCGCAGCGCTCGCCTCAAAAATGCAACACAAAGGCACAGTGGCAGTCTCCTTCTTCGGCGATGGCGCTATGAACGAAGGCGCCTTCCATGAAGCGGCAAACTTGGCTGCTATTTGGAAGCTTCCGGTAATTCTCTTCTGTGAAAACAACCATTACGGAATGAGCTCCTCCACCGATAAGGCCTTTGCGATTGAGCGCCTGGCCGATCGCGGTCTTGGTTACGGAATTCCCGGCGTCACTGTCGATGGCAATGATGTAGTTGCAGTTTATGAAGCCTCCGAAGCAGCCGTTGCACGGGCACGAAATGGCGAGGGTCCAACTTTGATTGAGGCTATTACTTATCGCTGGAAGGGACATTCACGCTCCGATAAGAATTTGTATCGATCAAAGGAAGAGATAGATGAGTGGAAAGATTTAGATCCGATCCCAAAATTCATTCATCGGGTTCTCGAAGCGAATATTTTGCGCCAAGATGAAATTGATGCGATTCAAAAGCAAGCGACCGATCAGATTATTGAAGCGGTAAACAATGCCGCTGCTGCCGAATCGGCCGAACCTTCTGGATTGTTAGAGGCCGTATTTAAGGCGGTAAGCGCATGAGCGATCGTATGTTGACCATGGCCGAAGCTCTGCGCGAGGCAATGGGTATCGCGATGGAGGAACGACCAGAAGTATTCATCCTTGGCGAAGATATTGGAATTTACGGCGGCGCTTTTGGCGTAACCGGCGATCTCTATCATCGCTTCTCGCCACTACGGGTGCTAGATACCCCAATTTCGGAACTCGGAATTGTTGGTGCTGCTGTTGGCGCTGCGCTCTCAGGTATGCGTCCCATAGTCGAAATTCAGTTCTCGGACTTCACCGCACAAGCGATGGATCAGATCGCAAACCAAGCAGCAAAGATTCATTTCATGCTCGGCGGCGCATTGCATGTTCCGCTAGTTCTTCGCACCCCACAAGGGTCTGGAACTGGCGCCGCAGCCCAGCATTCGCAAAACTTGGAAACTTGGTTTGCAAATGTACCTGGACTAAAAGTTGTTGTTCCATCAAATCCAGCTGATGCAAAGGGACTTCTGCTCTCTGCGATCGATGATCCGAATCCGGTTATATTTTTAGAGCATAAATTGCTCTACAAGATTCCTGGGCGCGATCGCGTCCCGGAAGGTGCCATCCGAATTCCACTTGGAGTATCCAAAGTTGTCCGCACTGGTAAAGATCTCACCTTGGTTGCAACTGGAATTATGGTCAACAAAGCTTACGAAGTTGCCGAAAAGTTGGCTGCCGAAGGCATTTCAATCACGCTGATTGATCCGCGCACGATTTCGCCATTGGATATGTCGCCGATCCTTGAATCGGTTGATAAGACTGGCCGCTTGCTTGTGATTCAAGAAGGTCCGTCACACGGCGGCTTTATTAACGAAGTCATCGCTCGCGTCAGCGAAAGCTCCAGCTTTGGTTCACTAATTGCCCCAATCAAGCGATTGGCTGGGATGAATATTCCAATTCCTTATGCCCCACAACTCGAGAAAGCGGCCGTGCCACAAGTGGCCGATATCGAAGTTGCGGCCCGTGATCTAGTAAAGGCTTGGCGATGAGTTTCCGCTATCCAGTAGTAATGCCAAAGATGAGCATGACCATGGAGACTGGTGAACTAATTCTCTATCACGTTAAACCTGGCGATCGAGTTAGCTCCGGCGACGTGCTCTTTGAAGTAATGACGGACAAGATCGATATGGAGGTTGAAGCTCCAGCCGATGGCGTAATCGAACAATTGATTGGCGAGATTGGCATCGATATTCCGATCGGCACTCCAGTCTTAATTATGCTCACCGATACCGAAGTGATGGCCTTTGATTTCGGCGGCGAAACACCACTTATTCCAGCTCCGCCAGCTCCGATTGCCGAACCAGTAGTGGTTACAGAGCCGGTAGTTCTTATCGAACCTGTAGTTATTCCAGAGCCAGTCGCGCCGCCGGTTCTTCACCACGAAGAAGAAATTGGCAGCACCAAAGCAGTACCAAAGGCTCGTATCGTGGCCGCCCAGAAGGGGATCGACCTGCAATCTGTTGTAGCGACCGGTCCCGATAACACAATTATGTTGGCCGATGTAACACAAATCAGACCATCTGATGAAATTATCAAGCGTCAGAACGCAAACAAGGCGTTGATCGCCAAAGGTGTGGAAATGACGCGGTTACTTCCGCAAAGTTCATTCTCCCGAACCGTATCTACTTCCGTCGATACTGCAGCGTTGCTTGCCGCGTGGGCTAGCGTTTTGCGATCTCGCCCCGAACTAAATATTTCTCCTAAGGATGGCAGTCATCTTTCCCATGTTGGAGTGGCCGTAATCATTGAATCAAAATATGGCAGCGCACTTCCAGTTTTCAAGGATCCGGATTTTCTTGCAGCCCTTGAACTTTCGGAATTGGTTTCAACTACAACAATCGCAGCTGAAAATGGAAAGGTTCCACTCTCTATGCTCGGCGGCGCAACCACCACCATCTTTGATCTGCGTCGTTACCACATGAGCGCCACCACCCCGCTGCTTTTCCCAAATCAATTGACCTCATTAACTATCGGCGAAAATATTGATGGTTCGCAAATCATTTCGCTGACAATTGATCTGCGTTATTGTGACTTTTATGATGGCGCACTATTGCTCGACCACCTTATTTCCGTACTCTAACGAAAAGAGATTTGCGTGATCGCTCTTAATGGTGTTGCCGCAAGCTCTGGTGCGGCGCTGGGACAATTCTTTTTGCTCACCACTGAAATCCCAGCCACCTCTCCTGCGCCATCATCACTAAGTCCGGACGAAGAGAAGCAATCTTTAAGCGCCGCAATTGAATACGTCGGCGCCGATCTGTCAGAACGGGCCGAACGATCAACCGGTGAACTACGCGATATTTTGTTAGCAGTTAGCGAAATCGCGACCGATCCGGCGCTAATTGAAGAAGCCCATACCTTCATTGACCAGGGACACACCGCAAGTTTTTCAATTTCGCAGGCAACCGACATTTTTAAAGAACTACTGGAATCTTCGGGAGGCTATCTAGCCGAGCGCGTAAGCGATGTCGCCAATATCTGCGATCGTATTCTTTGCCGAATTGCCGGCGTCGAGTACCCAGAAATTCCACACTTTCAACAGCCCACGATTTTGATTGCCCGTGATCTCTCACCAGCTGACACCACAGATCTGCAATCTGAACAGATTCTGGCGATAGTCACCGAAGGCGGCGGACCAACCAGCCACACTGCAATTATCGCTCGTTCCCGCAGTATTCCAGCCGTGGTTGCCTGTCCTGGGATCGTGGAATATGCCAAATCTCATTATGGGGAACTGCTCGCAGTAGAAGCAACTACCGGAGAAGTCATCTTTGATCCACCAACTGAAATTCAAAGTCGAATCATCGCCAAGATCGAGCGAATTCGAAAACGAAAAGAGCAACTGGTTACTCGTACACCATTTGGATACCAAACTGTTGATGGCAGAACGGTTCCCATCTACGCCAATATTGGTCGAGATATAGATACCAAAGTTGCGATCGAAGCAGGTGCCGATGGCGTCGGGCTGCTTCGAACTGAACTTCTCTACTTAGATCGAGCCACAGCCCCATCCTTGGAAGAACAAACTGAAATTTATACTCGGCTCTTCCAACCATTCTCTAGCCAAAAAGTTGTGATTCGAACTCTGGATGCTGGTGCCGATAAGCCAATGGCATTTATTAATTTCGATGATGAACCCAATCCAGCACTTGGAGTTCGCGGTTACCGAACAATCCACGGGCACGAAGATCTCATGCGAGTTCAACTGCAAGCGATCGCAGCTGCGATTAAAAATACTGGCACCGATGTTTGGGTAATGGCTCCAATGATCACCCTGCCCGAAGAGGCACAAAATTTTGTTGACCTTGCTCGCAGTTACGGAATTAAAACGGTGGGCGTAATGATTGAGGTGCCAGCTGCCATTTTTCATGCTGACGAGCTAACTAAGATTTGCGATTTTGTTTCAATCGGGACGAACGATTTGGGGCAGTATCTCCACGCCGCTGATCGTGAATCGGCGCCGTTGGCAGGATTTAACGATCCCTGGCAACCAGCGTTACTTCGAGCAGTTCACTTAGTTGCCCAAGCTGGACTTCGCAACAACTGTCCGGTCGGCGTATGTGGCGAAGCCGCTTCAGATGCCGCGCTAGCAGCCGTTCTGATTGGACTCGGAGTGTCGAGTCTCTCGTGCAGCGTCTCGACCTTACGTGACGTGGCTGCTGGCATAACGGCGCTAACTTTTTCTGAACTTCAGCTGGCTGCAGTTGCAGCGCTCGGTGCGCCAACTTCTCAAGCCGCTAAAAAATTGGCCAGAGAACAACTCGTCGCTCTCGACGAGTTAGGTTTGTAGAAGTTACCAATCGGTATTTAATTCTTAAGATTTTTCTCAAATAGTTATGAAATATCCTTGAAACAACGTGTTGCTTGCACCACACTAAGCGAAATGTTCAATGACTGAACGGATGTGACGATTTTGAAGCAACGCGAGACGGAGCTCATCCTTCGCGCTGCCAGGCTCTATTACGAAGAGCATCAATCGCAAGACCAAGTTGCCTCCCTCATGGGAACCTCAAGATCCAATATTTCGCGCATGCTCTCCGATGCCAAGCGCCTGGGGTATGTAGAAATCCGGGTTGTCGCCCCAATTACTCGCAATGAGACCCTTTCGTCGCAACTTCAGAATCTCCTGGGAGTCAAAGAGGTCCAGGTAATAACTACCGATAAGAATGAGCTCACTTTCAGTGCCGTCGGCCGCGCCGCCGCCAACACCCTCGTAAATAGCCTTAGCAACAATCAAACCATCGCGATCTCTTGGGGTCGGGGTCTGGAAGCCACTGTCATAAATGTGCGCAATGAAAGCTTTTCCGGTCTAAAGGTGACGCAGTTGATGGGTTCCCTCTCCTCAGTAACGACCTCTGCCAGCGCCGAAGAAGTTGGTCGCCGGCTCGCCAAGAATCTCAACGCCCAGTTCATTCCCTTCTTAGCGCCAGTTGTTGTAAGCAATTCCAAGACCCGAGATTCCATGCTCGAAGAAGAGAGCATCGCAAAAACTCTGAAAATCGCTCGTGGTGCCGATATCGCACTTATCGGAATCGGGTCCCGAACCTCATCATCTTCCGAAATGGTCTTTAGTGAATTTAAATTATCTAAAGCCGAAAAGGATGCGATCTACGAGCGCTACGCCGGCGATGTAGCCGCTCGTTTTTACGACATCAATGGTCAAGCTCTAAATTCCAAAATGGATAAATGTGTTCTTGGCTTAACGCTTGAAGAGATGTCAGCAATTCCAAAGGTGATCGCAGTTGCTTCTGGTGGCGAGAAAGTTCAAGGTGTAATAGGTGCAGCTCGTTCGGGAATGATCGATACTTTGATCATTGACCTGGTCTGCGCAAATTCCATCATCAAATCCCTAGCCCCATCGGCGGTGAAGAGCGCGTGACTTACCTGACCAAACTCCTTTTAGTTATTGCTGCAATGTGGGCATCACAGTTAGCGCTCGCCTATCTGCAAGCGAAAAAATTCCAAGCGGATCTTCGATCACTTAGACAATACGGAACCGTCGCCATTGGTATGGGCGGACGACGTTATCGCGGCGGGCGGGCTTTTGTTGCACTAGCTGCCGATGAAAATGGCTTGATCGTGACGGGATTGGTCCTTCGTGGACTCACCGTGTTTGCGAAATCAAAGCCACTCAATACCTACAACGGATTCTCACTGGCCGACATAATCTCGGGTACCCGAGTTGTGCTAGGTGAACCTAAGAAGGTGCAAGAAGCCACGCAAATGGCAGCTCAGCACATTCAGGATCATTTAACACGGGTCGAGCAGGGAGAGTAATGATCGAGAAACTCCAGATGGATCGATCATTGATGTACATCAATCATGTCTTAACTTACTTAGGAGGTGTCTAGTGTTCCTGCATCAACTGATCACGCTATCAGCTGTAACAGTGGACAAACCAACGGGTGTTCTTGGCGCGTTGGCAACTGGCGCTGAAGACTTCATCAAGGTCTTCAACAAAGGTGGATCGGTTCTTCTCAGCCTTATGGGTGGAATCCTTCCAACGTTGATCGTTCTTCTGACTGCAGTAAATGCACTCGTAAGAATTATCGGCGCAGAACGAATCGAAAATCTAGGCAAGGCTGCTTCACGTCCTGGTATCCAGTGGTATCCAGTTCGTTACATCATCCTTCCTTTCGTTGCCGTTTTCGTTCTAACAAACCCAATGGCATACACAATGGGTCGCTTCCTTCCAGAACGCTTCAAGCCTGCGTTCTACGACTCCGCAGTTTCGTTTGTGCACCCAATCCTGGGAATTTTCCCTCACGCTAACCCAGGTGAACTTTTCGTATACCTCGGTATCGCAACCGGTATCAAGGAACTCGGCTTCGGCTTGGGTGACTTGGCTATCCGTTACCTACTTGTAGGTCTTGTTGTCATCTTCATCCGCGGAATCGTTACTGAACGAATCACCGCGCGAATGATGGCTAAAGCCGAAAGGAGTGCATAACCATGGAAGGTTTCACAAACTTAATCGTACGGATCGGCCGTGGCGTCGGTGGAGTAGTAGGAACTCTCTACCAGGCAGGTCGTGATTCGGTAGATACCGTAATCCGTAACGTCATTCCATTTATGGCGTTTATCTCCTTCATCATCGGTTTGATTCTGACAACCGGTATTGGTAACTGGATCGCCAAGGGACTAAAGGGCTCAGCCTCTTCACTTCCTGGTTTACTGCTTATCTCTATCGTCTGCGCAATTCCAATCCTGTCTCCTTTGCTTGGACCAGGTGCTGTTATTGCTCAGATCGTCGGAACCTTGCTCGGTGTTGAAATTGGTAAGGGAAATATCCCTGCGCAATACTCACTACCAGCACTATTCGCTATCAACCCACAGGTTGGTTGCGACTTCATTCCAGTAGGTCTGGCACTCGGTGAAGCCGAGCCTGAGACGGTCGAAATCGGTGTTCCCGCGGTTCTGTTCTCCCGCGTTATCACCGGTCCATTGTCCGTAGTCATCGCATACTTCGCCAGCTTCGGCCTCTACCACACCAGTAAGTAAGCACGATCGAAACCAAGGTGCGGGGCGACTCGCACCTTGGTTCTCGCAAAGCAGTAAGTTGAAACTCACATCCAAATTTAATTTTTACAACATATTCTTGGTTATCAAGATTCTTAACTAGTTCAAGGAGAACAAAATGGGCGAATACAAGAGCGTCACTATCTCGGCCGGTCGAGGCGGATGGGGTGGACCATTAACCATCACACCTACCGACGAAAAGCCGTACATCTATTCGGTAACTGGTGGCGGTATTCACGCTGTTGCGCAACGCATCGCCGATATCACTGGCGGAATTCCATTTGATGGTTTCAAGAGCAGCGTGCCCTTCGACAAGATTGCCGTTGCAGTCATCGACTGTGGCGGTACGGCTCGAGTCGGCGTCTATCCAATGAAGAAAGTTTTAACCGTGGATATTCATGCCACTAGCCCGGCCGGACCACTTGCAATGTTTATTACAAAAGAACTCTTTGTCTCTGGCGTAAAAGCGGATGACATAAAGGAAGGTTAAGTTTTTGTCTAATCTTGTTTATGCAACAACCGTTACAGCAGTTGGCGAACTTGTTCCCGATTTTCGGGAACAAGGCGTCCTAGTTTTCTTTGGTGAAAATGCACCCATCGAACTCCACGAATTTTCTATTCTCCACAAGCCAGATATCGAAGTGCGGGCGCCACTCACGGGTGACACAATTAGATTATCAAATGAGGCATTTAACGTTTTGGCTGTGGGATCGGTTGCCAGTGACAACCTGTTAAACCTGGGTCACTTAGACCTCAAAGCAAATGGTCTTCCCGAGGCAGAGTTGCCTGGAGATGTAAACGTACAAGCAGGCGAATTACCGACGGTAAAAGTAGGCGACCGACTTGAAGTTTTCTCCGCCTAATCGTTTTTCAAGCATGACAACAGAAAAGAGATAAAAGAAGTGGCATATTCCTCGAAACTCAAAGCTCACGCTGAAAAGTTAGGCCGAGATGTAAAGATTGCACTTGTAGGCGCAGGTCAGATGGGTCATGGCTTCGGCTGCCAAGTAGATCGCATGCCTGGTTTAACAGTCTCGTTGGTAATCGATATCGATCCAGCGCGAATCATTGCCCTTTACGCTGACCTTGGTGAAGCCAATCCCGTAATCAGCAGCGATCAAAATGAAATTGCAGCGGCGATCTCTGCCGGAAAGCGAGTGGGAACCACCACCTCTGCATTTCTTTCAGAACTTCCAATCGATTTTGTTGTCGAAGCAACTGGCGTCCCAGAAATTGGTGCGCAGATCACTTACTCCTGTTTAAAAGCCAAGATGGATGTCGCCGTGTTGAATGTCGAAATGGATGTCACTATCGGGCCACTGCTTCACAAAATTGCGGTCGACAATGGTGTGGTTTACACCGTCTGTCATGGTGATGAGCCAATCGAAGCCAAGGTCCTAGTTGATTTTGCTCGCGATCTCAATTTCGAAGTTATTGCTGCTGGTAAAGGCAAGAACAATCCTTTTGAACCGCTTAGCAACCCTGATTCAGTGCGGGCCACTGCAACGGCGAAGAACATGAACCCAAAGATGCTCTGCTCTTTCACTGATGGCTCAAAGACCATGACCGAGATGGTGGCGCTTTCAAATACCACCGGTATACCGTTATCAAAGCGTGGGATGAATGGCCCAGCCGCCACTGTTAAAACTCTTCAAAATGTCTTTGCTCCCAAAGAAGATGGTGGCATCTTGGATAAGAAGGGCGTAATTGATTATTGCACCGGCGATGTCGCCCCCGGCGTATTCGTAATCGTTAAGAGCGATTCTAAATACATCAACCACGAGATGAGCTACCTTGGCATGGGACCTGGTCCTTACTTCGCGCTCTATCGTCCGTATCACCTGGCTTCAGTTGAAGCTCCGCTCTCAGTCGCCCGTGCTGTTGTAGATCGCGAGTCATCGCTATTCGCTACCCACTTGATCTCTGAAGTCGTAGCTATGACTAAGAAGGATCTAAAGGCTGGCGACAAGATCGATGGCATTGGTGGCTACACCGTTCGCGGTTACGCCGACATAGCAGCAGATGCACGTCGCGATAACTTGGTTCCAATTGGCTTGATCCAAAATGCGATTGTTAAGAATGATGTCCCAGTCGGAACACTGCTTACTTATGATGATCTCGAACTCGATGCCAACAGCTTGATAGTCAAACTTCGTAAAGAGCAAGACGATATGGGGCTTACTTACGCTAGCTAATCACTCTCTTCTTTACGGTCTGGAATATGGCTAGTAAGTCCTAACTCTTCCATTAGGCGCCGCTGGCGTTTGGTTAACGGGTCGCGAACCTTCTTAGGTTTTGCGGCCCGTTCGCTTTCCTCGCCGGGAACTTCATCGTGAACAATTGGTCGACTTCCCCGCAACCCCAACTCTTCCATCAACTCTTCCTGAGCCGGCGTAAATAGCCCTTGAGAGGTGCGCTTTGCAGCATGTTTTGCCTTTATCTTCGCTGCTCGTTCTTCTGGGGTGAGCTGGGCAAAGCCCAATTTGCTCCGAAGTGACATAACGGCAAGTCTGACACAATTACCCCATGAAATCCGAAATGCGCGTAGCGGTGGTTGTCTTAGCCGCCGGCTCGGGCTCGCGCTTTGGACATGTAACCAACAAGGTCTGGTTGCCGCTGAGCGGACGAAGAATCATCTCTCGCTCCATTGCCAACGCTGCAAGAAGTTTCCGTGGCTGCCGAACCATCCTGGTGATCAGCCCAGATGATGCCGAGCTTGCCCACGCCACTTTAGAGCGCGAAGTTTCCAACATCACCGTTGAAATAGTGCTCGGCGGCAGCACTCGTCACGAATCGGAATACCGAGCGCTGCAATACCTGGCGCCCCAAATCGAAGCAGAAGAAATAAATGTTGTTCTGATCCACGATGGCGCTAGGCCTTTGGCAACAAGTTCGCTCTTCAAAAAGATCGCCGAAGCTGCACATCGTCACGGAGGTGCACTTCCCGCCATTCGAGTCTCCGCTAAGGAGATGGATATCCAAAGCGGCGAAGTGGTCGTGCGCGTTCAAACGCCTCAGGCCTTCTCTGCGCAGGAACTGTTAACGGCGTATCGTCAGGCTTACGTAGATAACTTTCATGGCACTGATACCGCCGCCTGCATGGAAAAGTATTTTCCAGACATTCACACAATGGCTGTCTCAGGTGAAGTTGCCAATGTGAAAATTACCTATCCCCAGGATTTAGCAATTGCCGAACATGTACTAGAGAAGCGGAGGTACAAAGATTGAGCAACGAAGAACTCGACGTGCCACTTCACTGCACGCAATGTCAGCAAGAGACCGTGCATTACCTTCGCTACGCCGGCCGACTCTTGGTATCTACTACCTGTTCAATCTGCAAGACCCAGGTAAAGCATGAAGATCATGATTTGCGCGTTCATTACACAAAAGATCTACAACATCGAATTGCCACTAAACCTTGGCGACTTTGGAAGCGATTTTGGCGGGCACCAAAAGCGGTCTTCTGGTCATTTCCAAAGAAAGCGCTAGGGCAACCATTCAAAATTTGGCGGGAGTATCGCAATATCGGACGCTAGTTATTAGGATTAGAGGGTGCCTAATGAGAATTTCAAACGTCAATTTCCGCGCCCAAAAGATTTAGCCCCACTTCTACAATTCCAACTCCCCACAATTCATCGAAAGCGGCGCCGGCTAGAGAAGGCACTTACGATCTGGGACCTTCGAGAGATTGCAAAGCGGCGAACCCCAAAGGGGCCATTTGATTACACCGATGGTGCCGCCGAAACTGAAGTCAGTTTGGAACGTTCTCGCCAGGCATTTCTAGATATTGAATTCCAACCCAATATTTTGCAAGATGTTTCTAAGATCGATATGTCGCGTAAAACGCTAGGCGAAACTTTTGCCTTACCTTTTGGCATTGCCCCCACAGGTTTCACTCGGATGATGCAATCTGAAGGAGAACGAGCCGGTGCTCGCGCTGCCGAAAAATATGGAATTCCATTTACCCTATCAACACTTGGAACGACAACGATCGAAGATGTGGTCGCTGCCGCCCCTAACGGCACCAATTGGTTCCAGCTATATATGTGGAAAGACCGCGAAGGCAGCATGGCGTTGGTCGAGCGAGCACAAAAAATGGGTGTTAAAAATTTGATGCTGACGGTTGATGTTCCAGCTTCTGGCTATCGAATGCGCGATTACCGCAATGGCCTAACGGTGCCACCGCGGTTAAATGCTTCCACGATTGCCAACGCGCTACCTCGCCCAGAATGGATTTGGAACTTTCTAACCACGCCGCCAATTAGCTTTGCCTCGCTATCTAATTGGCCCGGCACTGTTGGTGAGCTATTGGATTACATGTTCGATCCGACCATGACTTTTGAAGATTTGAAGTGGGTGCGCAAGCAGTGGAAGGGCACCTTAACGATCAAGGGCATTCAAACTTTGGAAGATGCAAAGCTCTGTGCCAAATACGGTGTAGATGCCGTGCTCTTATCAAATCATGGCGGCCGACAACTAGATCGCGCCCCAGTTCCATTGCATTTGCTGGGCGCTGTTCGCAAAGAGCTAAAGAGCGATCTCGAAGTTCATCTGGATACTGGCATTATGCACGGCGCCGATGTTCTGGCGGCAATCGCGCATGGTGCGCAGTACACCTATGTTGGCCGGGCTTATCTGTATGGCTTGATGGCCGGCGGTCAAGACGGTGTTGAACGTGCACTTGAGATTATGAAGACTCAGATGGCTCGCTCTATGAAATTGTTAGGCGTTAGTTCACTCGATGAATTAGAACCTAAGCACGCTAAATTCTTGGCAACTCATCAAGGACTTGGTTCACTTCCGAAGTAATTATCGGGCTACGGTTTGTTGCCAATGCAAGAATGACTCCAGCAATGAGAGTTCATCTTCGGAATTAACCCGAATGGATTCGGGGTCAGAATCTACATAACCGATTTGTGCCGATTTTGTAAGCGGTAAGAACCAACCAGTGCTTTTCTTGACATCCTGCAATTTAAAGTCAATTGCGCTCATCCGATAAATTTCCGGCGTTGAAATTCGGCGAATCGAAGTTCGGTCGATGGTGTACTCGATCAATTCGGCCTTCGAAACAGATTTCAAAGTTTCGGTGAAGGCTGACGATGCTCTAACCGCATCTACTTCGGAAAGTAGCGCCTCCAAAGTCCGGTGAAATTGTGCCAACCTGGTTAGTGGTCGGTTGGAATCGTGGACGGCAACCAATTCAAAGAGTGAGCGTTCTGGAGCTAGCGCAGCGGCAAGTTCGATCGGGTTATTTGGATCGCAAATCAAAGGGATGAAATCTATTTGTGCGCCAACCAGTTGGGTAACGACGGCATCTGAAAGTTCGCCAGGCATCGCCACGCTAATGGAAGATTTATCTCCTGCCGCCCGCGCAAATTCACGGGCGACGTTGGCAGCGCAAACCAGTACTGAACTCTCGCCAAGTTTGGCAAGCGCCGTCGCCGAAGTGACAGCAAGAATTACTTTTAGCGGTGGAATACTCACAAGGGTTTTAGTTCGTGAGGATTTAAGAGGCTAGAACCCCGTCGAGGATGATTCCGGCCTTCTCTTCATCAGTGCGCTCAGCGAGCGCCAACTCAGAGACGAGAATCTGCTTGGCCTTTGAGAGCATGCGCTTTTCGCCGGCAGAAAGACCGCGATCCAAATCACGACGATAAAGGTCGCGAACAACTTCAGCTACCTTGATGACATCACCTGAGGCGAGTTTTTCGACATTTGCCTTATAACGGCGAGACCAGTTAGTTGGCTCCTCGGTATATGGCTGACGCAGGACGTTAAAGACCTTATCGAGGCCGGCGCTGTCAACGACATCGCGAACGCCAACTAGATCGACATTTTCGGCTGGAACTCGGACGGTGAGATCGCCTTGGGCAACCTTTAAAACTAGGTAAATCTTGTCTTCGCCTTTGATGGTCCGGGTCTCAATTGCTTCTATGAGAGCCGCTCCGTGATGGGGATAAACAACGGTTTCGCCGACCTTAAATGACATTCAATGGCCTTTCGGTAGGGACCAAGGATACCAGTAGTGAGACTGGGGTCTCTAGCCACCCTTGAGAGTCTATTTTCGGGATATTCACGCTCAGTTGGTAGCCTTCCCCTCATGTCTTCAACCAACTCCTTCGCAAAGCTCGGCGGCGCAAAACGAACAATTAGCGCCCTTAGTTTGGCCGCGTTGCTCGCCATCTCATTGACCGGTTGTGGCGCTACTGGCTCTGAAGCCCCAACCCGCAACATCAAGAAAGTAACCGATGGTGCCGAAGGTGATTCCGGCGCCGTGAAGGTTCGCGATCTACTAATCGTCGCTCAACCAGATGGCTCTGGCGCGCTAGTTGGAACTTTCTTAAATGATGCCGCCGATGATCAATTAGTTGGCATCACGGCTAACGGTATTCCGCTTGCTTCCACGCTTCCATTGCCAATGATCGTTAACAAGCCAGTGATATTTTCCGGTGACTCGGCAACTGCAATTGGTTCATTCCCCGGACTAAATCAAACAGCCGGAAACCGGGTCCAAGTTGTTGTGACTTTCGCAA
>SESG01006610.1_pt1 | contig 33786 bp, 27 predicted proteins | sample 3171421 | NCBI WGS metagenome assembly SESG01 (sample SAMN10866946, study PRJNA518727) | freshwater metagenome | biome: subpolar coniferous forest; feature: holomictic lake; material: water; isolation source: holomictic Lake 227, 6 m and 8 m depth | place: Canada: near Kenora, Ontario | collected...
AAAGCATCACCTTCCTGGGCTCGAATTTTTTCCGGAAATAGCCGGTTCATTGTTTGAACAGATCGAGCGGTTCAATATATGCCGGATCTTCATTTTCCATGGCGGCAATGATGTGTTTATGGAAACGCTTTTTCATCTCACCGAAAATTGATCTGCCCTTTTTAAAGGTCTTGGCAAAAGCCAGTGAATCCTCCATCAGTGCCACAGCATTATCGCTTGCTTTATGGATAACGTGATGCTTCTCCAACTCTGCCGCATTATAGCGCTGTCCTGTCAGTGTCGCTTCAACCAGCTTGTAATAGGGAAATGTCTTCTTCATCATTTCCTGCATCGAGGGAAGAAATGGAATGTTGAGATCCACTTCGGGGAAGAAGAAATACCCGCGATCGGCCTTCATTAAACGGAAATCGCAGCAGCAGGCCAGGATGCTCCCATTACCGGCTGTGTGTCCGTTGAGAGCCCCGATCACAGGCATGGGCATAAGGAGCATGGCCTTGAAGACTTTATTCATGTCATACATAAATTGTTTGATGGAATCGAATTCCTTGCCGGTAAATGCCGGAAAGATCCACGACACGTCAATACCCTGCGACCAGCTTTTTTCATCACTGGATGTCAGAATGATGGAATAGACGGATGTGTCTTTTTCCACTTCCTCCAACGCCGCAAGCATGGCTTTGGCAAAAGCGGGATTGTGGCGGTTTTCGCCGTTGTTCATGCTGATTATGGCTACGGTTTCATCTTTTTTCCAACTTACAATGGACATAATATTTGTTCCTCCTCAAAAGCGATTATGTTTAAGCTATATTAATATCTGCTTTTATGTCAAGGGAAACTAACCGCCCTAATTATAATTTGACATCTTCAATTCCAAAAGCATATATAACAGTTACTTGGCAAGGAGGGGTTATGCAACATAAATTGGATTCTTATGCAAAAATAAAAATTGGCGTGCTTTATGGCGGAAGGTCGGGCGAACACAGCGTTTCTCTTTGTTCGGCTGCATCGGTCGTTTCCGCACTGGATCAAAACAAATATGAAGTTATAGCCATAGGCATTGATCGTGACGGCCGCTGGTATGTTCAGGATCAGCCGGAAATTGTTCCGGATAAAGATTTCGGTCGGATTCTCTCCTTAAAAAAACGAGGGAAATGGCTGGTTAATCATTTTGAGCAGGGAAACAAGCTGCACATCTACAATGTTGAAAACAAAAATGAAGAAGTAGTAGTTGATGTCATTTTCCCTGTTTTGCATGGGACCTATGGCGAAGATGGTACATTGCAGGGATTGCTGGAGCTGGCGATGGTTCCGTATATCGGAGCGGATGTAGCAGGCTCTGCCGTGGGAATGGATAAAGATATAGCCAAGAGATTACTTAAAGAATCGGGTATTCCAGTTGTGCCATCTATCACTATCAGTAAACATAAGTGGCAGGAAAACTCAGGAATTATTATTGAGGATGCTATAAGTAAGCTCGGGAAAACGCTTTTTGTCAAACCATTGTGTACCGGTTCTTCGGTGGGAGTGAAAAAGGTCAAGACAAAAGAATTGCTACCAGAAGCAATTGATTTCGCTTTTCAATTCGATACCCGCATAATGATCGAAAAGGCAATTGATTGCCGGGAAATTGAATGCGCCGTTTTGGGTAATGAAAACCCGGCAGCGTCCATATTGGGTGAAATACTTCCTAATTCAGATAATCATGAATTCTATTCCTACGAAGCCAAATATATTGATCCGAATGGCGCAACAATGAAAATACCCGCTGATTTCGGTGGAAATCTTGCCGATCTCATCCGCAAAACGGCTGTTCAAGGTTACATGGCCCTGGGATGCAGTTCTCTTGCAAGAGTGGATTTCTTTCTGGACAGGAAGACCAACGAATTTTATCTAAACGAAATAAATACGCTCCCCGGCTTTACCAGTATCAGCATGTACCCTAAGCTATGGGAAGCCACAGGTCTGAAATACAGCGATTTGCTGGATAAACTGATTGCCCTGGCGCTGGAGCGACATCGAAATAAAATGGAAATTAAAACGGATTAATTATTCAAAAACCGGGATTACGACTAATTTGAATACCCGGTCAGGATTCTTGGTAAAGACGATCATGAACGGTACTTGACCCATAGGTGGAATCCTGGCTTCCGAAAGATTGCTTGCCGGTGCTATAGAAAGTGCCGAGAAGATTTTATCTTCGTCGAGTTTCTCCAATTTATCATCGGTAAGAACATTACCCGCAAGTGATGCCTGAGATGTTAAAAGCAATAATCCTTCCGAATCATAAAGTTCTCCTAACAATTTAACTTTGGATATGCCTGCGGTTGTTTTGTTTCTAACTATACCTTCAATAACCCTGATATTCCTGCCTAGGGAAGGATTCCTTATGAAACGCTGCTGTACGTCAATGAATTCGATCTTGCCTATATCCTGACTTTTTTGCTTCTTCTCGACAGTTAATACTTTATCGGCATAGGGAATATTAAAAGCAATCCACTGCCGCGCCTGATTTTTTTTCTCCGGGTAGAACCATAAAAAACCAGTGACCGTCAGGGAAAGAATTAGTAACACAATAATCAGAGCAATCCAGGTAATCTTATGGCTGTGGATGTCTTCTGGTTCAAATTCCTTTGTTTCTTCATTGCTGTTTTTATCAAGGCTTTTCGCGATTTCCATCCAATTTTGCTTTGGGTTGCTTTGCGCATTTTTGGTGTATGTATTATCCAGTACAAAAGGAGTTTTCTCCAATTTTCCCATGCTGATCGTATCGTCCGGAAATCCAGTCTTGAATTGAATGTCAGATTGTAAATCCCGCTGTATGGGCATCTCAGGCGAAGACTCTTTTGCCGCGACCGGACGGACTTCCCCCCCTGCTATTGAGGATAAAAAAAGATCCAGCTCCTGTTTTTCACTATTTAAATCAAATAAATCATTTTCTCCGTCAATCTGAGCTGCCCATTCCCGGTAGCTTTGAATATCATCCAGAAGAAGGCCGCGTTTATTTTCATCGGTCATGTCTTCAGACAGAATGACATCTTCCAGACTATTATAAATTGTCAAAAGCAAGGTCATGGAGGCATGGCGGGAATCTCTTCCTTTTACTCGAATATACTTTCCCAGAAAACGAAGGATCTGTAAAAATCCCAAAATAGTAGAATTGCCTTCATTTAACGCTTGTAATTTGTTAATCTCGGCATCGTACCTATCAAGTATCTCGCTGTCAATTTCCTCTTCCAGCGAAAGGATAATATTTTTAATGTCTTCTAATGGCGAAGACGCGGCGATGTTGGATGAAGAAGGTTCGGCCTGCGATTGACTAAATCTTCTAATGTCTGCCAGTTCCGCGTTGAGGATGATTTCTTCTACTGTGGGTTGCTCTTTGGGTTTTGCTTCTAATTTTAATTCTTTGTTATCATCGCCAAATATTGCACTAAAACGTTTTTCTATTTCACTGATAACTTTTGTTTGATCATTTTCGCTATCTTTCTTGCTTACTTCCGCACCAGGCAAGCTATCGAGGCGACCTTCATTTCCTTGCAGAAGTGACGAATCTTCATCATTTTTCATTTCGATTGCTCCTGTTTTATAAGATGCCATGGCATAGTCAATGGATACAATATACGATTATTTTCCACAACCTGTCTATAACAAAGATTTTTAAAAAAGTTGGGTAAATATCTAAGCCCCATATTGTTAACCTATGATATTTAAGAATTTTTATCAAGTATAGAACAGGATGGTATTAGCTATGTAAAAAGATGTAAAAGATGGTTGAAACCAACAAAGAAATAGTGTAATTGCCAAATATAAATTGTCGGATAGTAATTTTTGCAGGGGATAAAGATCACGTAGTCAGCCCTGGATCAAGTGTTTACTCTGATAGAATAAAAAAATCTAATCCGAAAATATTATTTTTCCTACTCCTCATCCTCAATCGTGGAGTAAGAAGACGAGTTAATTGCTAAAATATATACTCGTTATTACGAGTATGATAATATTTATATTTTTTGGAGGAACTATGGCTGAAGAGACAAAAAAGATGACTAGAGCGGAACGGCAGGAAAGAGATAAAGTCGCTAATCTGAAATATTGGGAAGAGCAGGATTCTCTTTTATTGAAGCATCGGGAAGAAGCCTATAACATCGGCGGGGACGACCAGACTGCAAGGTTGTTAAAGCAGGGTAAAAAGCCGATGCGTGACCTGATTAAAAAGCTTATTGATCCGGGCACAGATTTTTTTGAGGTTGGTCTGGACGCGGGATATAATATCGGCGAGAAAAAACTCTACGGCGGTGTTATTTATGAAGAAGAGAAACGTGGTCATATACCTGGCGGAGGCGTTATCACAGGAGTGGGGTCAATTCATGGCAAAGACTGCATGATTTTTGCTAATGAAAATCGATTTGCCGCAGGAACTTATTTCCCGATTACTTTAAAGAAGCATATGCGCGCGCAGGCCATTGCCGAACAATGCGGAATCCCCTGTATTTATATTGCCGATTCCGGCGGAATCAATTTGCCACTGCAATTGGGTTGCTTTGCTGATGACGGCCACTTCGGAACCATGTTTTATAATATGTGCCGCATGTCCTCAAGAGGCATTAAGCAATACACACTTTCTACGGGGGGAAATACAGCCGGTGGTGCCTACATGGTTTATCTGGCCACTGAATCGATAATGATTGAAAAACTGGCATTTGCATTTTTGGCCGGCCCACCCATGGTTAAATCGGCAATCGGAGAGACGGTTTCTCAGGAAGATTTAGGCGGAGCTTACGTTCATACCCAGCATTCCGGTGGTTGCGACCATTTTGTAAAATCGCAGGAAGAAGGAATTGGAAAGCTGCGAGCGATGATTGAATTTGAACCATCACAAAAAATTAATATCGACAGGCGGGAATCCCGCGAACCAAAATTTGATTTCAAAGAAATGATGCGCACAAGTCCCGTTGATACTTATCAGCAGATCAACATCAAAGACACGATAAAATGTCTGGCTGATGACAGTTACTTTCATGAATATAAGGCAACGTATGGCCCCGGACGCGGAGATTCTATCGTCTGCGGCAAAATGTGGCTGAAAGGAATTCCGATTGGTGTAGTTGCCTCCAATGCCAGTGGAGTTATCTACATAGAGGCAGCCAGAAAAGCTACAGAGTGGATGATCCGCTGCGGCAATTCCAAATTGCCTGTTTTGTTTTTGCAGGGTTCGCCCGGTTATATGGTGGGCAAGTCTGAAGAATGGGGTGGCATCGGCAAATACGGCTCTGATATGGTTCGGGCATGCTCTTGCCTAGAAGCGCCAAAAATAACTTATGTTATCGGGCCGGATCACGGCGCTGCCAATTATGGAATGTGCGGCAGGGCTTTCAAGCCGAGGTTTGCCTTTACGAACATGAGGGGCAGAACATCCGTTATGTCCGGCAATACGGCAGGATTTGTTGTGGAAACAATTCGCAGGAAGAACATTGAAGCTAAGGGTGGTGCCGTAAACGAAGAGGAAATGGAAAAATTCCGTCAGATGATGCGGGATCGCTATAGCAATGAAGGCCATCCCTTTTATACAGGGTCTCTTGTGTTTCATGATGGAGTAATTGCATTTAGTGAGGCTCGCGATAAACTGGCACGCGCTTTTGAAATTGCCTTACGTATTCCGGTAAGAGGATCCGATTGGGGAGACCTCAAATTTTAACAGTAAATAGCAAGGAGAAATAAAATGGCTGATGTCTTATTACAGGAGAAAAAAGGCGAAGGGATTTTACTTTTGACATTAAACCGCCCTGAAGCCATGAATTGTTTTAGCTTTGAATTGCTTGCGGCATTAGGTGACGCTGTTCGCGAAGCTAATTTCGATAGCAGTTTGCGCTGTTTGATCATAACAGGTGCCGGCGGTGATGACCCCAAGAAAGCATCATTTTCTACAGGAGCGGATTTAAAAGAGCGCAGGACCATGACACAAGATCAAGTCCGCCGCTTTATTTTTACCATCCGTAATGTATTTACTTCCGTGGAAAATTTACGTGTGCCGGTGATTGCCGCAATTAACGGGTTTGCTTTTGGCGGTGGAACGGAGCTGGCTCTAGCCTGCGACTTGCGTATTGCCGCAAGTAATGTCGTTATGGGATTAACGGAAACATCTCTGGCGATCATTCCAGGAGCGGGTGGAACTCAGCGTCTGCCTCGAATCGTCGGTATTGCCAAAGCCAAGGAATTGATATTTACAGCTCGCCGTATTACGGCTGCAACCGCCCTGGAAATCGGGCTGGTTAACAAGGTTGTGGAGCCGGGGAAGTTAATTGATTCCGCCTGCGAGTTGGCTCAAGAAATTGCCGCCAATGGTCCAATTGCCGTGGCGCAAGCGAAGTTTGCGATAAATTGCGGCATGGATGCGTCATTGTCAGTTGCCTTGCCGCTGGAATCGAAAGCTTATGAAGTGATAATTCCCAGCAAAGACAGGGTAGAGGCATTAACCGCATTTGCGGAAAAAAGGAAACCAAATTTCAAAGGCGAATAAGCCATAATATTATAAAAACGGAGAATAAATTATGACTGAATATGATTATTGGAAAATATTTCCCCGAATGCCGAAAAAGGTAACCATTGGAGATATAACGATTCGGGATGGTTTTCAGCATTGCGAGAAATTCATATCCACGGAAGCGAAAATATTTTACGGGCAGGAAATGATCCTTGCCGGTTGCCGTGATCTGGAAGTTACCAATCTGGGATCGCCAAAAACAACGCCCCAGTTTAAAGATGCCGATGAGGTTATGAAGGCCATTCGTGATGACCAATTTAAAAAACGTGCCTCGAAGGCAGGAATTAATCTGGATAAGGACATCATCTTAACATGTGTGACAATCCGGGAAGTTGCTGTGGATCGGGCAATTGAGATGAAAAAAAATGGTTATGGCCCCGACAGGATTTTGATGATGGTTTCTACCGATCCAGAGCATCACTTCGCCAATTCTGGCACTACTTTGACTCAGTACTGGCGTGAGGCTGAAAGATGCATTAAAAAGGCGCGAGATGCAGGTATTCAAATGTGTGGTACCGTAAGCACAATTTGGGGCAGTCCCATCAGCGGTGCCACGAAAATGGAAGATGCGGTAGAATTCACCAAACGATGGTTTCAGATCGGAGCTCACGATGTTGAGCATGCCGATCATGACGGTTCGGCCAATGCCGCCGATGTCTACCGGTATTTTTCGATGGTTATGGACGCGATGCCCAACCCGGAGGCGCACCTGTGTCATCTTCACGAGACTAAACGAATTGCCTCTTCTTCCATCCTGGCTGCCCTGCAGGCTGGTATCTGCCGCTTCGAGGCAACGCTAGGTGGTTTGGGCGGGCAGCCGGCCAATTTCCTTGATGATTGTCCGATTAAAGGCACGGGTGAATATTATTATGATCCAAGATATGTCGGTCTTGTTTGCATGGAAGACCTGCTGGTACAGATTGACGAACTGGGCATCAAACACGGATATGATGTGAACCGAGTTCTCTTGCTGGGTAACAAAATGGAAAAAACCATGGGGGCCAGACTTCGATCAGAGGCGATCATTAACGGGCGTACAATTAAAGCAGGACACATGGAACATGCGCGCCCCGGATTGAAAAAACTGATTGAAAAAGAGGGAGAAAAAATAGGGCAGCAGATTCCGCCGGACTGGGAAGGTGATGTGGTTCTGTCTGACAAGTGGGGTCCTGCGGATCCACTCTGGAAAAAATAAAGTCACATTTAAAAATTATTAAGGAGGAATATAAAATGGCAGTTGATATCGTAGCACACATGCCGGGAACGATTTCGGAGATTCTGGTTAAAGTAGGAGATAAGGTTCAGGCTGATGATGAGTTGATGATTTTGGAGGCCATGAAAATGGAAAATCCCATTTGCGCGAAGGCCGCAGGTGTCGTCAAAGAAATCAAAGTTAAGGAAAAAGACAAAGTCGCCACCAATCAGATACTCCTTGTATTAGAGTAATAACATGAAAGCTCTCTGCTTACCAAAGCAGGGAGCTTTCATCATTAGTGAAACGACAATTCCTTATGGGAAAAGTGAAAATTATTGAGGTCGGGCCGCGTGACGGTCTGCAAAATATTCAAACATTTGTCCCCACGGATAAAAAAATCCTGCTTATCAAAAAGCTTGCCGCTTGTGGCTTTAAAGAAATTCAAATCGGTTCTTTTGTGGCACCAAGAGCCATTCCACAATTTCGCAATATAAAAGATGTAGCCCAGGGAATTAAATCATTGAAAGGAGTTGTTCTTTCAACGCTGATTCCCAATGAGCGCGGCGCACAGGAAGCAATTGCCTGCGGCATCAAAAAACTCATCTTTTTCTTTTCTGTCAGCCGCAAGCACAATTGCTGCAATGTCGGGCAGACACCGCAGCAATCATTAAAAGAATTGCAAAGTATTTGCAAGACATTCCTTCCTGATCCATCCATATCATTGCGTGTAGATTTAGCCACCGCTTTCGGCTGTCCGTTTGCAGGAAACATTACCAATGCTGCCGTTTTGCGCATGGTTGAAAAAGTTGCCGCCTGCGGCATTCAGGAAATAACTCTTTGTGACACAGTAGGCTTTGGCAATCCCCGGATGGTGGAAGAAAAATTCGGCGCATGCCTCAGGCTTTTTCCCCGGATAAACTTCGGGGCGCACTTTCATAACACGCGGGGGCTGGCACTGGCCAATACACTGCGTGCCTACGATACAGGCATTCGCTCCTTCGATGCGGCGGCGGGGGGATTAGGCGGCTGCCCTTACGCACCTGGCTCTTCGGGCAATGTTGCCACGGAAGAAATGGTTTTTCTATTTGAAGAAATGGGCATAAAAACCGGGGTTGATTTAAAAAAGCTTCTCGATGTTTGTTTGTTTTTGCAGAAAACATTACCGCAGGCAAAATTGGCCAGCTCCCTCTACCTTGCCGGCTTACCCAGTATAAAACATAAATAGTAAATCGCATGCTCCTCCCATTTTTCAATGCGGAATATTTCTTGACAAGCAAAAATAGTCAGCATATACACGCAAACATCCAAAACAATAGCTTATTTTATAAAATATAAAAAAAATAATTAGTGGGGGGATTGCAATGGATTTCTGGTTGAATGAAGAGCAGAAAATGCTGCGCTACAACGTCCGCGAATTTGCTGAAAAAGAGATCGCTCCGGTGGCAATTGAGCTTGACGAAAAAGAAGAATTTTCCTATGACCTGACCAAAAAGATGGCCGCCCTCGGCCTCTTTGGGATCTATGTGCCTGCCGAATACGGTGGTGCCGGTATGGACTATCTATCCTATGTTATCGCAGTTGAGGAAATCTGCAGGATTGACGGCTCTAATGGCGCGACTGTAGCCGCCGGCAATTCCCTGGGCATAGGTCCAATTTATTATTACGGAAGTGAAAAGCAGAAAGCAGAGTGGCTGCCGCGCCTCTGTAGCGGTGAGATATTGGCCTCTTTCGGACTTACCGAACCAGATGCCGGTTCCGATGCCGGCGCGAGCAAGACCAACGCCAAGCTAGACAAGGGTCAGTGGGTGATTAACGGAAGTAAAATTTTCATCACCAATTCAACCAGTAAAATGGCAGGCGTTTGCACAGTGCAAGCCATCACCGGTACAAAAGGTGACAAGAAGGAAGTCTCCTGCATCCTCGTTCCCAATGGCACTGCCGGATTTGCCACTAAAAAGATGACAATGAAAATGATGTGGCGGTCATCCGATACGGGTGAACTTTATTTTGATGACTGCAAGGTGCCCGAAGAAAATCTGTTGGGGAAACGCGGTGAAGGCTTTCACCAAATGCTCCAGACGCTCGATAACGGCAGGCTCGCCATTGCCGCTATGGGTCTGGGCGGCGCGCAGGGAGCCTATGAACTGGCGATGAAATATGCCAAGGAACGCAAACAGTTTGGCAAACCAATATCCACTTTCCAGGTCAACGCCTTCAAGCTTGCCGATATGGCAACCGAGATTGAAGCAGCGCGCAATTTATTGTATAAGGCCTGCTACCTCAAAGACCAGGGCAAGCCTTTCGGTAAGGAAGCGGCCATGGCCAAACTCTATTGCTCGGAAGTAATGGGTCGCGTAGTGGCGGAAGCCGTGCAGATTCATGGCGGGTATGGCCTGATGAAGGAATACAACATCGAACGATTCTACCGTGACCACAAGCTGCTGACCATCGGTGAGGGGACATCTGAAGTCCAGCGCATCGTCATCTCAAGAAAAATAGGCTGCTACGATACTGATTAAAGATTTCTTCCTGCCAGGCGTGTGCAGTGTGGCAATCTAAACAGAACAAGGGGTTGCAACCCCTTGTTCAACGAGGAGAGTATGAGATTGCTTCGGTTGTTACACTCCCTCGCAAAGACACAATTACACAGCCGCCAGGTGAGGGTAACTTTAAATGACCAAATAACCTATTTGGCATTACGCACCGGAAGTGCCCGGTAGTATTTTGTCGCATTCTCGCCGCTCGATGGTCTGGTGCCATAGAGGAAATCGACTGAGGTGCCGTAGGGGGCACGGCGTTTCTCGGTGCGCCACCAAATGAAAAAAGGGGAAACTCTTTGATCGTAAAAGGTTACCTCTGATGACCATACATAGTAAGCAGATATCCGAATCAATTCCGTCAAGCGGATTTCATGATGAACATCGTTTGCTATTTTATAACTTTTACTACCGTCATACAAGTACTCTAACTCTTCCGGTGTCGGCATCCGCCAGTCTTTATAGCCACCTCCGCGATAATTATCACAAAAGGATTTGGCATCTGCCCAATTTATATCGCTCCCGTTGTCCCTTGCCGCCCACATCAGTTTCGTACTCGTGTCCAAGACTGTCCTGTTGTCATAGGCGATAAACTGACCATCTCTGCCGATTTCTCTGGCTTGAGTAGTCTTTCCCCCCATCTGTATCTTACCTATTAATACAATTTGATAGGTTCCATCAGCGACATATCCAATATCAATAATTTGGAAACCAGGGAGCAATATTGCGCTTGATTTTGATTCGATAGCGTCATATTTTAACTTGAAGTTGACCACTTCCGTAATTGATTCTATTGATGCTCCGGATTGTTCAATCGCTTGGAGCTTGGCATTCATAACCGCTTCCCTGTAATCTTGTTGCCTACTTGTCTTTTTCCCATCATCAACGCCCTTAATATTTACATCTAAGACTTCAGCTGATACCATTGATGCTAATGAAAACAAGAAAAAGAGAACGGAAAATACGATTTTCATAATACTCCCCACAAATAGTTTTATCATAACTGCAATATTCGCCTTATGACTGTGGTGGGTAGAATACCTCGCAGCTTGCTTTGAGGTATCCTACCCGTGATCCAAATCTAAAGCTCCCTGAACTGTTGCAGCGCCTTTTTTGTCATAATCCGTGAATCTTTTATTACCTTTGTTCTCCACGCCGGGGATGAAGGGAAATACATCTCCCTGAAATTCTTTTCAACCTCAGCTTTATTTTTGTCCGACTTATAACCGAAGTTTACGCCCTGATTTTCCAGTATCGTTGTATGAAGCGATTTTATCGAACCTACCGTAGTCTGGCTATCGAGGGTACCGTATTCGAAGCTCATCGGGAGAAACGCGCCTGTAGTAATGATCTTTCCAAGATGCCCCGGAAAATCTCCGGTGACAGTATAAAAATCCTTGCTATCGCCCCAGTCTATCCTGTAGCCGTCAAAGACTTTCTCCATCATTGCTCTAATTTTTTTATCTTTTATCGAGTCTGGGAACAGGTGAAGCGTTCCCCTTTGCCCATATCCAGTATGGAGATCTATGTTCATAACCAAGGGATATCCGGCAGAGAATTTTTTAATAAACGGCGTAACGCTTTTAATCTGAGGTTCGGGCGCGGAACCGCCGTAAAATATCCCTTTCGGGAATTCGTACTGACCTTGCAGTATAGCCTGACGAAGCACCGGCATCCCCGCGCTGATTATTTTGCGGATGGCTCTAAGCTCGAAGAAGATGTTTCCGGCGGAAGCCGTATTGACGCTTTCCTGAGGATTTATCAGATCCATTACGGCGGGGTATCCGGTATTTTTAGTTTTATAAAGCTCATCGGTAGGTGAGCTGTTGCGGTTGAGATCTATGTTGTTTCCTGTCACGCGTCTGCTGTTTTTAAAGCCATAAGGATTCATCCCGTGGATAAAGAGAAATCCTGTTGAAGCCAGATTCTCATCTGTCATGAACTCTTCCATCATCATGCGTTGAACCGCGCTTCCGGTGAAGCCCTCCACTCCGTGTACCCCGGATGAAATAATGATGAGTCCCTTTTTGTTTTTCAGCGCCGGGATATAAAGCATGTCCACCGTCAGGTCTTTGTCATTTTTTGACGGAACATTGAATGATGCCTGCGATGCGGCTTTATATTTTCCCGCAAGCGATTTCGCCTCGGTTCGAAAAGCATCCCTCGATTTCTCATAGCTTTCGCGGAAATATTTAAGATCCGCCTTGTCCGGCGCGGTATTTACCTCTTTTGGCGAGTACAAATTGTAGCTGATAGTCGCCCATGTTAATCCGGCAATGATAAGAACAAGAACCGCGATGAGAACAATCTTCAGTATTTTCATTTTTTATATCCTCCTTTGATTTGAATTCGATGTATTTTCTTACAGTGGGAGTATATGAATAAGGGTACCGTGTGTCAATTTATTTCTAACAGGCCTGCTAACCCTTTTTCATTCTCTCCTTAAGCGTGTACAAATTGCAATCCATTTCGGAATTGGCAAAGACGTCGACAGAAGGCATGCGAACGGATTTGAAGCCCATGACGCGGCAGCCGTAAGGGAATTTAGCTTTATATGTAATAAAAAAATGCTCGCAGGAAAAACAATTTATCGTTGTTGAAGGCTCATGCTCTACCATACTATTCTTCTTCAATAAGATTTTCCACAATCAATTTTTCATCAAGCAGAAGATTGGCTTCGGCAAGCTTATCGCTTGCGGAATAGACCGCTACTGCTTTTAATTTTTTGGATCTCTCAAAGTAATCTTTCAAGGTGTCTTTGACCTGGCGTGGCGTTGCCTCTAAAACATTATCCCGGAAATTTTGCCGCATTTCGTCTGTCGTACCGGCAATAATGCGCATCATGGCCGCGTAGCCGCGCCCTGAAGGATCAAGCGGTTTATCGAGCGCGCCAATTGTGCTGATGATGGCTTTTTCCATGTCGTCTGAGGCCATTTCATTTTGGCAAATATAAGCCTGCGCGTCTTTAAATATTTGCAGTGTTTCCGCGATGTGAGGATCACGATAAGAGATAAATGAAAATAAACCCAGCGAGGGATCGAAAGACGACATGCCGCCATAGGCGCCACCCTGCACGCGGATGTGCTTATAAAGATAGCTGTTGGACAGCTCTTTGGAACCGAGCATTAGCATTGCGGATGCCGGATGAATATAGGCTGGCGCTTTTAAAACGCTGGCGACATAAGATACGGAAGTGGGCACAGCAATACCGGCGTGAACCGGAGTCAGTTGGGGTTGCTTTTGTTCCTGCACAACTTTATTAGCGGGGAGCTTTCGTAAAAGTTGTACAATATTTTCATAAACGAGTTTTATGCCCTGATCATCGGCAGTAATGTTGATAATCATGTTCTCTTGATTGAAGACCAGAGATTTCAAGTGTTGCAACTTTTCCTGCAGGTCGGGTTTTGTCGCTTCTAAATTGACTGCCGTTTGCTGAACAAATCTCAACTGGGTGCGGCCATTCCATTGTTCATCACGATAGGCAGGCACGCTTAGCGCCGCTCCTGCCGCTCTCTTGGCAAATATATGACCGGAAGGCACTATTGCTGATTGCAGATTATTTTTTCTCTCCGCAATCAAATCGCGCATCCGGGCATCCGCGCTTAAATCGCCTGCGCTAAGAATATCGGTGATAATATTTATCGCCTCAGGCAGATTGCGATATAGAGAGCTGAAAGAAAAAATCATTTTCTGAAAGCTTGCTTTCGCGTCGGCTGTAAATCCGGAGGAAAGATCATAACCAAAACCACCCATTTTCAAGGCGATGCGCTTGGACATTTCTTCATAGCTGAAACCTGCAGCTCCCATGCCTGTTGTCATTTTCCCCAAGAGCGGCAGATACGGCTGAAGTTCTTCCGGTATATGGCCGAGATCAAAAACTAAATCCACATAAGCAATGCCGTTGGTAAATAAATCATGGGTGAGAGTTTGGACATTCTCAAGCCTGCTTATTTGTGTCGGGATTATATCAACTTTGCGTGGAATATCTGCAAGCTTTAATTTTGGGAGCATGGCCGATGCTTCCGGCGTATCCTCTTCCGACTGGAAGGCCTTTAGCTGTGCGGCTTGAGTATCGATTTGAGTCAGTTCTTCTTGAGTCAGTGATGATTTCAGCTTGCTCATTTTTTTCTGAAAGGCTTTATCTTTCTTTGCGCTGAAATCCGGATCCGGTTCCATAATCGCCAAAAGGCGATGAGGATTATCCACTAACCACTCATTAGTCATTTTCTGGAAAATCTGCGGATCCGCTGCTAAGCGTCTGCGTACATCTTCAATAGTCTTGGGGAAATCCAGGCCGATCAAAGGATCGCCATCGTAGAGCCATGTCTGAAAAACATGACCCATCAGAGATATACCATAGGGATAAGAACCGCGGACAATTTCCTTGCCGTGAAACTCAACCTGATGAAGTATTCCTTCAATCAGCTCACTGTCAAATCCATCGGCGACAATTTTTCGCAGTGTGTCAAAAATCAGCCTTTCAATTTTTTTAATATTCTTACTTTCTGTATTTCTTAAACCAACGCAAAACAGCAGTTGCTTCAAATCAGATTCCATGCCGGAAGTCGGTGTTAGATCTTCACCTAAGCCCGAATCAATAAGCGCCTTGCGCAAAGGGCTGGCAGCGCTGCCGACAAGAAGTCCCGAGATAATCTCTAAAAAAAGAGTCGTTTCATAATCACAGTTTTCTGTAAGCATCCAGGCAATATTGACCATTGTTTTATGTTCCAGGGATTCGCCTTTGCCCACGGGATAGGTGCCGTAAGCGTTGCGGGGATTGGTAAGACGCGGTTGACTTTTAATTGCGGAATTCACATGCACCCGGTCAAATCCAGCAAGCTCTCCTTCCAGAAACTTAAGATGATCGGCTGTCTGGATATCACCGTAGAGAAAAAACCGCGCGTTGGTCGGCGAATAGTAGGTTTGGTGAAAGTTTTTAAATTGCTCATAAGTAAGAGTGGGAATTACATCCGGGTCTCCGCCGGAATCAAAAGCGTAAATGCTATCAGGATAGAGATTTTCCTGGATTAGCTTATACATGAGCGAATCGGGGGAAGAATATGCACCTTTCATTTCATTGTAGACTATGCCGGAAATAATCAGCGGGCTTTCCAGATCACCGGGTGTAGTCAGTTCCAGGTGGTGACCTTCCTGGGCAAGGGTTTCCTTAAGCAGGCGCGGTTTTAAAACAAGGTCTGTATAGACGCGGGCCAGATTGTAAAAGTCGGCCTTTATCTGGCTGGCTACCGGATAAATTGTTTTGTCCGGGTAGGTGAAGGCATTGATAAAAGTTTGCAGCGTGGAGCGCATCAATTCTTTAAAGACATCTTTGAGCGGATAGTTTTGTGAGCCTGCCAGCACGGAATGCTCCAGGATATGGGGTAACCCAGTAGAATCAGCAGGCGGTGTGCGAAAACCGATCGCGTATAAATTTTCGCGGTCAAATGAATGCAGGTGAAGAACCTTGGCACCTGCTCTATTCTGAACCATCTCGTAGGCGGTAACCCGCAGGTCGGCAAATGTTTGCACACGCAGAACTTTAAATCCATGCAATGCATCGCCGGCTTTAAGTGTCGGTTGGGGAAAGGTTAATTGATCGGACATTCCAAAAGTCTCCTTATGATTTTTAATTATTCTGTATAGTGGTTTTCCGCTTAAGATTTACTTGAGTTTATTGATCATACTGGCTATGTAGCCTGCGCCGAAACCATTATCTATGTTCACAACCGACACGCCGCCGGCGCAACTATTGAGCATGGCAAGCAAAGCAGTCACACCCTGAAAGCTTGCGCCATAACCGACAGAAGTTGGCACCGCGATGACCGGTTTATCCACAAGACCGCCCACAACACTAGGCAGCGCGCCCTCCATTCCGGCAACCACAACAATGACGCGGGCTCCACGGATTAACGCCAGCTTATCAAATAAGCGGTGGACACCGGCAACACCGACATCCACAATTCTTTCCACGCGATTACCGAAAATTTCAGCAGTAACTGCTGCCTCTTCGGCAACAGGCAGATCGGACGTCCCTGCCGTGACAATAGCGATATAACTTTCGGGCATAGAGTGTTTTTGTCTTGTCAGAGTAATGGTCCGGGCAAGCGGTTGATACACGGCAGCAGGACAAACTTCTTTGACTGCGGCAAAATTATCAGCGCTTGCGCGCGTGGCCAGGATGTTTGCCTCTCCTTCCATCATGGCTGAAACAATAGTTTTTATCTGCTCATTAGTTTTGCCCGGGCAGAAAATGACCTCCGGATAACCGACGCGCAATTCGCGGTGTGTATCGAGCTTGGCACAACCCAGATCAAGATAAGATAAATTCTTCAGCCGGGTGATTCCGGTTTCAATATCAATTTTTCCATCGCGGATATTTTCCAGAAGAATTTTTAATGCGTCAGTATTCATTTTTTAGTCCTCTCTGCCAGACGAATACTTGCATAAATATCTTGAATGGAGACGTTATTTATTTTTGCCAGTTGCCGGCAATCTTCATATTCCGGTTTGGACTTGATGATGCGGTTATTTAAGTAGCCATTTTTTACTGTAATTTCGCCATGCCTGGTTTTTACTTTCACAATTTCCCGCCGTAACATAGACTTGGCAACTTTGTAAGAACGCAGGCCAAAGGTTGATGAATTCAGCCAGAAGACTTCTTCAATTACTTTTTGCAAACTGACATCGCAAAGCGCAGATACGGTTACCGCCGGACGGGATTTCTTCATCAGAATTGGCGTGAAAAATACATCGTGGGCGCCTGCGGCAAAAAGACGCTCCATCAGGATGTCATAGAACTCCGGATTCATATCATCAATATTGCACTCAATAATTAAGGCATCACCTGTTTCCGGATCATCCTCTTTTGCCGCATTTGCGGCTATTTCGCCAAAAAATAAGCGCAGGACATTCGGGACGACGGGGGAATCTTTGCTGCCCAGCCCGTAGCCGATTTTCTTGGTGATGAAATCAATTCTATCCGTAAAAGATGTTGCTGTTGCGGCAATGATTGCCGCGCCTGTCGGCGTTGTGGCCTCAAAAGGCACAAGGCCGGTTTTCATGGGAATGCCCATAAGAATTTCCGCTGTGGCAGGCGCAGGTACGGGCAATGTGCCGTGGCTGCAATGAATTATGCCGGAACCAACCTGGATAGGCGACGAGATAACCCGGTCAACTTTTAAATAATCAAGACATATTGCCGCGCCGACTATGTCAACAATCGAATCTATTGCGCCTACTTCATGGAAGTGTACTTCGTCAACTTTATGCCCGTGGATTTTTCCTTCAGCCCGGGCAAGGCATGTGAAAATGTCAATGCTGATTTTTTTGACATTAGTGGATAAATCGCTTTGTTTGATAATTTTTGTAATATCGCGGAAAGTGCGCTCTGACAAAGAGTGACGGGAAGAAGTTTTTTTCTGAGGTGTAACAATTACATCAACTTTTGTGCCGGTAATGCCCCCACGCTTATCTTTGCCTACTTTGATTTTATAGGAATCGATGGGCAGTTTGCCAAGCTCTTTTACTAAATATTTCTGATCAACGCCCAGATCAAGCATCGCACCAAGATTCATATCACCGCTGATACCGGCAAAACAATCATAGTATAATATTTTCATCAGATGATTCCCTGTATGACTTTCGTAAAAAAATGGTTAAAACAATCTCATGTCTGCTTGGATTGCCACAGCGCCTGAGAGGCGCTTCGCAATGACAAATTAATATGGCGTTAATCCTTCGGCCGTTAATTATTTTTTTCCCGCAGCGCCATTATTTCGGTTCGAGTGAAAACGGATTCCACATGAGCAACATGCTTAAGGATGTTTTCCCGGCCGCCTTCCTCCCGGTCGATCAGTGTGATAACTCTTTCAACCACAAGCCCGGCGTGACGTGCCTGTTCAATCGCGGTAATGGTTGAGCCGCCTGTGGTGATAACATCATCAATAATGATAACTTTTTCACCGGCCACGACATTGCCCTCAACCGCGCTTTTGGTGCCGTGCGCCTTGGCATCTTTGCGGACAATGAAAGATTTGATCGGTTTTCCTTTTTGGTAAGAAATCAAAGCCAGAGCATTAGCAATGGGATCAGCGCCCAGCGTCAACCCTCCTGCCGCTGTTATATCGTAGCCTTTGACCATATCAAAAACAATTATGCCGATTAGATTCATCCCTTCCGGGTCAAGAGTTGTTGGTTTGCAATTAAAATAAAAGTTGCTTAATCTGCCGGATGCCAGAGTGAAAGGCGGGTTGTCTCTATACTTGAAAGATCGGGCAATAATTATTTGACCCAGACGTTCCTTATATTCTTCGATAGTCATTTTATTTCCTCCTGCGTGTCTTTTATGATGGAGAGTTGTCATCATGTAAAACAAATTTAATGGGAAGTTTGACGCGGATGGCAAAAGGCTTTCCCGCTTTTTTTGCCGGCTCAAACTTCCATAGTTTTACTGCTTCTACTGCTGACTTATCCAATATCGCGTAGCCGGATGATTTGCTGACTTCCGTGCTTCCTACCCGGCCATCCGGTAAAATTACCGCGTTCACCAGGACAACACCTGCATAACCGCGAAGCTTTGCTATTGCCGGATATATCGGCGGAGTATTCTCTCGATAAAGCGGGCTGGCACTGACAAAAGCGGCTGAATTACCCGCTGCATTTATTGCTGTCGCGCCCGAAATATTAGTGGAAATTTCTTTGCCGGGTGCCTGGCTGCCCTTTTCTTCTTTAGCTGTTTGATCCTGAACCGCAATATTCATTGCGGCACTGACAGTAGTGACCGCGTTCATTTTATCTGCCTGAAATTGGCTTCGGTCTGCCTTTTTTCCCTGAGGCGAGATTGTGTCTTTACCACTTCCTGATTCGAGTGAAACCCAGGCCAGATTTAATTTACTTAATGCAGGCGTGAAGTGCCCGTCACTAAACATTCCCAGTATGAGAAGCGAGCCTAAGCCTGCGTGAATGATAATCGACGCACTCACGGCCAATAATTTATTGGTGTTTTCCTGCATAATGGACATCATCAGCTAAAATACTTATTTCTTAATTAATTTTTCTACAACTCGAACTGCTTCTACTCCGTCTTTGGCAAAAGACGCGCCGATTTCACTGGCATAGGCTTCGGTAACCACCGCCCCGCCAACCAGGAAATCTGTTTTTATCCCTTTGGTTCGAGCAAGGTCAATCAAATCCTTCATGTTCACCATCGTTGTCGTCATCAGCGCCGAAAGGCCAACAACATCGGGGTTTTCCTTTTTCATCGCGTCAATTATTGTCTGATCGGAAACATCCTTGCCCAGATCAATAACATCATAACCATAATTTCGCAAAAGGAGGGCAACAATATTTTTACCGATATCATGAATGTCACCCCTGACCGTTGCCATTATTATTTTGCCTTTGCCTGCCGCCGCTGTTTTCTTTAAGTGCGGATCCAGATGGGCAAGCGCCTTTTTCATTGTTTCCGCGGCGGACATAAGCTGTGGTAAAAAGTAAATCTTCTTTTCGTATAAATCGCCCACACGGACAATGGCGGGGATCATAATCTGATCAACCAGTTCCGAGGCCTTCGTGCCGCCTGCAAGCTCTAATTCAATTAAAGCAATGATGCTTTCCTTGTCACCTTCGATTATTGCGGACGCAATTTTTTCCTTCGGAGTCGCGGTTTCTTTTCCAACAGTTGCAGAGGATGCAGAATCCGGCTGGACGGAGAAATGCTCAATAAAACTTAGTGTGCTTTTATCTTTAGCAGTAAGCGTGTCACTTGCCTTTTTTACATTCATCAATTCCACACTGGAAGGATTAGCGATGGCCATTGTCAGGCCGCAATATTGCGCCATGGCCAGAAATGAGCAATTAAGCCAGGGGCGTCCAGGCATGCCGAAAGAAACATTGGAAAGACCGAGAACTGTTTTGCTTTTAAATGTCTCGGTACACCAGCTCAGTGTTTTCAATGTTTCCTGAGCAGCGATGGGGTCAGCGGCCACAGCCATGACCAGACAATCCACAATAAAATCGTCTTTGGTAAATCCAAACTTTTTGGCCTTCAGGAAAATATTGTTGATCACCGCTTGACGCTTTTGCGCGGTTTTAGGCAGATCGCCACCGGTCAAAGGCAAGAGAATAAACATGGCTCCATACTTGGCAGCCAATGGCAAAAGCCTGTCGAGTTTTTCTTTTTCACCGGAGATGGAGTTAATCAGCATTCGGCCCGGATAGAGCCGCAGTGCGGCTTCGATAGTTTCAATGCGAGAAGAATCTACAACCAGCGGCAGTTTAGTCGTCGTCGCCAAAAGGCCGATGACGTTTTTAATTGTTTTTACTTCATCAATGCCGGGTTGGCCGACGTTCACATCCAAGAGGTTAGCCCCCAGTTTTTCCTGCTCCTGCGCCATCTGGCGAATGATCGACATCTTGCCCTCTGTCAGCTCCTGCTGCAGGGCTTTTTTGCCGGTGGGGTTGATTCTTTCACCGACGATGTTGAGGGGCTGATTATCCGTTAAATATAAAAAACTCCGTGCAGAACTAAGAGCGCTGATTGACTTTCTACAGGGCAATTTTGGTTTGCTGCCAGCCAATGCTTTTGCCAGCTTACTGATATGAACAGGTGTGGTTCCACAGCAACCGCCGATCATATTGGCTCCGGCTGCCGCAAGCTTTCGGCCATAAGAGGCAAAAGTTTTGGCATCCATATCAAAGACCGTTTTACCGCCTTCCAGACGGGGCATTCCGGCGTTGGGTTTAGCCACCAGCGGGATGGTGGCGTATGGCTTCATGGCCCCGATAAATTCCAGCATTTTTTCAGGGCCGGTAGAGCAGTTGCAACCAACGGCATCAGCTCCCAGGCTTTGCAAGGTGATAAGAGCACTTACCGGATCAGTCCCGCCGAGCGTGTGGCCGTCCTTTTCATAAGTCATGGAAACAATGGTAAAGATGTCTTTAATTTCTTTAACGGCAATCAGCGCGGCGCGTGCTTCCTGAATGTCAATCATGGTTTCGATGACAATAAGATCACAGCCGCCGTCAATCAAGCCACGCACCTGCTCTTTAAAGGCATCTACTGCTTCTTCAAAGCTAAGCGGCCCGAAAGGCTCGATAAATAGACCTGTAGGCCCGATATCTCCGGCAACCAGAGTTTTTTTGCCGCAAGCTTGTTTGGCCAGAGAAACAAGTTTCGAATTAATCCGGCTGACATTTTCTGAAATGCCGTATTGCTGAAGTTTGAAGCGATTAGCGCCGAAAGTGCAGCTATAGACTATCTGCGCTCCTGCTTTGGAATAAGCTTCGTGCACATCCCGGATAATTTGGGGATTGTCAATACACCACTGCTCGGGGCAGACTCCGGCAGGTAAGCCTTTTTTTTGCAGCTCAGTGCCGGTTGCTCCATCTAAAACAATAATTTTATTAGCCAGATTTCTTGTAATTTTACCGCCATTTGTCATAAAAATATCCCTGATTTGTTTATGTTTTTTAAAGTGAGCTCTTATATCATTTTTAATTCAAGAAATGCGAAATATTTTTGGGGGAAACAGGGCGAAGATAGATTTATACCTTGAATATTTTTTAATTTGATAAAGTACTGTAATCAGGGGTCGAATCGCTAATATTTACTATATTTTTCTGAATTTTATTGACATGCTAATCACAACTACTTTATACTTTTATTTATCGGTAGCAAATTTATTGCGCAAAATTCATCACCAGACCGACATGCTTTTTACGCTTTCAATTCTTGCTGCTGAATAAATAAATCAGGAGTAAGAAACATGAATGCATTGACTCTGGTATTCGTTTCATTGTGCGTTTTTGCTATTGCTTATCGCTTTTATGGACTATTTATCGCCAGCAAAGTTTTGGTCCTAAAACCGGAAGTGGCCACACCGGCCTCAGCCATGGCGGACGGCCACGATTATGTCAAAACGAATAAGTTCGTACTTTTTGGCCATCATTTTGCGGCGATTGCGGCAGCGGGCCCTTTACTCGGACCGGTGCTGGCTGCCCAATTCGGCTATTTGCCCGGTGCTCTCTGGATTCTTATTGGAGCAGTGCTGGCCGGCGGTGTTCACGATATGATCGTTCTTTTTGCCTCGGTGAGACACAAGGGACACAGCCTATCCAAAATAGCGGAAAGCGAGATAGGCAAAACCGCCGGTGCCGTTGCGTCTGTTGCCTTTCTGTTCATTCTTCTTCTCACACTGGCAGGTCTCTCCATCGCAGTAGTCAATGCCATGTTTGAAAGCGCCTGGGGCACATTTACTGTATTTGCTACCATGCCGATTGCCTTCATCATGGGAATCTACTTGCACGTATTTCGTCCCGGTGATGTCAAAGGAGCCAGCATCATCGGTGTGGTCATGCTGTTTTTGGCTATTCTTGTCGGGCCTTATGTTGCGGCCGATCCTACATTGTCTTCCATATTTACGCTTAGCAAAAAGCAGATTTCCATCATCATTCCCGCTTATGGATTTATTGCCTCCGTCCTTCCGGTCTGGATGATTTTGTGTCCCCGGGATTATCTTTCCACTTATTTGAAAATAGGGACAATCGCTATGCTGGCGATAGGTATCTTTATTGTACGGCCTGATTTTCAGATGCCGGCGATCACACAATATATCCACGGCGGCGGGCCGGTTATTCCCGGTGCGGTGTATCCCTTTGTTATGATTACAATTGCCTGCGGAGCGCTTTCCGGCTTTCATGCCATCATCGGTTCAGGAACAACACCCAAAATGATTGGCAGTGAACGCGACATCCTGTTTATCGGCTATGGGGCAATGCTTGTTGAAGGATTTGTTGCGATCATGGCATTGATTGCCGCCTGCGTGCTGGTCCCGGCGGACTACTTTGCTATCAATGCGTCACCGGCGGCCTATGCCAAAATGGGCATTTCAACGGTTAACCTTCCCGAATTGTCCAAACAGGTAGGCGAAACATTACAAGGTCGGCCGGGCGGCGCAGTTTCATTGGCTGTGGGCATGGCTTATATTTTTTCCGCTGTTCCGTTCATGAAGGGCTTGATGTCCTACTGGTACCATTTTGCCATCATGTTTGAAGCTGTTTTTATTTTAACAGCCGTTGATACCGGCACACGTGTGGGCCGATTCCTCCTGCAGGAAATGATCGGCAAAGTTATCCCGAAATTTAATGAAAAACTCTGGATCCCCGGTATTGCAATAACCAGTTTTATTTTTACCGGCGCGTGGGGCTATCTGGTGTATACTGGTGACATTGCCACTATCTGGCCGCTCTTCGGAATGAGCAACCAGCTTCTTGCGGCAAGCGCCCTGATTATCGGGACCACCATGCTCATGAGGATGGGAAAATTAAAATACGCATGGATTACAGCCGTTCCCGGTATCATTATGGCCTTTACGACTCTCTATGCCGGATACCTGAATATTACCGTAAACTATGTACCTAATGGAAAATACCTTCTCGCCATCCTGTCGGTTATAATTATGATCCTGATTACTATTCTCTTTATTGCGGCCGTGAAACGCTGGTATGATCTGATGCAACTCTCAAACCCGGTGACTGACCGGTTTGGTGACCTTGTATTGGAGGAAGTCGAAGAATAAGAACTGCAAACTAAGATAAAGAGGAAACTAAGGAAAGCGCATTTGGCAGCACAGCAGACAGGATTGTATAAAAGGGCCATTGTCCCGTCTTAACTGTTTTCCTGCTGATGAGCAAATATATTCCCAAGAACAATATCGCACTGGCCGTCGTGGATGTATTGCTTTTCAGGCTTGTTTTACCTGTCAATATTTGATAGTTCACAAGACAGGAAGTGGCCGATGAAAGAAATTCTTACAGTTTCACAGCTAAATGATAACATTAAATACGTCCTGGAAGAAACATTTGGTTTTGTCTGGGTCGAAGGCGAAGTCTCTAATCTGCACAGGCCTCAATCCGGTCACGTCTATTTTACGCTCAAGGATAACAAAAGCCAGATTCGCGCGGTTTATTTCCGTAAGTATGGCTTCTCAAAAAACCAGGCGGCCAATTTTGAATTGGAAGAAGGTTCAAGTGTCCTGTGCCGCGCGCGCCTGAGCGTCTATCCTCCCCGCGGCGACTATCAATTAATTATCGAATCCGTCGAGCCGCGAGGTGTCGGGGCGCTGCAAAAAGCTTTTGAGCAACTAAAGGCAAAACTTGCTGCCGAGGGTTTATTTGATGATCAGTATAAAAAAGAGATTCCTTTTATTCCAAAGAGAATCGGCGTAATCACATCACCTACCGGATCAGTAATCAGGGATATTTTGAACATAACAAAAAGGCGCTATCCGGCTGTAGACATCCTGATCGCTCCGGTGAAGGTGCAGGGTAGCGATGCGGCGGCGGATATGATTCAAGCGCTTTCCAACCTGCATACAAACGGAACTGTTGACGTAATTATCATTGCCCGTGGCGGTGGCTCTCTGGAGGATTTAGCTCCTTTTAATGATGAAAATCTGGCGCGCAAAATTTTTCATTCAACCATTCCCATAGTGTCGGCAATCGGCCATGAAACTGATTTTACTATTTGTGATTTTGTAGCGGATTTGCGCGCGCCAACGCCATCAGCAGCGGCAGAATTAGTGGTGCCCGAAAGATTGGAATTGCTGACTAAAATTACCAATCTCAAAAAAAGGGTAATTGCAGGTTATGGCCGCGACATGGCCGATAGACGTAAATACCTTTTAGGGCTTGAGGAAAGATTCAAGGACCCGCGCCGGCAGGTGACCGACTTGCAAATTCATCTGGATGAATTGCAGCAAAGGATGCATCGGGACATGCGCCACCAGAGACAAACCCTGGCGGGTAAATTGCAGAAACTGGAGTTGCGCCTGAAACATGCAAGCCCTGAAAAACGGATTCAGGAAACAAGAATGTTGCTCCATAATTTGCAAAAAGATTCCATAACTAACTTTCGAAACTTTTGGACGGTACGCCATGAGAGTCTGCAAAAAAGCGCCGCGGTGCTTAATTCCCTAAGTCCTTTGGCTGTATTGCAAAGAGGTTACAGCATCACACGCAAGCAGCTATCAGGTGAACTTGTCCGGAGCGCCGGAACTCTTTCGATAAATGAAGAGGTAAATATTCAATTGGCAAAAGGAAAAATTCAGGCTAGAGTTGAAAAAATATACGGGGAGTAAAAGATATGGCAAAAGAAAAGTTTGAAGATGCTTTGGAAAAACTTGAAGATATTGTTCAAAAAATGGAAGCAGGGGATATGTCGCTTGATGACGCGCTGAAATCTTTTGAAGAAGGGATCAAGCTGATCCGTTTTTGTTCAGCTAAACTCGATGAAACTCAAAGGCGCGTCGAACAACTTCTGGGAAATGAAGACTCCTTGAAAGTAAAAAGTTTTCAGGAAGAAGACGGCAATGGCAATTGATGAGGAATTCCTTAAAGCCTATCTCCATGACAGGCAAAATATTGTGGAAGAGGCGCTGACGCGTTATCTTCCAGCTGTGGACAACGTTCCGCCGGAAATATTTAAAGCGATACACTACAGTGTTTTTGCCGGCGGCAAACGAATCCGGCCGATTCTATGTCTTGCATCTGTAGAAGCCCTCGGTGGCGATATTGCGCAGGCGTTGCCTGTTGCCTGCGCGCTGGAGTTGATTCACACTTATTCGCTCATCCATGATGATCTGCCGGCTATGGATAATGACGATTTCCGGCGCGGGAAGCCTACCAGCCATAAAGTATTTGGAGAGGCAATTGCTATTCTGGCAGGAGACGCACTGCTTACAGAGGCTTTTAACCTGCTGTCACGGTCGGAAAAAATGCGAATTCCCGCGGAACGGCGTCTGGCTGTAATTCAGGTAATCGCTCAGGCTGCCGGCATTTCCGGTATGGTCGGCGGTCAAGCTCTTGATTTGCTGGCTGAAAAAACTAAACCCGATCTGGAAGCACTGCGAGATATTCACCGGCGCAAAACGGGAGAATTGATTGTGGCCGCGGTAAAATCCGGAGCAATCATGTGCGGCGCAAGCGAAGATAAGGTGCAGGCACTAACAGATTATGCTATGAATATCGGGCTTGCCTTTCAAATTGCCGATGATATTTTGAATGTTGAAGGTGATTCTGAACTGATGGGTAAAAATACCGGCTCTGACGCGGCACGGGGCAAAGTAACTTATCCATCAATAATTGGCCTTGAAGATGCAAAAATAATATTATCGGAACATTTAGACGCGGCAATTCAAAGCATTGATGATTTTGATGAGCGGGCTCTTCCTCTGCGCGTTATTGCCGACTATATTATTAACCGGAAATCTTAAAAACTTTATTATTCCGAAAGAAAGAAAATTCATGAAATCGCAGGAAACAGTAAATTACAGCGTATTGCAAAACGTTAATTTCCCCGCTGATATCCGCAAGCTCAATACAGGCGAACTTAACACTTTGGCGCGGGAATTAAGAGAATTGATTATTCAGTCCGTCGCTTCCTGCGGCGGTCATTTAGCTTCATCTTTAGGCACTGTAGAATTAACACTAGCTATCCACTATGTATTTAACACACCGCAAGACAAAGTCATCTGGGATGTCGGCCATCAGTCTTACGCTCATAAAATTATCACCGGCCGCAAAGAAAAAATTGCCACGATGCGCAGTAAAGGCGGTATCAGCGGATTCCCCAAAAGGGAAGAGAGTGCCTATGATACCTTTAATGTCGGACACAGCGGAACTTCTATTTCCGTGGCGGCGGGATTTGCCGAGGCAGGGTGCTTAAAGGGTGAGCGCAATAAAATAATTGCCGTAATCGGCGATGGTTCCATGACCACCGGGATGGCCTTTGAAGGTCTGAACTGGGCGGGCGACCGCCAGAAAGACATGATCATAATTTTAAATGATAATGAAATGTCCATTTCGCCGAATGTTGGCGCTTTGTCCTCATATTTAAACCGCATGATGACTGGTCATACGGTAACTCGATTAAAAGCGGAAATAAAAAATTTCCTTAAAAGGGTTCCGGTTATTGGTGAACACATTGTCCGCGTGATCCGCCAGATAGAAGAATCCCTGAAAATGTTTGTAGTGCCCGGAGCGCTTTTTGAAGAACTGGGCTTTACTTATGTCGGCCCTTTGGAAGGTCATCGTCTTGATCACCTCATTCGGAATTTTGAAAATCTCAAAGAATTAGAAGGCCCTGTGCTTGTGCATGTTCTCACCAAAAAAGGCAAAGGCTACAAATTTGCCGAAGAAAAACCCCTGACTTATCATGGCCTGTCGCCTTTTGATGTGGCCACAGGAAAGCCTTTAGCCGCTCCTTCCGCAATACCTTCTTACACTAAGATTTTTGGAAAGACCATGCTTGAACTGGCACGCGCCGATTCGCGCATTGTCGCTATTACTGCCGCCATGTGTGAAGGAACGGGGCTTGATCAGTTCTCTAAGGAATTCCCCAAGCGCTTATTTGATGTCGGCATTGCCGAACAGCACGCGGTGACTTTTGCCGCAGGCCTGGCGATTGAAGGCTTTATCCCGGTTGTGGCCATTTATTCAACTTTTCTTCAGCGTGCCTACGATCAGATTTTGCATGATGTATGTCTGCAAAAACTGCCGGTAGTTTTTGCCATTGACCGCGCGGGCATCGTTGGCGAAGACGGGCCAACCCATCAGGGGCTTTTTGATTTCTCTTTTCTGCGCAACATTCCTCATCTCGTCATTATGGCGCCTAAAGATGAAAATGAACTAAGGCACATGCTCAAGACTGCCGTGAATTGCCGCTTGCCGGTATCACTGCGTTATCCGCGAGGAAGGGCTTTGGGAGTGAACATTGATGAAGAACTCAAAACTCTGGAAATCGGCAAAGGCGAAGTGCTGCGAGAAGGTTTGAATCTGGCCATAATTGCCATTGGCTCAACCGTCTATCCGGCGCTTGCCGCAGCTCTTAGACTGGCAGGGGAAGGAATAAACATTAAAGTCATCAACGCCCGTTTTGCTAAACCGATTGACAGCGAACTTATTGCCAATACTGCGGTAGTGATCAAAAAAATTCTCACCGTCGAAGAAAACGTCCTGCAGGGAGGCTTTGGCAGTGCTGTGCTGGAACTCTTAGCAGAAAAAAACATAACTGGCGTGCAACTTAAGAGGCTGGGCATTCCCGACGAATTTGTGGAGCACGCTACACAGTCCCAACTGCGTCAGAAATACGGCATCGATGAAGACGGAATTTATCGCGCGGTGAAAGAAATGCTGGGTGTGTAGAAAAGGGAACAACAGTTCCATTTTTACATAACCAATCGATCCACCGGACATGCGGGCTGCTGCTCATTTCGTTCGCCGTAAACATTAATAAGGCCCTTGATTAATTCATGTTGAAATTGTATTAATTTTAACATGAGTAAAATATATCTTTCGGTTTAGGAGGTTTGAAAATGCGTAGATTTGTCAGTGTCTGTATTTTGCTTTTAATCCTCTGGAGTCTGAATGGTTGTGCGCTGGTCAAACTGCGGGATGATGTTCAGTTTTCGAAAGATTCCTGCCTGCTTTTTGGCGAGATCGTCAGTAACTCTCCTTTGAAAAAACCCATTGTTGTTGTCGCTTATAGCAATCTCAACGGTGTTGTAACGGTTGCCGATTACACGGTATTGTCTGAGGCCGGCCAATATGAAATGCTGGTACCGGATGGAAATTACGAGCTTTTTGCATTTGAAGATAGTAACGGCGATTTTTCTTACAACAAGGGAGAATCGGCAGGTTACTTCGGAAAACCGGATAAAGTAAAACCGCAGGTTGGAGGTGCTGTCTTCGGGTTGGATATTGTTTTGGCATCACAAACAAAACAGCCGGTTTCATCTTTTGCCAATATGCTGGTTGAATTTTCGGGCGGAAAAAGAAAATCATCAACATCAGCCGGCGCTTTAGCTAATCTTAATGATCCGGTGTTTTCCGCCGAATATGGACTGAGCGGTTTCTGGACGCCGCTGGAATTTTTTAAACGCGTAGGCTGCAATATTTATTTTTTAGAACCTTATGATGCCAAAAAGACCCCAATTCTTTTTGTCCATGGCGCTGCGGGCTCGCCTCAGGATTGGCTTTACTTTATGAAGAACATCGACCGCTCGCTCTATCAGCCATGGATTTTCTATTATCCATCCGGTGCCCGGTTGGACACCATATCATTCCTGTTGCGGACAAAGCTTTATGCTCTCTACAGAAAATATCAATTCGAATCTTTGTATGTTGTTGCACACAGCATGGGAGGACTGGTGTCCCGTTCCGCCATTATAGAAAAGGATAACTTCCACGATACGTTAAAACTTTTTGTTTCGATTTCCACTCCCTGGGGTGGAGAACAGAGGGCGAAAACAGGCGTGGAAAGCTCACCCGCGGTTATTCCCAGTTGGAAAGATGTGGTGCCGGACAGCGAATTTATCAAACGGGTGTTTGCCACAAAATTAGACCCCGCGATACGTTACTATTTGTTTTTCGGTCATAAGGGAGGCGGCAGTATGTTTCGGCAAAATAATGACAATACTGTTACTCTGGAAAGTATGCTGGATTTAAGAGCACAGGCCGATGCCCTTAAAGTTGCCGGGCTTAATGAAGATCATGTTAGTATTCTTTCCAGTCCGGAAATGATGGCTCAATTTAAGGCAGTCTTAGCCAGCACGGAAGCAGGCAAAGAAAAGACTTATGCCCGTACCAAAGGCTACGTGCATGTTGAGCATGCGTTTGATCCTCCGAACGTAAAAATTCCTTCGCAGATGGCTCTTGTGCTGGCCCCGACCGGAACTGATGAAAAGGAAACACAGCTCAAAATAAATCCCTTTTTGCCTCAGCAGGAAACAGGGGCTATTGTGCCCAAAAAATATGATGTAAGCCTTTGTGCATTAGGCTTTAAAACAGAACCGGATAAAATAACACTGGATATACAACCAGGGAAAATAGCGGAAGTGCGATTTACATTAAAGCCGCAGGGAATGGTTGCCGGTTTTATAGTCGCCACTGCATCCGCAGATGATAGTTATTGGGGTTTTGATAAAGAATTGCCGGAGAATGTGAAAATCCGTACAATTAAATTGACAGGCGCCGGCATTACGCGGAGCCTTGTCCCCGCAAACAAGATGCGTGACCGGGAGGCGTTGGTTATGTTTCTTTCCTCAAGAGATTTTGCGCTTAGTAATTCATTCGCCTTTTTCGATGTTCCGGCAGGTGAGTATGATCTGGAAATTGATGCCGAAGGCTGCCAGATTTTCAGTACAAAGATTAAATCTCAGCCCGGAGAGTTTGTCCCGCCATCGACTTTACGCCTTGTATTAAAGTGATCCTCGGGATTGGAGGAATAAAGATCTGCGCATGGAAAAAATTCGTTTAGATAAACTGCTCGTGTCGCGTGATCTGGCACCGACAATACAAAAAGCCCGGGCGCTTATTTTAGCCAAGGCCGTAAAAGTTAATGAAGCATGTCTTGATAAGGCCGATACGCTGGTACCAGCTGATGCTGAAATAAAACTAAAAGGCGCGGATAATCCTTATGTAAGCCGCGGCGGGCTTAAGTTAAAAGGGGCGCTGGATGAATTTGCGTTGAATGTTGATGGTTTGGTAGCCCTTGATGTCGGGGCTTCCACCGGAGGTTTTACCGATTGTCTTTTGCAGGCAGGCGCGAAAAATGTTTACGCGCTCGATGTCGGCTACGGGCAACTGGCCTGGAAGTTACGCCAGGATAAGCGCGTGGTTGTAATCGAGCGGACAAATATCCGCCACTATGACGGCGCGGATATTTTCGAGCCGCCTGATTTAGCCACAGTTGATGTTTCCTTTATTTCGCTGAAAGTTGTCCTTCCTGCGATCTTGTGCTTGCTAAAAGATGAGGCGCTAATACTGGCGCTAATTAAGCCACAGTTTGAAGCCGCAAGAGAAGAAGTAGGCAAGAAAGGCGTAATTGAAGACCAATCGGTTCATGAGCGTGTGGTTGAAGAAATATGCGAATTTTGCAGATCGGTAAATTTAGAAAATTTGCGCACGTGCGCTTCATCTATTTTGGGGCCTGCCGGTAACAAAGAATTTTTTATTTTAGCGCGAAAGAAAATGTTGAATGGAAATTAAGCTGGCGAAAACTGCCGGATTCTGCATGGGGGTGCGCCGAGCGGTAGATATTGTCCTGGAAATTGCCCGGCATGAAAACGGCCGGCGCATCTACACTTACGGACCACTCATTCATAATCCGCAAACAATTGAACTGCTCAAAAGCCGTGGTATAACTCCTGTTGACAGCGTTGATGAAATTGCAGACCGGAAAAATGCGATCCTGATTATTCGCGCTCACGGGATAGCTCCCGCTGAAAGAAAAAAAATTAAAGAAAGCGGTATAAAAATTATTGATGCTACCTGCCCGAAAGTCGGTTATGTGCAGGCAATTATAAAAAAGCATACCGCTCTCGGTTATACGGTAGTAATCGTCGGAGATAAAGAACATCCTGAAGTAGACGGGCTCTTGGGTTATACAGACGGCCGGGGGATAACCATCGGCACTACGGAAGATGTTAAAAAAATGCCCCCGCTAATCAAGGTTTGTGTTGTTGCCCAAACCACGCAGGATTCAGAGGATTACAAAAACATTGTTGATAAAATTAAAGACCTCTATCCGCAGGCAATTGTCTTTAACACAATTTGTTCTTCAACAAAGCAGAGGCAAGAGGAAGTAATCGCCATGTCACGTGAAATGGATGCCATGTTTGTTGTCGGCGGTAAAAACAGCGCCAACAGCAGGAGGCTTGCTGACCTGGCCACAAAACAGAACACGCCGACTTTCCATATTGAAACCGCGACGGAAATCGGCAATATCAGTCTAGACTCCTATGATCATATCGGTATTTCAGCAGGCGCGTCAACTCCCAACTGGATTATAGACAGCGTGCTGGATAGAATTGCCGAAGGTCAAAATCGTAAATTAAAAAAAGTCGGCAGTCTACTTAATCTTTGGATACTGGCAATTAAAACGGATATCTATTCCTCTCTTGGCGCCGGTTGTCTGTCTCTTGCCTGCATGGTCCTGCAAAATATTCCGTTGAGCATTTCATCTTTGATAATTGCCTCTTTTTTCACCTATGCGATGCATGTACTAAATAGATTGATCAGCCGCAAACCGCCCGTAGGTTTCATCGGTTCGTTTAGAGAAGAAACTTACCTGTTGCATGAAAAACGCTATCTTTACTCTGCTGTAGTTTGCGTTTTAGTTGCCCTGATTCTGGCTTATAATAATGGCATTATCCCTTTTACGTTTTTGTTTATTATAGCGCTTGCAGGTATTCTCTACAACATGAAACTTCTGCCCGGGGGGTGGCGCTTTCAAAGCTTAAAGGATTTGCCCGGTTCAAAAAATATATTCATGGCAGCAGCCTGGGGAACGGTCACGGCAATCTTACCCGCCTTGAATAATAATAGCCTTCATGCCGCCTTAATCATCGCTTTCGTCTTCACCTTCGGGGTCGTGTTTATCCGCTCGGCAATTTCGGATATTCTGGAAATTCAAAGCGATAAATTAATCGGCAGGGAAACAATCCCTGTATTATTCGGTAAAGAGACTACACTGGCCCTGCTTAAAATTATTTCACTGATATTGTTAGTATTATTGACGATGTCCAATCCTGTTGGCTGGACTACAACTCTTAGCTTTTTCCTGATTTCCTGCATATTATATATATGGATTTGTTTCCAACTATGTGATAGAAAATCCGGGTTTTCCGGGGCAGTTATGGAAGGTCTGCTGGAAACAAGCTATATTATCGCAGGGTTAAGTGTTTTGGTTTGGTTTTTTGCGCACTAATAATACAATGTATGCGAAAGAAGGAGGTTCTAAAATTATGGCCACCAAATTATTCGTTAAATGTATTTTACTCTTTTTGATATTAACAACTATCGCCTGTGGTGGATTGCGTTATTCTCAGGTTGATCCTGCCGCAAAAGATTTTCATCCCCAAAGGATAGCTATTTTCCCTGTAGTAGATGTGGGCACTTATGAAGAAGCAAGGGGCGATGTGGAACAAATTGTAGCCGGTGTGCTGATCGAAAGGAAGTGGTTTGCCGATGTAACAGACACGGCTAACCTAAACAGGCAGGTTCAGGCAAATCAAGAACTCAGCAAAGCAGTGAGTGATTATCTTCTTAAATTACGTACACTGACATTTAGTGATCCGGATTTGAGCAGAAAAATAGGCGAGCTGGCTAAAGTTGACGCATTTTTATTACTAGCTGTGGATTCCTGGAATTATACTGTGGAAAATAAAGATAAAGTAGCCAAAGTAAGCATAGGCATGAGATTTGTTGAAACAGCAACCGGTAAAATCATGTGGAAAGCAGGTCAGCATAAAGCGGAAAGTTACATGCTGCTAAAACCTGAATTGACCAAAGTTGCTCGCAGTGTAGTTCGCGACATGGTTGATTATATGCCGCATTGAGCGGTGGGCAGCCAATTAACCTAAGTAGTAACAATGGAGATATTTTATGAAAGAAGAAGTACAAAAAGCTATCAATATAGTCAGGCCAAATTTGCAGGCTGATGGTGGGGATGTAGAACT
>SESG01031929.1_pt1 | contig 33767 bp, 41 predicted proteins | sample 3171421 | NCBI WGS metagenome assembly SESG01 (sample SAMN10866946, study PRJNA518727) | freshwater metagenome | biome: subpolar coniferous forest; feature: holomictic lake; material: water; isolation source: holomictic Lake 227, 6 m and 8 m depth | place: Canada: near Kenora, Ontario | collected...
AGGCTGAAATATAAAATCATGTATACTTCCATCAGGTGATTGGATTGCTCCAATGAACTCGTTTGGGTTCAATTGTATTTTGTTGTCCAACTTAACATACATGCCCTTTTTAAGGCTCATTATATATCTCCAATAATGTCACTATCAATTTTGGTATCATACACGAACATTCTCCGGCATCAACAAGCAAGTACTCACTCAGAAGCAAGTCACACCTTATATTTCCGCCCAAAGAGCGAGGCTTTACGCTACACTAGGTAAAATCACCAACAAAATGCCGTTTCTTGTACCAATTGACCGGTTGCATATTAAGTTTATGACGAATCAATACAAAGTATCGCAGAGCGTAATATAAACTAAAAACAAAAAATGCGGTATATCAAGCGCGATGTTCCACAAGCGCATTGACCATGTCGGTTTTGGATAGCTCGACAGCCCAATGAAGTGGCGTATCGCCAAATTTACACGCCTTACTAACGTCACCACCAGCAGCTAAAAGGCAATACAAGTCATCAAGCGTGCCGAACGCAACAACAAGATGCAAAGCCGTTTCTCCGAAGTAATTCACTAAGTTAACATCTGCACCAGCTTCTATTAAAACCCTTATTACATCATGCTGACCGCAAATAACTGAACGATGAAGTGGGGAGTTACCATGCGTGTTGGCTTCATTGACCAGGCCAGGAATTGCAACCAAGCGCTTTATATTAACAATGTCGCCCAACTCGCAAAAACTAATTAACTCATCAATCATTGGCCGCCTCCAAAAACGTAACCCAAAGAATCTAACAGAGTACAGCATAAGTGACAAGTCAATATAGAGAAACATCTATTTTCTTAAACCAAACAAATATGGCAAACAATCGTAAGACACATGTAGTGCTGAAAACTAGCATCACACCAATGTGCGAAAAAACACTCGTACAGAAAATAACAATTGAAGTAAGTTGCAAAAATGGTAAGTTGGCGTTTGCAACAACTCAACAAATGCGCTCATATAAGCAAATTGGGAGGATATGATGATAAAACGAGGGAAACTAAGTCTGAAGCTAATAAGAGCGATAGTTGAAGATGAACGAGCCTACAAAATAATTGCATACGAATATGGCGTATCTGAGAGTAGTGTAGGCCATTATAAAAGAAACGCAGGAAATACGAAATACTGCATGAAGCATAATGGCTTACCAGCTGAAGCTGGTAAGCCATTATGTCATAACTAAAACACAAATACGATTAGGCGGCATGTGCCTGTTTGATGCGCTTGCCGCGAGGGGTCTTGCGGTAGATAGTTGAGAATGTCCCGAAGTTCACGGAGTGGGCATGCGCACTCTTCTGCTTTGAGTAGTTCGGTGCAGTCATCGGATAGTCGTCCGGTAGCCCCCATTTGGCCCGATACTGCTCAGGAGTCATGCCGTAGACGGTTCCGAGATGTCGCCGCAGCATCTTACGCTTCTCTCCATCTTCCAGACAAATAATGAAATCGGGGGTGACAGACCTCCGAATATTGACTGCGGGCTGCTGACCCGTTACTTCGACCGGTCGTAGGTCGGGAGACATCCCTGCCCTGCCCTCGTCATCCTGCAGCGTAGCTGCCATGAACTTGCGGACGAACGCCACGACATCGGCGGGGGTCAAAAGGATTTTCTGCTCGATCATCGCCAGAGCCAAGGGAGCAATCGGCTCAACAGCATCGGCTTTCTCCGAGGCCAGCTCATCAAAAACTTTGGCAATCAGAAAAGTAACGTCGACAACCCCAGTCTCACTCAAATCGTTGCCTGACAAAAGCATTGCGCGCACAAGGCCAGCGGACTTCAGAATTGACTGATTCATAATAACCCCCGTTTGGATAGGCGACAACTAGCGCCGCGAATGCAGATGTATGTATAGCAAATCTTACGCAGAGTCAATAAGAATCTACGTACTTTAATACGGCATAGCGACTATTTAAACAGACTGAAGTCGGCGGCGAAATGATCACCAGTTATGATCGGGAATGACTCGATACGGTTGGAGAGACCTAGGCAGCTACTTTCAGCCCGAACTTTGTGAGAAATGCAGACAGGGTAGACTGCCACAACAAAGTTCTAAATACGCAATGAAGATTATCATCGGAAATGCGAACAATAGAGACGTTCCATGGCAGAGGCTTGATGTCGACAACTGCACTAAGAATGCTTTCTTTGCTGATGTGTGTTGGCTCGTCAAACCTGAAGAGCATTCCTGACAAACTGATATTACAAATCTCGCCAGAGTATGTTTCAGTCGTGTGGTTAGAAAACTGGAAGGAAACCGTTGTGGAAAGGCTGCAAGGATATCTGGGGTGAGCGCGCTTTTCAGTAGGTTTACCGCGATGACCTGAAAATGCTCTTATCATTGAATCAAAAACACTCATGTATCACCTGCTTGAAATATAAAGATAGAAAAATGCCTTGTTTATAGGAAAATTCTAATGCCCTCTAATGCAAGTGAGCAAGCGGAAAATTCTGACAAATAAAAACACTAAACGCTCGTTCAATACAAATTGTTGTATTTGCTACTAGACCCATTAAGTAAAACAGAGAATGAGGCAGAAGCCTTGTTACAGAGCCGAGCAATAAATGACAACCGGCTGCGCAGAAGAAACAACCAATAATTGAATTATGGGATTTAATAAAAGTAAACTGAGGACATACTAACAAAATGTCGAAAGACGACAACAAATGTCTCGACATATTCAAGAATGTTAGTTAGCCTTGAAAACATGAAGCCCAGATACCAATGGGCATCTGGGCTTCATGTTTTCAAGGCTTGGCTATTAGCGTCTTCCGTGTATTGCTGTGGGGGCATCCGGAAAACACGAAAAAGCCAAAAGGAATGTAAGGAAGAAAACAAGTGGCTTTTCCGTCAAACCCTACGTTTAAATGTATAGCATCACTTTTCGAAAGTGTGAAGCATAATCGTATCGTTTGCGCCATTATTTCTTTATTTTCATCTTTAAGCCTCCTTTTAACCAATGCCGCCCCCGCGTGGGGTGGTCATGGGCGGCATTAAAACTCTTCTCGGCGAACGACATTACCCATATTCACCTCCTCATAGGACAGAAAAGTCCGCTGAGGAGCTTAGGGCTTTTCGCGAGCAGATTGTAAAAGACAACCAGGAAAGACGTGAGCAAGCCGAAAAGTTTGCAGTTCAGCAGGAAGCTGAACGCGCGAGCTGGGAGCGCCTCTTCACCGAAAATCTCATAGACGAAGCTCTGGTCTTAATGAAGCCGGTCGAGGCGGACCAGAAGGTTACGAAGCACTTCTGTCTGGTGGATGGCATTGTAACCGAGACTGAGGGCTATGGTCACCCAACCTGGTATACGTACCGAACACACAAAATAAAGTCCTTCGAAGATATTGTAACGATACTTGATAGTGTCAAAGGCGAAATCCTGACACCTGGTACGGTCTATCGCGGAACAAAAAAGAGGATGGTTGAGAAAGAGACAAAAATCAGGCGAACGACTGATAACGCCTGTGGCCTATATGACTACAAAAGACAAGTAGCTATCTTCGACTTCGACAACCTGTGCTGCATTCCTGGACTGCCTGACCCAACCAAATCACCGCAGGCTGCTGAAAAATGCATTAAGAAAATAATGAGTTATACGCCACCGGCATTTCGTGATGCAAGCAAGGTTGTCAGGTTCTCATCATCTACTGGTCTGGCAGCCGCAAAAGTCGGGATACACGTCTTTGTCTTTTTCGACAGACCTCTAAATCAGCGAGCGGTCAAGGGCATCCAAATCGGTATTGATGGGTTTATGAAGCGGCGCCTTGCCGTCGAGGGCGCCATCATCCCGTTAACCGCCGAAGCCAATGAGAAGAAAATTTGCGATCCGGCCGTCAGCAATAGGAACCAGCCAATTTACATCTCGCCCCCTGTGTTGGGGCCAGGGGTTACGGCGCCATTTTATTTTCGAGAGCGCCGCCGCTTCCTGCCTGGGATGGGGCAAGTTATCTCAACCGACGCCCTGCTGGGCGAGCTGGCACAGGACGATGAGCTGCATGCACCGCCTGGGAAGTCGATATCGAGGCCACCTCGCGAGCCTGGACTGGCCAGGGCCTCGACCAACAAGCAGCGCCTTCCTGGCTCACCTGAGAGCCAGGGCCTTCCTGTGCCGATGTCATCTGAGGCGTCCGGATACACTGCCAGCATCATCGATTTGGCATTTGAACGGTCGATTCGTCGCCCTGTCAAGCTGGCCGACTTCCTTGCAGCTCAGACAGCGAATGGAACCGCATGGTCGGGAGACATAATACCATACAAAAAACAATGCATTGAACAATGGCAGTGCAACGTCCTGTCAGATGCCATCAGGTTAATCCAGGCAAGAGGCCGCCTGACAAGCCGTGTCAACGACACGCTGGTCATACTCACCAGCCTAGCAGTCAAGAAACTTGCACTGCATGAGATAACCGAGCAGAGGGTTAGGGACATTGTCGGCCGTATTGCCGACCAGGTGTTTGTCGATAATGCCGAAATCAGAGCAAAGCGCGCACATTGGCTTCAGACAAAAAAGTACAGCAGCATCTATAGCCGAGCTGTTGATGCCGCTAGGGGACATGTTATTACCTGGGCAGGCCAGAGCAATGAAGACAGGCGGTATGGTTATAGTAAAAGCCGTGTCAGGAATGAGTTAATTGAACTTTTGGGAGCTGGTACTGAAGAGCTGATACGCGAACTAAGGCTATCAACACTCTTCGACGACGCCGACAGGTCACATTGGAAACGGCGCGACGGACAAAAGCAAACGGCTGCCGAATATCGAGCATCTCTTCCGACGTATCGACTGGAAGAGGAGATTATGGCTTTATATGAACAAGGCTTTTCCAAGAGAGTGATCGCAAAAAAGCTCACAAACTCAGGCTCGACAGTCTCAGAAATTACAGTAAGGAGAACCATTGAGAGAGTGCGACAGGTTCGACCTACTACTGTTAAGGTTGTGGCAAGGGAGGCGGAAGGATTCTCTATAAAAGACTCCAAACACATTGATGCAAGCAATTCTAAGATTGTTAAGACAGCGCCTTGCCTAAAGTTTTATGATTTACCCATGACAACAGTCCACTACAATAATGTCTTTGACCTTTATGTCCGACCACAAGACACGAATATACCTAAGAGTCATTATCAAACAGGAGAGATTCCTATGAATGTAACTAAAGACACCAATGATAATCCAAGCACTGTACGCAGCACTGTCGTTGTGCTGCCAGTAGCTCCAGCTTTGTCAAAAAGAGAGCAAATCGATAACCTGGCTTTAGATGAGCCAAGGCTAGAGAACGATACCTCGGTAAGTTGGTCTAGGCGTGTAATGGAAAAATTGTTGGCGGCTGGAGTTAGCTGGCGTGATGCCAGTGATGCTGTTATGCGACTGTGGAACTCTTATACCCAGCCTCCTCTGTATGCGGAAGAGGCAAAGCAAAGCAAAGTGGCGTGACGCGTAAACAGCATGGCATTCGCAAAAACCATACAAAAGTAGATTCACGAAAATTGCGTTGTCAACATTACGCTGTTATACAGCTAGCCATTTAGAAAAATGCGCAAGGTGAACCGAATTAGCTTGTACATTATATATAATGCGTATATATGAGCTTCGCTTCAGCCAAACACGGCGACCGCACCCCCTCCCCTACTTTACCAGGAGCTATCATGTCGGCTATTTTTACGATTGAGCAAAAGCAAAGCGGTACTGGCACAATCCATGACCTGGCTAGCCAGCATTTTGACCGTGACATCGTATTTGGTAATGGTTGCAAATATGCAGTTGTTAAGGCCGCCTATTACGGCGGTAAGGGCTATACGACTCACAAGACAAAGGAAGCCGCTATCGAAGCCAGTGAGCGTATCAGCGACTACTCTCACAGCATCATTGATGCCGAAGGTAATGTTTATGATGCACATGGAGACGAATTGGTTTGGGGTGGTAAGCTGTGATGTCAAGTGCCAACCACACCCGACTGGTCGTCGACCAGGATGGAGATTGGCGGCAATTCGTTGCCGCCGTTCCTCCCGATGCCAAGGTGATTGGGGTGGTCCGTCACCCCAATCTGACTGAAGGTGCGCTAGTCAGACTCCCGAATGGAAATTATGTGCAAATCAATGGTGAGACAGCGCGACAGCTGGATGGTCGGCGCGTCGTTGCTGCTCTTGGAATCTCTGGCCGCCGACCGGAGATGTTGGGTGGCCGTAAGGTTAACACCTATTTAGATGAAGACAGCATTAGCATTGCGACACGGCTGGGTGATGGCAATGTCAGCAGTGGCATTCGGAGAGCCTTGCAAGAGTGTCGCAGTGCTTTACACAACGGCTCCGGACCATCAGTCGTTACATGATTGAGAATACAACAGATGAGCTGTCCAGCTTCAAACAAAACATCAATCTAATTCATGCAGCTGAACAGCTTGGCTTTGTCGTGGTTAGGACCGAAGGCTCTACAACGGTTTTAGAACATAAATTAGGCGACCGAATTTACGTGTCGGTCAATTCAGAAAGCCGCGACTGGTGCTTCATTTCAGACAGTTTTGGCGGCAGCATTATCGACTTAGTCCAGCACTATAAAGGCTACAATCTTGGGCAGACACGTAAATTTCTGAGAGCTGCTCACGGCTGGCCTGACCCGCTGGAAAGGAGAAGGGCAGCAAAGGTCGTCTCGGCACGCAATCTTGATGGCGTGGCTGCCGCCCAGGAATGGGCGGCAGCGAATTTCAACCCGAAGCTCCCCTTCCTGCTGCACACCAGGCTGACTTCAGAGGAGACGCTGTGTGCTCCACAGTTCGCAGATAAATTTCGTGAGGATGCTCGGCACAACGCTGTCTTTCCGTATTTCGCTGTCGTCGGGGGTAAGTTCCAACTCGTTGGCACCGAAGCACGAAATCGCCAAAGCGGCACCACGGCCAGAAGCTACTGCAAATATACACAAGATGCAGCACCTGGAATTTGGATCAGCAATCGTCCTATTGGTGGCATCGAAGCCATCAAGTATTGCGTGTTAACGGAAAGCCCCATAGATGCAATGGCTTTCTACGAACTTCATGATGCAGCCTACAAAGCGGGCAGTACATTCCTATCAATCAGGAATGGAGCCAACCCCGATGATATTATAGCCTTACTAAACGCGTTACCAGGTAACACTAAAGTTGTTTGTGCTTTTGATAGTGACCCAGCTGGAGATAGGTACTGTCAGTTAATTTCAGACCTTGCTGAAAAGGTTGGCCTGTCATGGGTCGAAGATAGGCCTGCCGACGCTAAAGACTGGAATGATGTACTGATAAAGTTGCGTACTAAGGAAAAGCGTATTAAAGACAACGCATGCCCATTTTAGTGGAGAATATAATGACTACTGATGACAAGATTATGCCGATGAGCATTCGAGCAAGTTTTACCGGACCACGACGCCACCTGGATTTTGTGCTCCCAGGCTTCCTTCGAGGTACAATCGGCCTTCTTGTAGGAGCTGGTGGCAGTGGAAAAAGTTTTATCGCGCTGCAGTCTGCAATTTCACGGGCGGTTGGTGAGGATGTATTTGGAATCTGGCGGCAGCCTATCGCCCAGGGACGCACCTTGATTCTCTCGGTCGAGGACTGCGAGGAAATTCTGCACAACCGGCTTCATGAAATCGGGACCCATTTATCTTCTGACCAGTGGGACCTCGTTGATGCCAATCTCGAAGTCATGCCGATTTTTGGCCGAGCGTTCCGTATTGCTGAGAGAAATGGTAATAGAGTTCAAATATCATGGCTAATGAATGAGCTATGTAACTATGTCAGGGAACATAGATTTAGCTTGCTCATCATCGATACCCTGAATCGCAGCTTGGGTGGCCTCGACGAAAATTCGAACGCGGATATGGGCGAGATGCTGGCTGTATTGGAATGGGTTTGTCGTGAAGCTAACACGGCCATCTTGCTACAGCATCATGCCAATAAGGGGAGCGTTCGTGACGGCTCTACAGATCAGGCCGCAGCTCGTGGCGCCTCGGCCCTGGTCGACAACGCGCGGTGGGCTGGCGTGATGGCTGGGATGTCCGACAGCGAGCTTAAAGGCTTTGACATCGCTGCCAATGACAGGAGGTCTTGGGTAAAACTCGACTTGCCGAAATTGAATTATTCCGCCTCTGAGCAGATTAAGTGGCTTAGGCGTGTGGAAGGTGGCGTTCTGGTTGGTGATGAGCCGCAGACTATGGACAAGAAAGTCATCAACGGCAGCCATGGTCGATTCTAATGCGTTTACAAAGAATAGAACTCTGCGATGAATATTATTGAGAACTTTGCCAAGTACGAAATGAGATGTGCAATGACTGACGGTCTGTTTCGGCCATTGAAGAGAGGGCCACGACCAAAGGCAGAGGTCACAAACTCCTTTGGTGCTATTAAAATTACGTTTAAAATGTATGATGCTCTTGGTGCTGACGATGAGACAGTCTTGCTAGCTATCCTAAGTCTAATGAGGCTTAAAGGGGAAAAGCTTGAAGTAGAGTCAGTCGAAGAAGAAAAAACAAAACTTCGCATGGCGCTTTCACCCAAGGGTGATGCCAAAGACGCAAACTCAGGTTGTCTTAAAACGTCTATTTACGAAATCGCCAAACGAGCAGGGTACGGTGACAGTGGTAAAGCGAATAAGATTGTTAGGGCATGTCTCGAACGTCTCTCTCTGACAACTCTGATACTTGATGACAAGGAATGGCATGGTTCGATGACTTTATTAGGTTATCTCACAAACAAATCTGATGGACGTATCGAAATCGCATGTCATTGGCGGCTCGCCGAAGCCATATTCGGTAATGCGCAATTCGCGAAAATAAACCTCGAAGAGCGACATAAGATTGACGGAGACGTAGGTAGAATATTACATCGGTGGCTGTCAGGGTGGGTGCAATGCGGGAAGGAAGCAAGCATCCGAATGGCAAAGCTTGAAGGTCATGTCTGGCCTCAAGATGTCTCTGATGAACATGAAGCGCGAAAAGAGCGCATTGAAAAGTTAAAACACTCTCTAGCCCAGATCGGACAATTACGAGGTTGGTCAATATCGATAGATGGTCGAGGGTGGGATGCAATTGTTAATGTCAGCCGCATTAGCAGGCCAGAAATAAGTTAAGTCGGAACCCATTGTCCTTGCCCCAAGTAGCGGGCTTTTTTAGCCGCCCACTAGGTATTATAGTGCCAAGCAATCCTGTAACAGGGTGCTATCCTGTGAAGTTGCGACCCGTACCAACACCCCCCTTTCACCCGTACTAACACCCCCTATTGACCCGTACCAACACCCCCAAATCACCCGTACTAACACCCCCCGTCGACTGCACGGAAAATAGGCGTATTATTTAAACAAAACAGATACTTACGAGCATGTCGGCGGACTCTGTACTAGAAATTACTAGAAATCTCTAGAGATTACTATTCCACCCCCGACTTCCGTCGTCGGGTGCGGAAGCGGAATCGCCCCCTGCGGGGTCGATGGGGCAATCGAGATGAAATGGGGCAATGGGGGAGGAAGAGCACTCTAAACAAGGAAGTCTAGAAGAGTGCAGATTAGAGAGGACTGCAGAGTGTAGGCATATGTTTGGCAGCTCAGTAGCTGGCTATCGGGGATTATAGTCCAGTCGATGCTGAAATGGTTATAATAAGAGAATCGTGATGTGGGCTGTATGACCACAATGTAAGTACAAGCAAAAATCATGCATTCTGGAATATATCGAGCTGGCAATATTAATACTAATGTGGGTGTCAACATTCAATGTCAAGCTATGAGCGAGACAATTGGGAACCCATGCCAGGCCGTAAAACACCGTTTTATAAGTCATTGATATTCAGTAATAATTGGAATGATGATATTGCTATATCGCGCCAACGAAAGAGCTGTCAGATCGCAGTGTAAATCGTCATTCTGATAATAAGATGCACTAAATGAGCTGATAGTGGACTGCAAATTGTCTAAATCATGCTCAATGAGACACTCAGTGGCTTTATAAACAACCCAAAGTACAGCAAACTTAGATAAATATTGCCAACAATTTCGCTGACATCCATATCGCAATATCGCGCCAACCATGTGCTTGCAAGTTATTGATATAAAAGAAGATGTTCATATTATAGCGAACAGCGAAAACCCTGATAAACTCGGTTAGGCAAGGAAATTAATTTGCATGGGGAAATGAGTTCTATCAGTAAAGGCTGGCAAAAGAAACTATTGCTTGGCTGAACAACAAAGCCTGTCCGGCCAGACAATTGCCAGAAAAATTCATTAGACAGACCGTCAGGCATCGGAGTCGAAGAATCCATATAAATAGACGGTTCGACTAACACACCTCTCCAGTAGCCATTCAATGCGCATTTACCCATAAGGTTTGAAGACCATAAGCAGCAAACGAGTACCCACTTTACATACACCTGTGTCGCGGTTAAATTCCAGAACATCTTTTGTCGGAGGCATCAATGGAGTGTCAGCGTCGCGAAATTTTGGAAGCGCTTTCACGCTCAGAAATCGGGGTTGAAACGGCGCGCGACCAACTCGGGATGAGAGATGCAAGTTGGTCTGAAATAGTTGATCTACTGGCCCTGCACGATTTAACGTATCCGCACCCAGCAGCTCGTAACCCAAATTATTTGGAGGAGATTCGTCGGGTCCAAGCCATCATCCAAGGAACGCCCCGTTCTGCGTGATGATTGTCCATTAATGGCTCTCCGCTCTCCAGATAAAAAAGCAATACACCACATGCTGCTGTACACAATGAGTAATCCTGGTGACAATATTGGAGAGAGTGGTAGGTATAGATGGTGTTCCAAACAACTCAAATTATATGCCAAATAGGCAGCTTAAAAACTGTCGACCCGTGTTAACGCCCCCCGTCGACCTTTCTGCCATACAGGCAGCTTAATAGAGACATATTCAAATTTAGCTTGGTTGTGCTGTCTGCGTATCAGGCTCACCTGTGCGATTAGCTGGTTGAACGACCTAGTTGAGCAGTAGGCGCCACCACGTTAGCTGCCTAGCCAGTCTGACATTCTGTAGTTAGGCAGCCCTGCACCATCGATATTGATGGTCAGGCTACTGGCTGAAGCCTTTGCTTCAATCGGCAATCCCGTCACGCTGCACATCGTAATTATTAGTTTCAACATCAGGACTTTATGAATCCCGCGCTCATTTGAACCTTCCAGGAAATTCTGAGGGCACCTGATAACCTGGACTAATATCCCCCTGGCACTGAATTCTGATTGTCTGTACGCTGGCTCATGAGCGTGGAGGAAGGACGCATGGAACAGCGGCTGAGCCTGGTTACTCTTGGTGTGGCTGACCTCCAACTCGCACGCCGTTTCTACGAAGTCGGCCTTGGTTGGCGCGTATCTGACGCCAGCCAGCCAGGGATTGTTTTCTTCCAGCTCCTCGGTATGGTTATGGCGTTGTACCCTAGGCAAGCCCTTGCCGATGACACTGGAGTGCCAAACATGGCGCCTCAAGGTTTTTCAGGAATTGTCCTTGCTCACAATGTTCGATCTCGGGAAGACGTTTCTGTCGTTCTGCAGACCGCTGTCCAGGCTGGCGGCAAGCTGCTGAAACCGGCCCAGGATGCGTTTTGGGGTGGGCATTCAGGCTGCTTCGCCGACATCGACGGCCATGCCTGGGAAGTTGCTTGGAATCCCTTCTGGACGTTGGCAGATGACGGTTCAGTCAAGCTGGTGAGGCAAGATGCTGAACGATAATCATGAACGAATGGCAGCTGAGCTGGAAGCGTCGGGCGACTACCGTGTCTTGCGGCGTATCGTGCCAAGACGTTGCTTCAATCTTGATGACGGTACACCAAAGAAGATTGGGGTCATTTTAGATGTTGAGACAACCGGACTGGATCCAACCAAGGATGAGGTGATTGAGCTTGGCATGATTAAGTTCGAATATTCACCGGATGGCCAAGTGTTCCGGATTCTGGGTGAGTTTAATGGATTTAGTGAGCCATCTATTCCTATTCCGCCAGAAATCATTAAGCTAACTGGCATCACCGACGCCATGGTTGCTGGTAAGAAAATTGACCAAGCTGAAGTTGTCGGTTTTGTCGACGAGGCTGCCGTTGTCATCGCTCATAATGCAAGTTTTGACAGGCGGTTTTGTGAAAAAAAGTGGCCGATTTTTTCCATGAAGGCATGGGCCTGTTCGGTCACAGAGATTGATTGGCACGCTGAAGGGTTCAGCGGGAATCGCCTTGGTTATCTCTTGAATGGCTGCGGTCTTTTTCATGATGGCCATCGCGCTGTCGAAGATTGTCGCGCGTTGATTGAAATTCTCTCGAGACCATTGCCGATGTCAGGGGTGTCAGCTCTGAAGTGCCTGCTGGATACCGCACGCAGGGCCACGGTGAGAATCTGGGCAGAAAACAGTGCATATGAGAGCAAAGATGCTTTGAAAGCCCGTGGATACCGCTGGTCAGACGGAACAGATGGTCGCCCACGCTCATGGTGGATTGATGTGTCCGAGGACGCCCTTGGAGCCGAGGTGAAGTTTCTTACCGAGGAAATCTTTCGTGGTGAAGTGGATATCCCGACTCGCAGGCTTACCGCGTTTGATAGATTCTCAGAGTCCGTCCGGTATGATCCTTGCTACGCTGTCGCTCGGGCGATGCGCCTGACCATCAAGCGGATCAAGGCAAGACGCAGAAAAGCTAGAGCCGTTCTGGTCAGACACTCGAAATGCTTGGCCAACCGTCGGCACCGACCAAGCCAGCCGAAGGTTCTTTCGACGATCCAACGCTTGGGCAGGACAATGAAACCTTTAGCGGAGTCAGACCGTTTGACAATTTCCAACTCCCACTGACCGAGAGCTGCGACAGCCGTCGCCGTAGCTTGTCCCTGATATCCGCCATCGGCAAATATCTTTTTAATGAAAACGAAGAGACGCCGCACTTCTTGCAGAACAGGTATTCCTCCATCACGATCTTGGACGTTTGCTGGTTGAATTTCTGCGCCGAGGACCATGCCGAGTGTATCAACAACGATATGGCGTTTAATGCCTTTAATCTTCTTGCCTGCATCGTATCCTATCGGATCAATTGATGCCCCACCACGTTCAGCGGCTTTGACACTTTGACTGTCGATGACCGCGGCGGTGGGGCTGGCTTCTTTTCCCGCCAGTTCTCGCACCTGCACATACAACGCATAATGGATGTGATCGAGCGTTCCATCCCATTCCCAAAGCCTGAAGTACTCATAAGCCGTGCTTTTCGGCGGCAAATCCTTCGGAATGAACCGCCACTGGCACCCCGTTGAAAGCACGTAGAAAATGGCGTTCAGGACCTCACGGAGGATGACCTCTCGTTTTCGGCCGCCACACTTGGCCGGAGGAATAAGCGGTTCGATTAGCGCCCATTCCGAATCGGTCATATCACTCGGGTACCGAAGCCCCTTCCGATCGTAATGCTTGCGATTCTCAGGCGTCCACACAACCGTCCTCCCGCTGGTCACCCGCCCATGGAATCACAAGCGATTCCAATGACTCAATATCTTTCTGGACGGCCTCTCAGACAGAAGTTAACAAAATCATACGCTTGTTTGCACGAAATCCAGTTTGTAGACGCTAATGTATTCGTATCATTCTTATTGAAGAGGTACTAACGACCTGTCATGGATATCAATTCCCTCAGGCCTATGCTTATTATCTTTCGTATCCTGCTCGACCGCGCTTTTGCCATCCTTGCCTTCAACGAAAGGCTCACCCTGACGTATTGTGGTCGACAAAACCTGTAGTGACTTTCTCGCATCATTAGCGACAACGCTTCTTGGATTTATTTCCAGTGAGGTGCTGTAGGCATTGATTGCCTTTTCATATTCTAGTTTGTTGCTATAGGCCTGCCCTAGATAATACCAAGCCCCCGCATCAGTATGGTCAATATCAAGTAGAGTTGTGAAACGGTCTTCAGCAATGTCATACCTCTTTTCTCGTAAGGCTTCGGTGCCTTCAGTTCTGAGTACATTTATGGAGTCGGACAGTACGGATGATGACTTGTTCTCTGCCTGATTAGCTTTTGTATTTTTAGCACTGATATCGTTTACGGCGCCCTCCGTACCAGAAGTAGCCCCGATATTTGCAAGCATTATGCGGGCGTAGTCAGCAACCTGGCCGGTTGGATGTTTAGTAATGAGGTATTTATAGACATCCCTGGCTTCACCAAATCTACCAAGCACGTGCAAGATAACGGCCTTATTGTAAATTGCACTCTCATTGTCAGGCTCTATCCTAAGCCCTTCTTCAATCTTTGCTAGGGCGTCAATAAGATTACCCAGCCGTAAAGAGTTAGTCCCTTCAATGAACAACGAGTGCGCTGAGATTAGCAAATTGTCATGCTCAACACGCTCTTGATAGGCTCTCTTATCCTGGTCAGTTAGTGCGAAGGCTGGACACACCAACCCGACTAAAATTACAGATAGTAATAACAATTTTCCAGCGAGCCTCGTCATCTTTCACCTCGTGTGTTCTCCCTTATAATAATAACACAAGGCCAATTCAAAACCTAGTAGTGGTGACATTATAGTTGTTAGTCACGGTAGGCATTGTCTTAAGATATTAGCTCTGTTGCAGGCACTCCCCCAATATCGCCAAGCTCATTATCTTTGTCGAATGAGCTTGGCTTTGGCTTACCTAAGGACTTCAATGAAGTATCCTTATTGGTCTGTATCACCAGCATCGACGCCAATACCCAGGCTCCTTGCCAGAGCCACAGCATTGATGTTGCGCTCCTGGAGTTCGGCGACCAGGGCCTGCTCATGGCGGGCGACAATTCCGCGCAGAACGTCGGCCTCGGTCACTCGGTCGGTGCTCGCCAGGGTTCGAGCCAACGCGACACGCTGAACTAGGAAGGTCTGATAGTCGGTCAGGATTCCCAGGTAGCCGTTCGGCATCGGATCAGGCTCGACCGCATACTCAGGGTAATCTGAGGCGAAGTCGTAGGTGTCGACACGCTCCAGCTTCGCGATGCTGGGCACCAGCTCGGGTGACTCTCTCAGCCCCCTGCGGGCAACGACCATCGAGAATCTGCGCAGCAGCTCCAGTCTGATTTTGAAATCTGGCTCTGAGTCAGGAACCTGGTAAGCCACCCTGTAAAGGCGCTTACCGGCCAGAATGTGCTCCTGACTCCATTCTGTTGGGTAGACCACAGCCCATTGCAGCCACTCCGCCTTCCAGGACGGTATCCAGGTCAGTTCGTCTTCGCCGTCTGAGTAGGCTGTTGCACGAACGGCGGTCAGCCAGGCCGTGAGGCGCATCTCTTGCATCTGCGAGGAGCGATTTTTGGCATCACGCCACATGCCTGTGTACCTGCTCGGCGGGACAGGATGGACATGGCGGAAGACATGCCCTGCAGGAGTGCCTCCCCAGCCGTCCCTTGGGTTTTCACTGTCAGGGTCATGGGTGACCACAGGCTTCCGCCTTTGTGGAATCTGGCGCTGACTTATCTTGGCGTTCTCGGTCATCTGAACCTCCACACTCATTTCGGCGCGGAATGTGGCAGAACTGCGCAATAGAGTCAATATCGATTAATCATGTGTGCAACCTAACAATGCGTGGCTATACATTATCGCTGTCGCTCGATGAGTCGATTAAACCAAGGTTGGAACCATCTCAGCTTCCGCTGAGAACAGTAAAGACAGCAATACTAGGTGATTATAGGCAATTAAATGTTGAGTAGTAGAAATATATCGCTCTGCGCGGCCGTTCGTGACGTCGTCCGCAACACCGTCCAATGCCGTCCGTTTGCAGGCACGAATACGAGTGTATTCATATGAGCCGATGTTAGCATTTGCCTTAACTTAAGAACTAGCTTCGGCCAATGCCGACGCTAAGCAGATTGCGCGCAGAACGCAGAACCAGCAAACATTCATGGCAGACATGCAGATTGTGCATTGCGCCGCGTGACCGTGTTCAATTCCTAAATAAAAGATCTTTCTCAATATGTTACTGACAAAGACACGCTTAACGGGAACAACGAGGAGCTTACTCGGTAAGCGGGAGTTTGTTTAAAACCAGAAAGATAGAGCCAATTTCAGGAATTCTGCCGCCAATGACGCGTTGTTGACAGAACGACAGAACGCCGGTATAGGTCTCGTCAGTCGGGAGCAAAACGCAACACCGACGCACCTCGGAGTGAAAAACATGAGTACCAACAACGCATTGTATACGATTGAGCACCTTCGTCGGGTCATGGCGGAGATGCTCGCTATGGAATTATTCGTTTGCATGTTCCGGATTCAAATTCAGGAAATTCTCCGGCGCGCTAAGCGCAATGCCAGAGAAGGCAAGGAGTTTGCCGACCTCAGGTTCTTCGCGCAGGACAATGCTGCCTTCTTGGCAGCGGTTGACGGCCTGGAAGTTGGCGATGTCGAGAGCGCGTTCCGCGATATGTGCGCACCTCACAACATTCCCAAGGTTCTCGAGTTCTTGGCGGAACTTAACATCGCTGCCTGACATCGGCATGCGCTGCCTGTGAGTGAACTCTAGGTCTGAGTTCACTCACAGCACCCCACCCATCACCACCTGCTGACACCATCGGGAGAACCGCCTGCGGTCTCCTCGTGAGCACATTTGTGCAAATCTCAACCCAAAAGGAAGCTTAAAATGGACCCGTTCCCAATTCCTTACATGGATACGCGCCGCGTTTTGTTCAACGCGATTATTAATGGCGAAGACATCAGGCCTGAAGGCATTTATTCTAGCAAGGCCTCTCGGCGGTTCTTCAAAGAGTTGGCTACCAAGGCTCAGAAGCACTATCGCCAACGCTCCGTGCTGGAGATGGCGGATGGGTATGTTCTCCAAATCCTGCTGCTGTACTATGCTCAAGCCGAAATGGCTGGCGAGAAATTCAATCCCGATGAAGAGCTTTGCGCGCGTATTGATGTAGCGCTGCTCCCCTTTTTCGCGCCCACCGGCATCCGCAAAGAGGTGGATATCCCTGACACGATTTCGTTTGCGCCCGACTTTAACTTGGTTAAGGCCGTCGTTAACAGTCAACCGGAACTGCTGGATTTGTTCGATGCGCACAAAACCGAGAGTTTCGACTTCATGTGGAGCCACGCAATTTACATGGAGATTCCTGATGTCATGACTGCGGAGCCTAAGAACGCTGATGAGTGTGTTTTTAGGCTCGTTATCTTCTCGGTTCCTTCGGCTTGCAAGGACGAGTCGATGCTAATTGTTGTGCGTTGTATCGCGGGCACCAACATGATTGTCGGCTGGGCGGCTTCCAATGCCGGCAATCATGGTACGCTCCGGCACCTGGGATATGACAATCACGATGACGCGATGCGCGACTTCAACGTTGGGTTTGGGGTCTTGTCGACGAGCGTGGCGCTGCATCTCGAGAAGCTGCGCATCCAGGACGAGCTTGCGCTCATTCCTCCTGTCCGGCCCGAGGAAGTACCGAGCAAGGGGAAATCCCGCAGGCGCAAGCCTCGCAGGGCGCCTGTCATCGTTGAAACTACGGACCCATTCGATGCCATGCACCTGACTGCCGACCACCTCTTTCGCCATGCCGATTATCAGCCCGCAATCATCCCCGAGGATGACCGGCCCGATTTTACCGCCGACCTGGCCGCAATCAGGGCGCCTGACCCTGAGGTGGAGGCCGAGGCTGATGACGGCCTGATTGATGCCGAGGTTGTCGATGACGATGGCAACCTCGTTATCGAGCCCGATGGTACACTTCGCAATAGCAAGAGTGGCAAGAAGTACAAAACGCCGATTGCTGCCTACTGGCGTCGCCAGCCGTGGGGGCCGCACAATTCTCTGCGGCGCATGCAGGTGATTCGACGTTTCTGCAAAGGACCGCCGGACGCGCCGATGAAAACTGGTGTGTACGCACACGCACTCGACGACGCCTATATCCCGCCGATGCCGGTCTTCGGTGCAAAAAGGCCTACCAAGACGCGCCGTCGCAAACTAGCACTCCAGGAGTGCGCAGCCTGAAAAGTCACAGGGCTACCTAGTGTGTGACCTAGGTAGCCCTGGCTGACGGCGGTTTTGGCCTCCCTCATTTAGTTAGCTTTTTGAAGTGTCTTCAAACCTGAGGCAACTCCACAAAGCCCCAGAAGACCAGTTAAAACATAAACGACAATTGTTATTTATAACTGCGGCATTAGTGTGATACCATTCCGCCTATCGTTGTTGATTTGCAGTACCTGCGAATGCTGACGAGACGCACAACGGTAGATAAATGAAGCGTCTGCAACACTTTGGCTAAGCTGCTCAACATGCGTATTTGACATCGCTGTCTTTATGCCTATACGTATATCAAATATAAGACTGATGTGGTTTCGTCATCAGTATATATGATTATCTGGCAAGTTTTGGTATTAGTATCTACACTATAGGAATACTTGATTTTATGATACACAGTGAGATACAAGGCTTACGAGCAGTAGCAGCTTTATCGGTTGTGCTCTTCCATTTAGGTGGTTCGCTTTGGTCCGGCGGCTTTGTAGGCGTTGACGTTTTCTTTGTCATCTCCGGCTACTTAATAACTAGCCAGCTACTACGACAGATTGATGATAAAGGGTTAGACTGGGCTGGCATAAAGGACTTCTTCGCTAGCGCGTGAGAAGAATCTTGCCGCCTTTATTGATGATGATGACAGTAATGCTCCCTGCCAGCTACTTTCTAGTTGACAGCGTGGTTTTTAGGTTGGAGGCGCTCCACACAACTGCTAGTGCAATATTCACACAAAACATTATGTTAGCCTGGCAAGGTGGCACTATTAATACCGGTCATGCAATTCTGGTTCATATGTGGTCATTGAGCGTGGAGGAGCAATTCTATCTTGTTATTCCCTTTCTACTCGTGGTGACGCCTCGGACAATGTTTCGCTATCTCTTGCCCGCCCTCTGGATCGCTTCCTTCATTGTAAATATCTGCCAAATGATACCAATAGATACCTCACAAAACTACGTTTCGACGTTTGGTCGTGCTTGGCAGATTTTAACGGGCTCAATTCTTGCTGTATGGGTTGCTGATGGAATGCCATATTTTGTCAGAGTTGTTAAAGAGCGCGTACCAGCTTCCTCACTGAGTACACTTGGCATGGTTATGATTGGCTATAGCGTGTCGTATTTCACATTTAGTTCTTCTTATCCAGGCTACACTGGGCTGCTACCAGTGATAGGGACCGCCCTAGTAATAACTGCAGGTACGAATACCTCAATGGCGGTACGGTTCTTGAACTGTAAGATTATGCAATGGATTGGATTGATTAGTTATCCGCTTTACCTATGGGCTTATGCTCTAACGGGGCTGATGAATAATCATTATAATGCGCGTATCTATTCAGTTAGTCTTCTTGTCATTCCGGTATCGTTTTTCCTATCATGGCTTTCAACTGAAACCATTGAGCGATATTTTAGAAACAATGATAACATCAGTTTCAAGGTCAACTTAACCCTGACATGGATGATCACGTTGTCAGCACTCGGACTCACAATAACATTATGTCAGTAATTACAACAACATATTTTCAGTACCACCCGTTAGAACTGAGTGAGCACAGTTTTTGGTGAATTGCACGCACCGCGCTAATATACTTCTATATAAACGTATTGCGAGAAAGAATTGTGAATGTTAGGTAAGGGGCCTTGTTACAGAGCGTGGTCTCAATTACACTGCTTGTGGTAGCCTGCTGGCGGCTTGGCCCGAAAAGTCACAGGGCTACCTAGTGTGTGATCTAGGTAGCCCTGGCATCAAGGGCCTGGAGATAATAGCCCTCGGGTTACATTTATTACTGTAATCGACTTGCCGTAACCTTTCAAGTTAATTTTAACACTTAAACAGAGAAAACCACCTACCAGCGATAATAACTTGTGCTTCCAATGGTTTCGGTGTTGCGAGGCCCTTCGACCTCCCAGTCGTCAACACAGTCATCGTTCTCCTCATCACGGCGGTCTGGGTCGTACTCATCGAAATCACGCCCAGCGACATCACATGCAAATCTGATAGCATCTCTGGAGCCAAACTCCATTTCGACCTGGGTTGTGACCTCGCCATCTTGCAGCACATACTGACCGCAGTTCTGGCCAATGTCCTCGTCCGCAAACTTCACGACCATGATGGCGTCTGATCCGAGTTGGCGGCTCAGTTCCTCCAGTACAGGTTTTGGGCAGCTCCAAGCAGTCTGAAAGCTAATGCTGTTCTTGCTGATCGAGCATTCAGATGCATTCCACTTAGTACCCCACGTATCAGGACACCAATCAGCCCATGTACGTACCGGACAGCCGATAGCATCCAAGTCAAATCGGTGCTGAGAGGCAACCTTCAAGACGGCCTGGAGATGCGCCTGCATATCCTCTCCCTTTGCTAGGGCACTCTCTGCTAAGCCGTAAAGCTTACGGATTGTAGAGACAGCAGCTTTCTGTATCTCAGTTGTAGGCTCCTTCACAGTCGGATCCCATAACGGCACATCGCCCATAAACAAATCGGGCGGCGTAGGAATTACCTTGGCGAAATCAAGTCTGTCATCGCCATACTTATCTTTTGAACAGAAGCGTTCTCTAATTGCGGTGATGACTTCGGGTGTCGTCTCTACCTTCGTGCTAACCCAGTTCGGCATAATAATCTCCATATACAACATAAATTAAACTGATTGTATCAATCACAAATGCATGAGAGATAATATGTAGCGCTACATTATAGTCTCAGATAATCAAAAGGCACCATTTTGTGTTAAAGCCAGTTATTGAAGCATGGAGACAATGCTCTCATGAGCAGCGAGCCATATTGGAAGTCAGAGCCGTATATACCGTTGCTGACCTCATTGTGATGCGCTATGGAGCTTTCGAATACATCCATGATGGTGGAGGCATTCCTGGGCTAATTCAGGCGGCATTGCTTTTATCGATAGCCATAGCCATTGGATACTCAGGCGGTGCCCTCTTCTATCGTCATGTCGGACTAAAGACGACACGAGCTGTGCTGGCGCTCTCGTTTATTGCCAATGTATTGGCGCCACTTAGCTTTCTTTGTTTCGAACCCAGTACGGCCGCCTGGATTTTCGCCGTCATCCACGGTCTCGGCCATGGCACAATTTTTCTTGGGTACTTCGCCTACATGCTGCGGCACAGCCATGATGCTGGGCGTGACAAGCTGCTGGCCCTGACCAACGCTCAAGGGCAGTTTCTGACCCTTCTCGTTCCTCTGGTGATGGCTGGCGCCTTCCTGGGTATAGAGGCGCTCGGCCTCACGACCTCCGCATTTCTCCTTGTCTCGTTGTGCACGGTGGCCGCCATCGGTACATGGGTGTCATTGAGACTTGAACTTAATGAGATGCCAGCAGCCTCAGTTGTTAGGGCCTTGAATATTGTGAGGGACAGGTCATTCCTGCCAATGATCTGCTGGGCAGCCCTTCTGAGAGTCAATCTAGCCGAGGACACTGTCTTATTTGCCACCTTTGGAGCGGCATTGGTTAGCACATCCTCTGGGTATGGCATTCTCCAACTTTTAGTGACTTACATTGGATTTGCTGCTTCGTGTAGATGGACAGCCTCAGCTTCTAGAGGCGGACGTGCGGCCGATATGGCTCGTGCCGCAGCCCTGATGGCGGTTACGGCCTGGCTGACGCCACTTGGAGCCGCCCTGGGAGCAGCCTTCTTCGTTCTGGCCCAAGCTGCCAGGAATGCTGTGAAGCCGGTCTGGGGGAGCGTTTCGACGGCATATGAGATGCACCTGGGAGGTGACGGCGCCGACATGACGGTGATGGTCGTTCGTGATAGTGCCGTGGGTTTCGGCCGCGTCGTCTTTCTGGCTTTGCTCGCTGGTGTTGCTGTCATCGTCAGAGACCCGTTTGCCATCGGTGTCATCGGATTCATGATGCTGGGTGCCGCGCATGCTGCAGTTGGTATACTGACACCAATGACCTTTGAGGAGAATTCGTGAGCCATATTAAAGTTAAAGTCGATTGCATTATACTTGGATAATATTTTTTAATATTCTTATGGAGGCGTAAATGGAAAACCAAGATATGTCTAGTCAACTAATAAGGGCTGCGCAAAGTGGTGACCTTCAGAAGGTCAGGCATCTGGTTGCCCAAGGCGCTGATGTTAACGCACGTAACAAAAATGGCTCCACACCATTTCACTGGGCGGCTATAAAAGGTCATGCCGCCATTGTAGAGTTCCTTGTGAGCAAGAGCGTTGATGTGAACGCAACCGACAAGTTGGGCAACACCCCACTTCACTGGGCGGTCGATATGGGTAATGCCGCCATTGTAGAGTTTCTTGTTAGCAAAGGTGCTGATGTGAATGCACGCAACCATTTGGGCATTACCCCATTACACTGGGCGGCAGAAAATGGTCATGCCGGCATTGTTGAGTTCCTAGTCGGTCATGGATCTATTGTAAATTTATGCAATCAGTATGGCAGCACACCACTTCACTGGGCGGCATGGAATGGTCATACCGCCGTTGTTGAGTTCCTGATCAGCCAGGGAGCTGATGTCAACGCAGCCAACGAGTTTGGCGGCACGCCATTACACGTGGCGGCAGAATACGGTCATGACGCCATTGTTGAGTATCTTGTCAGCAAGGGAGCTGATGTGAATGCAACAAACAAGTCGGGCGACACCCCTCTGCACTGGGCGGCCTTATACGGTCATGCCGCCATTGTGAAGATATTAGAGCGAGCGGTCGAGAACAACCCAACCTCACCGTCCCTGTGAAGGAGCGTCGTCGAGCTGCAGCGCCTGATCGCAGGCTGATCTGATATCCATGCGGTCGATATGGATGGTCAGGCATACTGCAGACAAAACATCGAGGCGATTTCACATAAAGCTGGTGCGATCTAAGATTGGCGAACTCGTCACCTCGCTAATTTTGCCAGCTAACATTCATCTCTAGTGGACGATATGGCGAGGACAAATCCACTACAAAATAAAGCTGATAATCAAGAACGCTGTTACCTGGTAACGCGGGGCTTAGTTCCATTTCCGAATTTTCTTGGCTAAACTGCGAACAGGCCCTGACATTAAAAAAGAATTGTCTTGCACCAATAAAGAAACCGAGGCACCATGTTACCTGGTAACGCGACAATCAAGCAATATTCATTTCAAACCAACCGGTTATAGGGAAAAGATTATGGGCAATCTGAAAGCTGAAAATGATAAAGGCTATGACATAACGTCGTCAGGCAAACCGCAAAAAATTAAGTCAAATGCCGAGCGCCAGCAACGGTATAAAGCAACTCACAAGACAACCCAAGTTGATTTGCCAGAGCCGGTCGTCGTAAAAGCAAAAGCGCTAAAGGCTACCTGGGGCCTATCATCAGCAGCCAAAGCTATCGATAAAGCCCTGGATATAGCGAGCGCGCCCGATGAAAATGATTGTGACTATCAAGAAACAATGGTTTATACGTATGCAATAATTGCTAATGACTGCGTCGCGTTAGCTAACGACCTTGTAAGCTCGATAATGCAGATTGTATTGAACAAACCGCTGGTTGGCACTCTCGGTGTTGCAAACGCATGTGCACAGCACATAGCGTCTCAAATATTCAACGACTTCGCGCCACCAAAATTGGATATGATTACGTTGCAATACATCCATTGCGGCTGCTTGCTATCGCTTGGTCCGGCATCCAGTATCGATAATAAAGAGATGCTGCCTTACATAGTCACCAAAGCTGTTGAGTACCTAACTGGCGATAAAACTTATAACGAAGGAGAGGCTTCAACTGCTGATGAAATTCTGGAAGTCTCCATCCAAGGCCGCTTACCCAGTAGTGGCCGCCGCACACGTATTCAAATCAATCGGCATGCATCCATGGCTGCTGCGAGCTTGTGATGCGTAATGGGCTTGGTCAAAGTATGGTGGGCGCCAAGCAACTTGGCGTGTTTCAAATAAGGTGGCTCAATATTCATGAATTCACTGATGTCAGTGCCAGTCGTGCCCGCGCCGGACATTGCGATAATCTTTACTAATGGGTTGTTCTTCCGAATTGATGAGATTGTTTCGATGCCGTCCTGGACGGGCATAAATATGTCCGTTATGACTATGTCAACTTGTTGTCCAGCTAGAATCTTTTCGCCTTCTTTTCCATTTGACGCTGACGCCACTTTGCAGCCCGATAGTTCTAACATGGAGGTGACTAACTTTCGGACAAATGGGCAATCATCTATCACTAAAACGCTGTCCATGATGTCCCCACTGTCGATTTGCTGAGAGGTCGTATCATATGCTGACCAGTGAGTTCAAGCCGGAATCCACGCCGTGCCAGGGGTCTTGAGCTGATCCGAAAAAGCGCTCATACCGTCAGCCAGGAGATTTGCCGCTCTCTATCGGCCTTGCCGACCAAGCGCGATTGGAGCTGATCGTTGACAGATGTCGCAGCTGATATCGATAAACAAAATGATACGGCTATGTCTACGGACGAATGGACCGTCTATGTCCTTATGAACGCTCAAAACATTACGTACACTGGCATTGCCAAGGACACAGGCGCCAGACTGATACAACACAATACTTCGAAAGGGGCGCGATTTACAAAAGGACGTGGGCCATGGACTATTGTCTACACCGAAGGTCCCCTAAGTCATGCTGAAGCCTTGCGCCGCGAGCGTGCCCTTAAGAAGGACGTGAAGCTCAAGCGACACCTAAAGAAATCAATTAGTGTGACCTAGTCATACTAAATTCGGAAATCTTCGCATGCGAACATTCAGAATTAACGTGGGCGACAATCACGACATGGACAAGGGCTTTTCTTATACCTAAATGCCTCAATACCGCCTGCCTTTCTGACGGCTTCAGATACCTCGTGCTCTAGGCCATAGTTGCCATCTAGCCGATATTCAGCCCAGAACATCTTGCGACCTCCAGGAAGTGAAGCATTGGAGAACTGGGCACCCAGCGGTTTCACAATCTTATTGATAGCGCTTTCTTTAATATGTCCTGAACCAACAAAAAACTGCTGAATGCCCATAACTCATCTCCTTGGGTCGCCACGCGGCTTGACAAATAGGTGTGTATTACAAATGTGGCTTTGCGTCAATCAATTAATCATTACTATACCTTATATGCCTATATCTATCTGTTATCGGCCATTCTTGATGTATCCGGACAGTCGTGAGATATGGTATGTGGATGTTATCAATAAGGAAGTTTCGCTAGAATTAAACAGATTATACCGCGCACAGTCTTGCAATTGATACAGCAGCTTCGCCGCGAAGACTCAGGTTTTGCTTTTCAGATAATCTTGACGACTTGATTGTCGTGCGAAAATAATTAATGATGCGTCAGAGAATTTTCAAATAGTGGCATGCGCCTGAACGAAGTGATTGTGCTGAGGGATGATGGCGAACCTGTGAGCAAGCTCACCGCTTCCATAATGATAAAACCTGCAAACTAGAACATCCTTGTCGGCACACACGTCGAGAACCTTCATGACTTGTCTCAGGGCGGGATTTTTCGGTACCTGTCAAAATGAGGTGGTGCTAATAGTTACGTTGCACCCCTAAGGCTTGTGCAGACTATGTTTGGCTCGCGGGGAACCAGTTGTTGCTTTTCAGTGAGGCGCCACTTTAGGTGTACAAAATATAAAGCCTGGCAGTGCGGGGTGCCGGTACCTTAATTCACTTATTTGCGCATGTGGTCAAACCTGGACGCCAGAATCAGGAAGGTCGGTATGAGGCGCCAACCATCTCGAGTCCAGGTGCTAGCTGCCCTCGGGGAGCTGGCGCGACGGCACGCTCACTCGGCGCCACCTAAGAATGGGTCCGTCGCTGTAGCATGGCCACTACATGCAGTCGTACTCGATAAAGATTCCAAAGACGTTGATGGGAAGGCATGTTCGCGATATGTTCTCGCCCCGCAGCACCAGGGGCCTTCGATGTCGCACCTACCAGCAGTTCTCCCGAGGGTCGAGGCAGGGTTTCCCTCGCCGGCAGCCGATTTTGCGGAGGAAAGCTTGGACCTGGTCAGGCTGGTCGTCAAGCGGCCTGCCGCCACGTTTTATTGGCGTGTGGTCGGCGGCTCGATGACCGAGGCTGGCATTGCTGACGGCGATCTGCTGGTCGTCGACAGGTCGGTCTCCCCCCAGGCAGGAGATATCGTTGTCGCCGTGGTCGGCGATGGATTTTCAGTCAAGCGGTTGGCCAGGAAGGGCACCGGCTGGGAACTCCAATCCGAGGGAGACGGCCCACGAATAGCAATCGACCCCGAGTTAGGCGTCGAAATCTGGGGTGTTGCAACTTGGGCCTTTAAAGAGCTGCGTCGATGACAATTTTCTCAATCGCCGACGCAAATGTGTTCTATGTAAGCGCAGAACGGGTGTTTAACCCGTACCTTCGTAAAGTTCCTGTAATAATCTTGTCGAATAACGATGGTTGTGCTGTTGCTCGCTCAAATGAGGCCAAGGCTCTCGGTATTGGTATGGGTGATCCGTATTTCAAGATTGCGCAACTATGTGAAAAGAATGGGGTCGCCGTGCTTTCGAGCAATTATGTTTTGTACGGAGACATGAGCCAGCGTGTGATGTCTGTTCTGGCCGAGTATGCGCCCCGACAAGAGATATATTCTATCGATGAGTGTTTCCTGGACCTCACGGGGATTCCAGGAGATTTGACTGATTACTGTAGACGAATGCGTGAGCAGGTGATGAGGCAAACTGGCATTCCAGTCTGCGTCGGAATAGCCAAGACAAAAACTCTGGCCAAGCTGGCCAATAAGATTGCGAAAAAGTCGTCCAAGGCTGGTGGAGTTGTCGATTTGTCGTCACGGCCGGAGCTGGTCGATATTGCACTTGCCCGTGTCGATGTTGCTGACGTGTGGGGTGTCGGCCGCCGCTATGCCGAGCGCCTGGGCGCCTTTGGTGTCCGGACGGCCGCCGACCTCGCTGGCTTGGAGTCAAAATGGCTCGTCAAGGAATTCGGCATCGTGCTGGCCCGCACTGCGGCCGAACTGGCTGGTCAAGCTGTCCACGACCTTGAGACTCAGCCTGAGCCACGACAGACCTGCACCTGCTCACGCTCGCTGGGCGAACCGACAGACGACATCGAGGTCGTGGCCGCCGCCATATCCGAGTTTGCCCAAACTGCAGCCGCGAAAATCCGCCGTGAGGGCCTGGTCGCTGGGCACATGCAGGTGTTCGCCACCACCAACCGATTCAGACAGGACGTGGTTTCGGGCACGTTGTCAGCCTCGGCACCACTCCGGCCGCCGACATCTGATTCCGTCGCGCTGACCAGAACAGCGCTTGCAATGACACGAAGCTGCCGCTCATACCCCCCAGGCTGCCAGTGGACCAAGGTCGGCGTCCTGCTGACCGACCTCTGCCGTGCTGACAGAGTCATGCGGGATTTATTTACGGTCGTAGACTCCAGGAAGTCTGAGGCATTGATGAAGGCTGTCGACGCGGTCAACGGGCGCTATGGCCGCCATGCTATTGATTTGGGTGTTGTCGACCATGGAGCAAGCTGGCGGATGCGAAGAGAAAAGCTCAGTCCAGCTTGGACAACACGGTGGAGCGAATTACCACAAGCAACTATATGACTTTTTAATTATCAGTACAGCACTTTCTCGGAGTAAACAGAGCGAACAGCGCAATGACAAATTTGTGGAAAATCTTCGCATGCGAACATTTTAACCGAACTGGGCACAATGTTAAGGATATTAACAATGGCCGATGATGAGGCGTCTATTCATATTGCTTGTTGCATAAATATGTTGTTGACTGAGTTTCTGAATTAGGTTAGTTTACTTAGGACATGTGCAGACTCCAAGCAAGCTGGTAGTTGTTTTAAAAAACAGCTGCCAGCTTGTCTTTTTAATGCATCTAAAAATGCAAGGCCCGCACCGTCAGTTGGTCCAAAAAGTAAGCCAGTGATTTCTCATTGCACAGGCTTCAGGGTCTTGCTGTTATGGGCGAAACCATGTACACCTGCTTACCAACATGCCCACGCATCAAGCTGGGCTGGCATTCAGAGAGAGAGTTGAACGTTGAAGTCAGAAGCGATTCGAAGCCGAATCCCGAGTGAGCTTGGTGACAACGAGGTGAGAGCAATCCGAGCTGATAATCGGCTCCAGCGCGAGATAGCCGAAGCCTATGGTCTCACCAGCTCTGCCGTTAGCCTAATCAAAGCAAGGAAATGTAGAGGTAACGTCCCTGATGCCCCTGCCCCTGCCCCTGTCGCCAAGGTGATTCCCGAAGCCCCAGCACAGAAGATTGTTAAGTCTGAAATAAAGGTCACAGTTTGTCCTCCTGCCCAGGCTGCAGGCCATAAACCCTTCGCACGGGGCCGCATAAAACTCAAAACTAATACAGATAGTGGCAATTTGTCATTCAATCTGATGCGAGATATCCGAACTAATGATGTGCCTTCCATCGCAATAGAAGCACACCAGCAGCCTGCGCCGATTGAACATTATTCCGACGACTGGTTCCTTCTATAGATAGGCTCGCGTCAGGTTCGTATTGCGTAAGCTCTAGTGCATAGAGTAGGGGTCCACTCAATTTCGGGATAATGCCCCTGCTACCTTGTCACTTGCCGGATAACGCTTCGCGGCACGCTACTATAGTATGCTGCGCGCGTCAAAGTTTCTGCATGACCATGTCATCTCTGGAACACCTCACAAAGATGCTTAGCTAATAGATCAGACATCTCTCGTCCAGTAAGAACGCCAGCCCGTTTCAGGGCAACTAGTATGTTCCTAGTGTCGTCATTGGTTACATCATCACCAAGAAGCTGTGTTACTGAATCAGCCCATTCATCACCACGAGTCTTTACATAAACAATGTTGTGCTGCCGTGCTAAATCAGCAACCAAACATCTGACACTAGAATTCTGCAACATCAGGGCAACTCTCCACTAGAGTCATAAGGTCAAACAGCTGTCAATGACAGCTACTTAGTACGCAGCTCGATATCAGAATACGGTGTTGGGCTATAGCCAAAGACCGTGATAATAAAGGATTCGCTGGCTCCATTCCTACGCATGACCGCAGCCCCTGTACGGTCCTCGACGGAATCGCGTTCAGGGCGATTCCGATCATGTTCATCAATATCGTGAAGCAGGTCATCAGCTGCATCGTGCATGTTATGGGTATTCATTGCCACCTCGCTCAAGACATGTTCATCGGAAGAATCTTTAGGCCAAAGGCCGTCATATAAAATCCCTGACACGAGGAGGGGTGTCTGATGATGATGCCGTTTCCATGGCTTGTCGGCAAGCCGGTATGACCTCTAATCGTAGGATAATAGCCAGCGAGAGTTGATGGAAAGGTAGCTGTCGCACAGGCAGCGAACAATGACTCGAAGCAATGAATAAATAATGTTCGCATGCGAACATTTTGTGCAGGCAATGTGTTGCGCAGCAGGATGCTAAGCAAAGCCAGTGTATCCCAGTATAATGCTGCTGAGCCACCCATGTTGCATGCATCCACATCGGTTCCGATTCAATTTAAACGGGATACCTCTTGGCTGTTGTTTTGCTGTGCGACCACAATGAGCGAAATAGGCACAATACTGTCATAACATCAAACAGCAACGCTCTTTACAAGACCGCTGACAGCAGCCAGATCAGCTCTCTCGCTGACAAGAAACTCAACAATAGAGGCATGCCCATAGCTGGCCGCCCAATTCAATGGCGTGATGCCTGACATATTGCTTGAGTTCACTTCAGCACCGTGGCTGGTTAGGAACTCTACAATGTCGGCGTGACCATACATTGCTGCCCCATGTAATGGCGTGTCATCATTCTCGCCGCGTTCGTTCACATTAGCACCCTTGCTGACAAGATACTCTACAATGGCGGCATGACCATATATGGCAGACCAGTGTAATGCTGTGTCGCCATTCTCGTTGCGAGCGTTTACGTTGGCACCATTTCTGACTAGGAACTCAACAATGGAGGGTTGATTTTTCTCGGCCGCCCAGTGTAATGGTGTGTTGCCAAACTTATTGCTTGCGTTCACATAAGCTCCCTGGCCGACTAGAAACTCAACAATGGCAGCATGACCATATTTGGCCGCCCAGTGGAGCGGTGTGATGCCATCCATGTTACGTGCGTTCATATCAGCACCATGGGTGACCAGGAACTCAACAATGGCGGCATGACCGTTATCTGCCGCCCAGATAAGTGGTGTGTTGCCATACTTGTCGCCTGCGTTCACATCAGCGCCCTGACCAATTAGGCGACTGGCCTCTTCGAGGTCTCCTTGTTGTGCCGCCTTAATGAGTTGATATATCATATTCAAATCTCCATATTAATGAAAAGTGACGCCTTGCGTATTGACAAGTCTGGCCTTAACGACAAGGGTATATCATGCAAGTACTGCAGTGTCTATTTAATACAGATGACATTGTGTTAAGATAGGCTATTCTACTCGTGCTGATAGGTAATGTGTATTGGCTTGAAGCCCTTATCGCACTGGTACTTTCAGCTTTGGAACCAGAGATGGCCCCTGCCCTCCCCTAACAGGCCGCGTTCCCATAGCCTTGAGCATTGTAGTTCCTCTCGACTTGGATTGGGGCGCACTGCCGTAGGCAGCCTGGGTTCGGTTTCCGACATGCCCCAGCGCAATGGACGCCTCTTCAAGTACAGCTGGCCGAGTGATTTCATCGACTGTCTCACGATTTCGTGGCGGCGAGCGTATGCCTTCTTCCAGTTCCCTTCGGCGCTTCTCCTGACGCTGCTGAGCCAGCTCGTTCCGCTCATCACTGATGGACTCGAGTAGGCTGGCTTTGATGTCTGAGGAAACAGCATGCCGTAAAACGTAAGCGGTCAGGCGCTCGTTCGGTTTCAGGTCAAGGACTTTGGCGGCAAGACGTTCGATGGCAACCGAAAGCGCTCGGGCCGGTCGAGGTGAGTTTGTCGGATAATGTACATTGATGGGTTGGTTGTCATTTTGACGAACAAGTTCGGCCAGATATTCCGCCGGAGCAGAATCGACCATGAAAACAAGATGCCGGACCGGCTGTCCTTTATCTCGACGCAGATCGCCAGGACTGACCGTCACCTTCGAACTCGTTATGGATATGAAAAGATGGTCGTGTTCATCTAGGGTGACTGTTATCCCCGACCTCTTTGGGCCTCGGCACAACTCAGATGGTCTCGCTCCAGAGACAAGCATCACCGCAATAACATCGGCATAGTCTCGTGTCTTGCCCTCATCCCAAAACTTTTCACGCCAGTCTTTATCTATTTTGTTTGCTTTCGTGAGCATCGACTTCTTAGACGTTGATTTTTTAGGAGGTCGAATTTTGTGTTCCTTTAGCATTCGACTAACTTCCTGCCACAAACCGGTTCTCCATGTTGATTGGTCGTGGAATTGCAAACCACGAGAGTCTGGCGGGTAGCGGTCCAATACGCTCAACGAGTCTTTAATATATTTGATGTTAGCCGTCCATCGTTGATAGTCTCTTTCAATGTCTTCAAGCACAGATTTTGGCAATGAGATATTCAATGTCATCGCTGCGATTCTATCGGAGAAATTGATTGCCTTCAGTACCGTGACGCAGTGTTGGAGGCAGAAGCGAGCTTCTCTAATCAAATGAGCGCGACCAGTATAATATGTGGATTTCTTTGCCGATGTTAACTCGGGCATTCCTATGGTCGACCATCCCGCCTGCTCAGCAGCGTCAAGTACGTCCAGGTATCTCCGTTCAGTTTTATTCGGTGCAAGCGCACGATTGCCTAGATAGAACAGTATGCGCGCCTTCATTTCTTTAGGCGGCATGACTGGCATCTCACGGCCATTGACATCACACATACACAGCCGTCGCCAATTTTCCAGTTGGCGCCTGCCATTTCGAATTACTTCTGGCTGGACACTAGGGCCGGTTAGGTTTGGGTCGGCTAGGACCGATTGAGCGCGCTGAAGCACCCTTTCACCGTCGTCAATCAGCCGCTTGAAATGAGCTATCAGTTCCTGACGCTTCTCGATATCCTTCGTCGTTTCGTATTGCGCTAACGGGCTGGCATTGTCCCGTGTCATCATTGACGCCTTGTGATAAGGTCCAGTCGTGGTGCTCCGTCGTCTGGGTTTGTTTGTCAACTTTGTCAACATTGGGTCACTGGGAGAGTCTTTCGGGCGGCGTTGTGTCGTCGTCGGTGTTGTCGATGGCTGCCGGACAGCGGCGGACGGTGTGGGTGTCAGGTGGTGGTGTTTGTCGGCAATGGCTTTGGGTTGGCCTTTGCGGGCGGGGTGGGGTCTGTGGCGTGGGATTTGCCATTCTGGAATTGGGTTCTCGGCCCCCTGTCTGGCTTTGATGCCAGGAGCTGCTGTGCTGGCCGTCGTGTCGATCTGGATCTCGTCAGGGGTGCTGCTGGACGCCAAGCCCTTTCCTGCGGTCTGTGCTTCTCCCTGGCCGTCCGTCTCGCCCTGGACGTCAGCCCTTTTTGCCACCCCTGCCCTCCTTGGCGTCCTGCTCTTAGGGGGTGCCATCTCGGTAATGACGGCATTTTCGTCGGCCGGCTTCAATCTCGCTTCTGACTTCAAGTCCCTTTTCGTGTCGACCATAATTCATTCGCTCCCAATAAGTTTTCCGATACCAGATAGCTGCGCCCTAAAGACGGCCAGTAGTTTCTTGAAGCCAAGTCGCTTCTTGTCGTCACAGCGCTAGACTGATGTCTAGCGTATGTATCCACTATACTTATAATATACCATGAGACGTTACATAACTCAATTGCGGCGTTACACAGGACCACATTTACATATTGCCCACCAGCCAGGTTCGACAGCTATGAACAGATAGCATCGTATTATTATGACAGCGCCTAGTCTACCCAGATAAACTGCATTATGTATACTGCATTATGTATGGGTGTGCATAAAAATATGTAGTCAACAATGAGCTTGTAGAAAATAGGTATTCAAATCATGTCAACATTGTCAAATTGACATAGACAGTGTTTTGTGATAGCTTATTCCTTATTAGTCGGCATATGCATTTCACATGGAGAGATTATCATGTCCAGTCAGCTTATCGAGGCTGCGCAACAAGGCTACCTGCAGGATGTCAAGTGTCTGATTGCCAACGGCGCTGATGTGAACGCAGGCGACAAGTATGGCAACACACCACTTATCTGGGCGGCAGATAACGGTCATACCGCCATTGTTGAGTATCTTGTCAGCCACGGAGCTGATGTAAACGCAAGCAATAATAATTGCGACACACCACTTCACTGGGCGGCCAGCTATGGTCATGGTGCCATTGTTGAGTTTCTGGTCGGCCAGGGAGCTGATGTGAATGCAAGCAATGAGTATGGCGACACGCCATCGCATTTGGCAGCCGCTTAAAGACATGCTGGTATCGCAACTTCTCTGAAGGCTGCCACTGACAATAATAGAAGTAAAGATTTAGTAAACAGACTTCACTCAAACAACCAGGCTTACCTAACCTGGGCAATGAATCTTCGCATGCGAACATTTATAAACTAATAAGTCTTTTATCGCCTGTATCAGCATTTAATTAAGTAGTTATAATAATTATGTTATCACTCTATAGACACACCTAACAAGGTAAATACTCAGGATGCCACTTACTGATAGCTTGCTAGCCGTTTCATCAGCCACGACCGGCTTTCATTTTTTTATAATATCAATACACTAAATGCTCAGAAATGCCGCATCATGTATAAGATAATAAATCGTGTGGCCAGCAATCAGTTTGTATGACAGACAATGGCTATTTGAAGCACTAGAACATTGTCTGATTGACACAGACAGCACTGTGTGATAGCCATTTCACTAACTTGTCGGTTATGCATTTTGCCTGTCGTCATTCTTGTTTCACCTGGAGATTTT
>SESG01006345.1_pt1 | contig 33726 bp, 29 predicted proteins | sample 3171421 | NCBI WGS metagenome assembly SESG01 (sample SAMN10866946, study PRJNA518727) | freshwater metagenome | biome: subpolar coniferous forest; feature: holomictic lake; material: water; isolation source: holomictic Lake 227, 6 m and 8 m depth | place: Canada: near Kenora, Ontario | collected...
TCCAATTGCCTCAGGAACTGATCAGGCTGGATGAGGTTACCGTGCAGACAAAAGACAAGAACCGGATAAAAAATTATACTGAATTCACTAAACTATTTCTCGGGCAATCAATTAATGCCCTGAATTGCAGAATTTTAAACACAGAGGATCTTTACCTTCGGAAGGAAGCCCAGACTGAAATTATCAAAGGACATTCACTCAAACCCCTTCAGATAGAAAACAGGTCGTTGGGGTACAAAATATCCTATGAACTTACCGATTTTACCTATGATGCCAAATCCGGATTCCTGAAATTTTCAGGAAATCCCTATTTCAGGCAATTACCCGGAACAGCTAAGGAAAATAAGAAGTGGATTCAGCACCGGCTGAGGAGTTATTATGGGTCGAAGATGCACTTTTTAAGATCACTGTTTTCCGATTCACTCAACCGCGAGGACTTTAAGGTTTCCAATTTTGAAGTAGAAATCACGAAAGACAAAGCAGGCCGCCAAAATCAGAACATTAAACCGGTTCCGGAGAATAGCCTGATGGTGACAAAGCAAACGGAATTCATGACCCTGTATTCAGTGAAACCATTATTGGTCGCCTATTACGACAACAAACCTGAACTTTCTACGGAACTGATCGGATTTGAACCCAGGGAATACCAAAGTTCGGTCCAGTTCTCCAAAAGATTAAAAGTCTTTCAAAACGGGCATATGACCGATCCCTATTCTGTGACCTGGCAAGGCGCCATGGCAGACGAAAGGATTGCAGATATGCTACCTGATGATTTTCAGCCGCATGCTCCCATGCAGGTTCAACCGGATTCAACGATTGCAGAATCTCTCATTGAAAAATATCTCTCGTTCCGTCAAAAAACCATTGGCAGCGACCAGGTTTTCGTTCAACTGGACCGAAATATCTACAGACCCGGTGACACCATATTCTTTCAGGCCTATGTCAGAAACAGATTTACCGGCAATTTCGAATCAAGTAGTGTCTCATTGTATGCATTGCTTTTCAATGAGAAAAAAAAATTGGCGGACAGCGCGAGATTCAGGATCGACAATGCCACAGCTACGGGATGGATGGCCATCCCTGAAAAGGCAGAAACCGGCAAATACCGTTTTGCAGCTTTCACGGGCATGATGCAGAATTTTGATCCTGCCGACGCGTTCCAGCTCGACTTGTACGTCAAGGAACCAAACGACCATCCTGAAAAGATCGCCATCACTTTTGACAAGGAAAAATACATGCCGGGGGATCTGGTGGAGGCAACAATCAGAATTACCGATCCTTCCGGGAATCCTGTTCGTCAACAAAAATTCAAAAGCAGTTTCATTTCAGGTAAAAGCGAGCTCAAATCAGAAGAATCACAGACCAATGCCAAAGGAGAATCGGTGGTAAGAATCACCCTCCCGGATACAAATTCGGCGCAACCCGGTTTGAACATCGCTATCCAGCAAAATTCCGGAAAAGAATCATTGAAGAAAAATGTGGCCATACCTTTTGAAAATGTCCGCCTTGATATAAGATTCCTTCCCGAAGGAGGAACCTACGTGGAAGGACTCAGGCAAAGAATAGGGTTTAACGCGACAGACGACAAAGGCGAACCCGTTAAGGTGGTTGGATTGCTTAAAAACAGGGCCGGCTATGTACTGGACACAATCAGATCTGGAGACTGGGGTCCGGGCTCCTTCTTTTGCACTTCCCAGCACGGGCTTTACGTGGAAATCATCAAGGGGGGTGGATCGCAAAAAATCTGGACTTTGCCGCTCCCTGCCGCCAATGGTTTGTGCCTGACCGTCAATCCATCGGACGACAACTCATTTACCCTTGAAATTCAGTCTGATAATTACAATGGAGAGCCGGTAACGGTGGAAGGAACCATGAACCTTACCAGGATTTTCACGAAGGACCTGTCTATGACCAAAAAACAGAAATTCACGGTAGAAGCAAGTCAGTTGCCATCTGGTGTGGCAGAGATAACGCTTTTTGACAAGAATCACAGGCCTGTTGCGGAACGGCTTTATGCCATCAACAGTGAAAAACATCTACTGTTCAAAATTCAAAACTCCGGCAAGCCGGCACTTTCTGCAAAAGAGACTGAACTTGACATTTCTGTAACGGACGGACTGGGAAACCCTGCTGAAGGATTTTTCTCCATATCTGTCACTGACTCGGTGAAAGGCATCGATGCCGGATTGTTTACTCCCGGGATTGAAAATGTCTTCAATTATCAACCACGACTGATGGATAAACTACCGCAAAGCGTGCTGGCCACAGGCTTCGAAAACCTTTCGGTTGATGACAGGGATTTACTTTTAATGGTTTACGGATGGGCTAAATTCAACTGGGACTTCAACCAAATCAAACAGGAAGAAAACCTACCGGTCAATTACGATGTACTGAATATCAAACTACTGAATATCAACAAAAGCCAGCAAACCGGCAGAAATCTGAACCTTATTTCACTGGAAGGGCCTTCCATCAGGCAACTCACCACCGACAATTCGGGCGGAATTGAATGGCCGCTGGATTCTCTTTCCGCAATAACCCGAATGGTCACCCTTATGCCGGATACAAGAGACAAGAATAAAAACCTGGAGGCGATGATGGTAGTGCCACACAATCACGCCTATTTCAAAAGCGATCGTTTTTTCACCGTTTTGCCGGCTATTTCCACCGATGAATACAGCATCTCCCTCCCATTTCAGTACTATTCACTCGGAGAGAAGACCATCGACATCAAGGAAGTCACGGTAGTGGGACATCCAGGAAACAAAAAAGTATACCAGAACAAGTACGAGGAGCTGTACCAGTATACCAATGTGAAAAGTCTGGATATACCGCTTCTGGAATCCTCATCAACTTTGGAGACAGCAATCAGGAAACTGGTATCGCCTTACAAATGGACAGCAGACAATATTTATTTGCGTTCTTCCAGGTCTTTTCTTGGCGGATCGGTTCCGGCACTCATTGTGCTGGACGGAATGCCTATTTACCAAAACGCGTGGTCGTATGTCAGCGAGATTCCGGTCAGTGAAATCACCTCCCTGACGATTCTGAGCGGTCAGCGGGGATACTCCAAGTATGGTGATGGTTCGCAGGGAGGAGTCATTTTTATCAATACCCGGAGTGAGGGTGCGAAAGATCTTTCAGGAAATTCTTCAAAATGGAATACCCAAGCCAGAAACGGAAACATGGTCAAGCCGCTTCAGGTTTACCGGCCGGTTGTCGAATTTTACCTCCCGGCCAAGCCCGAGGCCGATGTTGATCCGGTGCTACAGAGCCGGGCCACTATTTACTGGGATCCTGAAGTCTATTTCAGCGGCAAGGAACCCGTGAAAATAAAATACAACCACTTGAAACACAACGGCCCGATAGTTATCACCATCAATGGCGTTTCCGTCAACAATCTGATAGGAACCAGAAGGTCGAGCTATCAGATTCATGAATGAGTACCTAATTACCAACTTCTAATTCAAACAGTCATGCCGGTAATCCGTTCTTTTTTGATTCCAGCGATTCTATTGCTTATCGCTACTTCGCTGCCAGCGCAAGAAATTCCGCATCTGAAATCCGACGGGAAAACCATCAGGCTTTATGTCGAAGGCCAACCTTTTATCATGGTTTCTGGTGAGCTTCACAATTCCTCTTCTTCCAGCCTTACCTACATGGAACCCATTTGGCCCCGACTGAAAGGAATGGGACTCAACTCAGTGATTGCCTCCATTTCATGGGAACAATTTGAACCTGAGGAGGGAAAATTTGACTACACCCTTATTGACGGATTAATTGCTGACGCTTTTGCGAATAAGCTCAAACTGGGTATCATCTGGTTTGCAAGCTGGAAAAATGGCGTTTCTTCCTATTTGCCCTTGTGGGTCAAGAAAGATTCGAAACGCTTTTTTAAACTGAAAGATAAAAACGGCAGTACATCAGAAACGGTCTCCCCATTTTGCAGGGAGGCCCGAAAATCCGATGCAAAAGCCTTTGCAAAACTCATGAAGAGAATCAAGTCAGTGGATAAAAACCACACTGTGATCATCGTTCAGCCCGAAAATGAAGTAGGAGCATTTCAGGACATGGATTACAACACTGAAGCACTTGACCTTTTCAAATCTGAGGTTCCGGACGCTCTTACCAAATACCTATCAAAAAATGAGGATCATCTGAGTCCCGAAATGCAAGCCGTCTGGACAGCCAATGGAAGGAAAACCAAAGGCACCTGGACAGAATTGTTTGGAGACACAATGAAAAGTGCGCAAAACTTCATGATGAGCTGGCAATATGCCACCTACGTCAACGAAGTCGTCAGGATGGGTAAAAAGGAATATGATCTTCCGATGTATGTCAATGCGTGGTTGGTTCAAAAGCCAACGGATCTGCCGGGCGTTTACCCAAACGGAGGTCCGGTTTCGAGGGCGATAGATATTTACAAGGCTGCTGCGCCGGACATTGATATTTGTGCTCCTGATATCTATTTACCGAACTTCAGGGAAATACTTGGCATGTACCACAGGCACGACAACCCGATTTTCATCCCTGAAAGCACAGTGGATCCCGCACGGGCATTTTATGCTTTCGGAGAGCACGACGCGATTGGCTTTTCCCCTTTCGGAATTGAGGATGTCTGGATGAATAACCAGTACATTATGGCGATGAATGTTATCAACGAATTGATGCCATTGATCCTCCAAAACCAGGGAACTGGCAGGATGCATGGCTTCATGCAAACAAAGAACATCAAAACGGATACGCTCTCGTTCGGAGAAACGAACATAGTTATTGAGTACATCAACCGTGAGAGCAATGGTTATGGACTTGTCATCCAAACCGGACCCGAAGAGTTTCTGGCAGCAGGAATGGATGTACGGTTAAAATTCATTTCAGTGAACCCAACCGCAAGGACCAATATCGGGCAGGTTTTTGAAGGAAAATTCGTCGATGGAAAATGGATCACCTACCGGATGCTGAATGGTGACGAGACCATGCACAACGAAAGGCTGGTTATGACCGGCCGCCAGTCAGAACTGAAGACGGAAAAAGTGAACGGCCCCGGCATCTACAAGGTTTTTACCTATGATATGAAGTAGGTTTTTCCACTCCACATCCTTTCGTCTGACCTCCCCTAACCCCTCCAAAGCAGGGGAATAATGATCCAGCGACGAGCGGTGAACGAATCTGAAGTATCGCCTTTGGGGAGATTTAGAAGGGTCAAATGAAGGATTTTGGAAAGTGTAATAAAATAGGATCATACCACCTTGAGACCTTTTTGCTTTCCTTCGAGTCCTTCGTGGTATAATCTTCCTCCGATTTGTAACCTCAAAATCAGTTTTTTAGTATATAGGAGATAACTAATTCCACGCCATGAAAATCCTCTTCACCACCCTGTTCCTTGTATTTGCTGTCGCCATGCTGCAGGCACAAAACAACAACCCCAACTACGACGCAACACTGGCAAAGAAATTCGGAGCCGACGACCATGGCATGAAAAGCTACATCCTGGTGATACTCAAGACCGGAACCAACAAGACCACCGACAAGGCCATGCTTGACAGCTGTTTCGCAGGACACATGAAGAACATCAACAGGCTTGCCACTGAAGGAAGACTGGTTATTGCCGGACCCTTCGGAAAAAATGACAAGACCTACCGGGGAATCTTTATCCTGAACAGTACCTCTTTTGACGAAGCGAACCAGTTGTTGCTGACGGATCCAACCATCCAGGAAAAGATTCTGGAAGCGGAATTGTTCCACTGGTATGGTTCGGCCGCCCTGCCTGCCTACCTGGAAGTGGAGGATAAGGTCTGGAAAGAAAGATTCTGAAAAAAGGGTCGAAACCGGCGTATATCCCGATTTGCGTTTATCCTCATCTTTGGTATCTTATCCTATAAATCAACCTGAAGAAGCGCAAGGTAATCACTCAGAATACCCCTGCTGGCGCGGACTGTTACTTTTCTCTTCAGCAGATGTTCTTTGCTTGTGCAGCAGATAACTTTTCTTTACTGCACATCCTCATTGCTAGGCCGCACACTGACATTTCTTTAAAGCACATCCTCAATGCTTAACAGCATACTGACATATTTTACCGCCAACCTTCATTTCTTTGGCGAAAAATGACATTTCTTTACAGCAGACGGACATTTCTTTGGCGTCAGTGCCCATTTCTCTATTGAAATCGCATCAAACATCCTGAAAATTCTGTTAATCCTGATATGTTTTTTGTAATTTCATGATCACTTTTACGCAAGCGTACCCGAATAACCGTTGTTGCAGGAACCAGGCTGCGGGTTCATGACTCTGCACATTGTCAAAACTCTGATTAACTCTGATCCTATGTCAGAAAAATTTCAAAACAAATACCGCATCCCGTCGGCCCGTTGGCAGGATTGGGATTATGGGATTATGGGTGGAATGGCGCCTATTTCATTACTATTTGCACGGCAGGCCGGGAATATTTTTTCGGAAAAATCGTGAACGGGAAAATGGTATTGTCGGATTTGGGGATCCTGGCCAAATATTACTGGCACGAAATAACCAATCATTGCAACTCTGTAGAATTAGATGCATTCGTGGTAATGCCCAACCATGTACATGGCATTTTGTTATTGACGGGTAATGAAAAATCCGGGGTAGATGAATTGGGTTGTCACAATGATGATGGTGGCGCGGTAGAGACAAGGCATGCCTTGTCTCTATTAATCACAAATATTGATACAGATGTGGGAGTGCCTGCGGTAGAGACAAGGCATGCCTTGTCTCTATTAAACGCAAATGCCGATAATGATGTGGGGGTGCCTGCGGTAGAGACAAGGCATGCCTTGTCTCTATTAATCGCAAATGCCGATAATGATGTGGGAGTGCCTGCGGTAGAGACAAGGCATGCCTTGTCTCCATTAAACGCAAATGCCGATAATGATGTGGGGGTTGGTGTGCCTGGTAATGAACAAGAGACAAGGCATGCCTTGTCTCTACCATCGTACCGCCAAAATTTAATGAAACCCGGGCAATGCCGTTTCCGGAATCAGGGCAAAAAAACCATTTCATCCATTGTCGGTTCCTACAAATCGGCGATATCCAGACATGCCCACCGATTGGGATTGAATTTCAATTGGCAATCCCGTTTCCATGACCATGTTATCCGGAACGACGGTGCCTACCAGCGAATTGCGGAATACATCCAAAATAATCCGTCGAATTGGCAGGATGATCAATTTTACATGGAATGATGACCGATATGCCTGCTGTAGAGACAAGGCATGCCTTGTCTCCTTTTCCCATACATTTTTTCGTGGCATGATTTGATCCGGGTCGAACAAGAGACAAGGCATGCCTTGTCTCCTTTTCCCATATATTTTTTCGTGGCATGATTTGATCCGGGTCGAACAAGAGACAAGGCATGCCTTGTCTCCTTTTCCCATACATTTTTTCGTAACATGATTTGATCCGGGTCGAACAAGAGACAAGGCATGCCTTGTCTCTACAGGTACTGCTTTGTATTTACACTCATCTTTGGTATCTTTATCTTTTCAATCAACCTGAAGAAGCGCATGGTAATCACTCAGAATACTTTGGCAGATGCCTAAGAATCTGATTTTTGCCAATTTTCCATGTTGTGTTATCATCGATTCGCCTATTTTGCCTATACAAACCAAAATGAAGACAATCCTGAGCCTGTTATCCGGGATATTCCTGATCTCCTGTTACCATCCCGTTACCTACCAGATCGGAGGAACTGGCCAGGAGAATATATCCATGAAAATTGCCGCGGCAGATCAGACCGGTGCCAAAACCGGGTTTTGGATCATGAACGACGGCACAATGATCCACCATTTCCGGGATGGATTGGGTAAGCCTGTACTGGTGATTCATGGCGGTCCGGGTGAACCCTACAGAAAGCCATGGGAAGGATTGAGACTGCTTAGTGACTGTTATGCCATCGACTATTACGACCAAAGGGGATGTGGTGGTTCAGACAGATGCATCGACAGATTAACTTCCAAAGACCAAAATGTCTGGCAAAAAACCCTGTATCAAAAACTGGGAATCGAGACCCAGTTGAAAGACATTGAACAGATCAGGCAAATCCTGGGAATGGAAAAGATTGTTCTGATAGGCCATTCTTATGGGGGAGTGATAGCGGCTCTTTATGCCATTGAATTTCCCGATAGGGTGGAGCAACTGATCCTGGTATCCCCTGCTCCATCCATCCGGCAACCGTTGGAAAAGAATCTGGATCTCTATAATATCCTCAACGAGCATTTATCGGCAAGTACTCGAAAAGAATTTAAATCCTACCGTGAACGCATCTGGGATTATGATGAGGTTATGCTTAAGAGTGAAAAGGAACTTCACGAAATGAACCTCAATTTTTTTCGATTTTATGATGAGTACCTGAACAATATCGGGATGTCACATACGATTCCGATGATTCACAATCTGATCGACAAGGACAACATCGGGGGATGGCTGAATTATGCCTATGCCCTCAGTTTTCCTGATCAGTACGATTACCGCGACAACCTGAAGTCGATCAAAGCTCCCACCCTGATCATCTGGGGCGATAAGGACCTGTGTCAGCCTGACGGAATAAGCGATTATCTGATTCACATTCCCCGCGCCAAACAATTGAAATTTAAAAATTGCGGTCATTTCCCGTTTGAGGAAAAACCGGAGGAATTTGCAGAAGCTGTAAAGAGTTTTCTGAAGATCAAACCTCAGGTAATGGAAAAATGACCATGTAATATAATTTTCCTTTGCGATAATTGCCTGCCTGGCGCGACACTTTCAGCAACACTCCCGAACACGGAATTCAGAATCTTCGCCATCAAAAGAGTAATTCTATTATTGTAGTAAGGTAAAATAATGTACTTCTAAATTCTCATTCCATTCCAATTCCCACTCCCTAATTCTCCCACCTCAATCGAGAATCCCCGTCATGACAACAGCCTCATTCTATGCCTTTGAATTCTGAATCAGCAAATTTTGTAACTTCACCCCTCCATCAGCGTAATACAATAAAACTAAAAAAAGAATCATGAAAATATTCCAATTTGGAGAGAAGGTAGAAGGATACAACATTCCTGTATTAAACGAGCGTGAAATACGCGCCGGAGCGGGCATCCTGTTCCTGATGATGTTTACCACCATTCTTGAAGTAATGTACAAGGGGAATTTCGTACCACTTAAGTTTGCCGTGGTCATCTTTATGACCGATATCCTGATCAGGGTATTGATCAATCCGAGGTTCGCCCCATCACTGATCATCGGCCGTCTGATTGTCCGCCGACAAACACCCGAATATGTAGGTGCCAAGCAAAAACTGTTCGCATGGATCATCGGGATCATCCTGGCTGTAACCATGTTTGTACTGTTGATTGTGGTCAACTCCTACAGCCCGATCACAGGCATTATCTGCCTGATCTGTCTGATCTTCCTCTTCTTCGAAGCGGCCTTCGGCATCTGCCTGGGCTGCCTGGTCTATTCATGGATCTACAAAGAAAAGGCACAGCATTGTCCGGGTGAAGTTTGCGAACTCAAAGACCGTCAGGCCATCCAGAAAACTTCCTGGGGACAAATACTGATCGTACTGGCATTCATCGTTTACGTTTACCTGGTCATCGTCACCTTCAAGGAGAGCTTTAGCAAGAAACCGTTTGACCTGTTTGGCCTCGAGAAGCATGAAGTAGTGAAGTAGAAATCACCCTAAGTATTTTTCTACCAAAGGCACGACTTGAACAGATTGCTTCGTCGTTCCTCCACGCAATGACGGGGAATTGGCGGGGGATTGGCGAGAAAAAGTTGAGAATTGGGCGGTATATCGCCCAATTCTCAACTTTTTCTCGCCAATCGTTTTATAAGGTAGTCTTGTCACTGCGAGCAGAGCGAACAATCTTTTGCCTTAACTGAATATTAGAAATCAATATTTTTTCATTGTTGTTTTATTGGAGTAACTTGTAATAGGAGGAAATCAGAGTCTTTTGTTTACATTTTATCCAATAAAAATCATACAGTAACCTGTGTTAATGTGACAAGCGATCTTGGGAAAAGAGTTATGCAGCATAAGGCCGGCTTTTAAAATCATTCATTTTCAGTAGATACAATGCCACAGAACTGGTATATTTTGAACTTTTCCAAAATATTGAGGATGCCATTAGAAGAGAGAAGCAGCTTAAGTCAGGTTCAGGGAGAAATAAAATTGAACTAATCAATAGATTTAATCCGGAATGGAAGGATCTGATGATTAAATCAAAAACCCAAAATATCCATTTTACTCCCTAACCAGGTCAGTCAAAAAAAGGGAAAAACCAGCTAATTTTGAAAATCTATCCTTAACTTTACCCTTGATTTCTACTACTACTAATATTTCTACCAATGATCAGAAAAATCATGCTCAGTGCTACTCTGCTGCTATTGTTTTGCAGCGCGTGGACACAAAACACCATTGTTTCAAAAGCTGTTGTTCAGCAAGAAATTATGTTTCCTTACCAAGCCGAACACACCCACGGCAGTTCCATCGTCCAGCTTTCCAACGGCGATCTTTTGTCCGCTTGGTTTCAGGGCAACGGCGAACGGAATTCTGATGATGTTCGTGTGATGGGATCCCGTCAAAAGAAGGGCACCCATATCTGGGATACCCCCTTTTTGATGGCCGACACCAAAGGTATCCCCGACTGCAATCCTGTCCTTTACATCACCCAAGAGGGCAAGCTCTTTCTCTTTTGGGTGGCTGTCCAAGCCAACCAATGGCAATATTCAGTCCTCAGGTTTCGTACCTCCACCAACTATCTGGAAGCAGGTGCCCCCAGGTGGGAGTGGCAGGATGACATTCTATTGAAACCCGACGACAGCTTTGCAGCTGAAGTAGTCAAAAAACTAAAGGAGGCGGGTGATACACACGCAGGATGGGCAGCCTACGCGCCCAAATACGACGATCAGATCATCGAAGCAAGCAAAGACAAAATGAAGCGCAGTTTCGGATGGATGACAAGGATTCAACCTGTGACGCTAGCCAGTGGAAGAATCCTGCTTCCGCTTTATTCTGACGGTCTCAACATGTCGATGGTGGCTATCTCTGACGACAACGGCACTACCTGGCGACCAAGCCTTCCCATTGTGGGCCGCGGGCCGATCCAGCCTGCCCTGGCGATCAGGAAGAGCGGTGAAGTGGTTGCCATCATGCGCGACAGTGGCGATGGCCCCGGAAGAGTCTGGATGAGTACTTCTACAGACAACGGAGAATCGTGGTCGCTGGCCAAAAAGACAGATATCCCCAATGAGGCGAGCGTTGAAATCTATGCCCTGAAAAACGGCAAATGGGTCTACTTCGGGAATGATATTTCGGACGGCCGTTACCAGTTATCACTCTACCTCTCTAATGATGAAGGCATTAGCTGGTACAAAAAAGAGGTAATCGAACTCTCGCCCGACCGCAAGGCAAGTTTCTCCTACCCTTGCCTAATCCAGACTACCGATGGCCTTATCCATGTCTCCTATTCCTACAATGCCGGCCGAGCCAGCGGTGAGGCAATCAAGCACATTGTGGTGGACATCAATAGGATTACAAATTAAAAATTAAAAATTGGAGGAGCCTTCCCCCAATTTGTAATTTGTAATTTTTAATAAATTTAATTGTGGTTTTGGGACACGAATTCGTCCGCTCGTCCTGGTCGACCATCCGTACTACTCGCCCGCCTTCCGGTGACCCTGGTGGTTCCCCCTGTCGCGGTGGCGGAAATCCTTTTTGGCAGGAGCTCTTCGCTCACCTCCCCTTCCTCCGCCTGATGAGGATCGGGGTGCCATAGGCCTTCTCGCGGATGGATTATACACGGGTCCGTCGCCGATTCCTGTCGGTAAGGGTATCTTGATGATATCCCGCTCGATCAGTTCTTCAATCTTGCGGAAATCATGCATGTCGTTGTCGGAGATCAGCGTAATGGCAACGCCTGAAGCGGATGCGCGGGCCGTACGTCCGATGCGGTGGACATAGTCCTCCGGATCACGGGGCACATCGTAGTTCATCACCAGATCGATGTTGTCGATATCGATCCCACGTGAAACAATGTCAGTGGCAACCAAAATCTGAGTCTCCCTGTTCTTGAAACGGAGCATTACCTCTTCGCGCTCTTTCTGTTCGAGGTCAGAAAGCATGCCGTCGGCTGAAAAGCCCATTCGTCTGAGTTCCCGCACAAGCCCGTTCACATTGGCCTTTCGCGAGGTAAATATCAGCACACTTTTGTAATCGGTTTTGCCCTTGAGCAACTCCTTCAACAAAGGCACTTTCTGCCCTTCATAAACCATGTAGGCAGCCTGGATGATATTTTCAGCCGGTTTGGAGATGGCAATGTTGATCTGTTGGGGATCCCGGAGGATCACATTGGCCATCTGGCGTATTTTCGGAGGCATGGTAGCAGAAAAAAGCAAGGTCTGCCGTTCAACAGGCAGTTCAGAGACAATCCGCATGATGTCGTCGTAGAATCCCATATCAAGCATACGGTCAGCTTCATCCAGAATCAGTGTCTGTATCGTACTGAAATCCGAATATTTCATGTTGATGTGTGAAAGCAACCTGCCCGGAGTGGCGACGATGATATCGGCACCTTGCACCAAGGCTGATTTTTGCTGATCAAAGGCAGCACCTACGCCACCACCATATACTGCCAGCGATGAAGCTCCCGTGAAATAGGAGAATCCCTCTATCTGCTGATCAATCTGCAACACCAGCTCCCGCGTAGGAGCAATGATCAGGGTATGCATCCCTGTGTGGCCCTCCCTTGAAATATTATTGAGGATAGGAAGCAGGTACGCTGCGGTTTTACCCGTACCGGTCTGCGCACAGGCGATCAGGTCTTTTCCCTGCATGATCACCGGAATGGCAAACTCCTGAACCGGTGTACATTTCTCGAAGCCCATGGAGGTCAAGCCATCCAATACTTCGTTGGTAAATTCAAAATCTGTAAAATTCAATTGATTGTAATCTTAAATGAACGATATTATGACACGTATAAAACCAGCCCTTTCAGGTATTCACCTTCGGGATGATAGATATTGATCGGATGGTCGACCGGTTGGGACAACTGGTGCAGAATACGCACCTCCCGTCCGGCTATCGCGGCAGCCGAAAAAACGGCTTCGCGGAAGTTGTTCCTGGTCACAACCTGTGAACAGGAAAAGGTAAAAAGGATACCTCCGGGCTTGATCTGGCGAAACGCATTGGCATTTAGCCGCTTGTAGCCTTGCAATGCCTGCGACAGCGCACCGCGGTGCTTGGCAAAGGCTGGAGGATCCAGTATGATCAGGTCGTATTTATCCTTGATGTCCTGCATGTAATCAAAAGCATCGGCTACAAATGCCTCGTGGCGCGTATCGCCCGGATAATTGAGTTCTACATTCCGGTTCGTCAGTGCAATGGCTTTGACGGACGAATCGACTGAATGTACAAGGTGTGCTCCTCCCTGCATGGCAGAAAAGGAGAAACCTCCGGTATAGCAAAACATATTGAGGACGTCTTTCCCTTTTGAGTATTGGGAAAGCAATTTCCGGTTTTCGCGCTGGTCGATAAAAAATCCGGTTTTCTGACCCTCTTCCCAGTCGACGTTGAAGCGGTTGCCATATTCGATGACCTCTCCGGCGGATGATTTCCCGAAAAGATAGCCATCTTTGGCTTCAATATCGGCTTTGAAAGGAAGGGTTTTTGCACTTTTGTCGTACACAGCAACCAGCTTTTCTCCAAGAACCACTTTGAGCGCATCAACAATGGCTTCGCGTACGAGCCACATGCCAACGGTGTGAAACTGAAGGACCACAGTCCCATTGTAGTAATCCGCAATCAAACCGGGTAATCCGTCTCCTTCACCATGAATAAGCCGGAAGACATTGGTATCCGGGGCATCAGTCAGCCCCGTCGTTTGACGCAATTGATAGGCCTGTTCAATCCGATGCTTCCAGAATGAATCATCTGGAACGCTCTCCCCGAAGGAGAAAACCCTGACCGCGATGGAACCGATGCCACAGTGGCCATACCCAATGATTTTCCCATCACTTTTCTGTACAGAAACAAAGTCACCTTCCTGCAAAGCACCTTCTATACGGTCAATAGCACCCGAAAAAACCCATGGATGAAACCGTTCCAACGACTCCTCCTTGCCTTTCTTTAAAATGACTTTGGCCAAAACTTGCATAAAATTATTTTTGAATGAGACCAATGTAGATGTGGTAGGCAATCCATGCATCTGTGGCGGCATAAATTTGTTGTTGTTCTGTCAGGACTTGGGCTTCCCAGTTGGATAACCTTTGTGATTTTGAGATGCGTACACCCGTAACGATGGCTGCAAGTTTCTTCAGGCTGAAATTTTCGATGCCAAATTCTTTAACCATTTCCTGAAGTTCGATGAAACCTCCCGGCTTAAATGGAGCAATTCGCTGTAAAATTTTGATGTCATCGCGGATGGCAGCCCCGATCTTCAGAATCGAAGGAGAAGCCAATACCTTGATGAGCCCCGGAGATAATCCGATCAGATTGGTTCTGATCAGGAAAGCCTCATCTGCGGTAGAAAGCTGCAACAGCGCCACCTGATGATTCTGTCCCTTTTTAAAGGTTGGACGCGTTTCCGTATCAAAACCCAGAATGGGTTGTTGTTTGAGATAATTTACGGCAGCAGTCATCTGCTCCACTTTTTCAATCAGATGAATCTTCCCTTCAAAAAAAGAGAGCGGAAGTTCCGTAACCTCTTCATCTGTTATACTTTTTCTAAACTCTTTGATATTTTCACTCATTCAACTACAATACTTTTTCCGCTATGCGGAATATTGATCTTATCTTCTTGTTCTCTACAAGTACCATTTGAAAAGAATCTTCAACCCGTGAGGGATAATATACTGGCAGAAAACAATTTCATGATCAAATTTCGTTCACGATGGGACGAAAAATCCTATGTTATCTATAATTCTACCCGCATTTTGTGCCAACGGCACCTTTTTGTATCATCAATTGAAGCAATTATACAATAATTGAACTGCTTGCAATTACTTTCTTTAATCAATGTTCGCGTTACCGTATACCTGCTGATGCACTGCCCGTAATCCGTTTACCAGTTTCTGCCCCCAGTATTGTTCGAAATTATTTCTGCATTCCCAGAGTGCAGCACGCATGGCATCTACGGTGCCGATCCGGTAAGACAGGATGAAATCTTTTAAATCCTGGTAAATATCTGCCACATTTTCTGAAATATTGGCCTCCACATTTGCTTCTCCCAATGGCAGGCCGGGCTCGAAAATTTCAGGATAACTGTCCAGTTCTTTCAGTTTAGAACTTATTTTCTTCAAGATGAAAAGATAGTCACTCTCAGTTACAAATTTCTCCGGCGACTCTTCAACCTCCTCTTCATCAATCTCAGGCAGCAACGATGCCTTCAGGTACAACAACGGGAATAGCTTTTGAAGCTTCCCCAGAAAATCTTTCCTGCCAAGTTCTCCTGCGGATTCGGTGAATGCACAAAACTCATTGGCTACCGTGGCAAATTCGATTACATTTCTTGAATAAACGACATCCGAGAAAAGGGAATGGTCTGTTGGTATTTGTTCCATGTTAACTTCGACAACTTATCTGCTGCAAAGGTAATCAAAGTTCCGTGAGTCAGCGCCTCCGGGTGAACTTATCTTTTCAAAACGAGCAGGTTGGATGCGTTTATTTCAAGGTCGCCGTGGTCGAGCAACCACCTGGCCACCTTAAGCACACTCTTCTCATTCCCATTACATTGACTGACCACTTCCTTGATATCCATCGGCACGACAAGCAATAGCTGTCTTATTTTGAGCGATATTTCTTCAAATTCACTGTTTGAGATCCCCGACTGGTGTTCTCCCCTGCAAACATCACAACTACCGCAGGATCCTGAACCGGGTTCACCAAAGTAGGCCAGCAACTGCACGCTGCGACACTGATCCTCGGACTGGGCATATTGAATAACTGCATCCACGCGGCTCTGATAATTCAATTTACGGTCGCGGTAATTGGCATTGGATATCCGGATCCTGTTCCTGTCGACCCGTTCTGTTAAAAATTGAATGACAGGTGCCTCTCTGCGAGGAATATAATGGATAATTTTCTGCTGCGACAGATATTTAAGATTCTGATAAAGCTCATCGGCAGTCCAATTTAGTCGCCTGGCAAGTACCACTTCGTCGATTCTGACATAATCATTGAACAATCCGGTGTAGGAGCGCAAAAGTAATCCGATCAGCTGCTCAAGACTTTTGCTTCCAGTCTCGATTCTGTACAATTCATCCCGGTGCGCGAGAAAATAGAGCCGAGATGAATTGTCGGGATCATCCGTATATTCGAGGTATCCCTCCCTTTCCATCAGTTTCAGGCTGTGATGGACCATGGTAAATTGAAAACCAAACTTCCTGGCAAATTCTTCCGGCTGGAAAGTATAGAATCCGTCTTTCCCGCTTCCGACAGCGATCTGAAGGTAATCGCACAAGGCCTGGTAAACATCCCGGATGCGCTCAATTTCAGGAAAAGAATCGGTCATCATTTTGTGGAGTCTTCTCTTGTCTGAATCGTTGCAGATCATCAGCGCGACAGCACGTTCCCCATCACGACCTGCCCTGCCGGCTTCCTGAAAATAAGCCTCCAACGAATCCGGAAGATCCGGATGAAGGACGAACCGAACATCCGGCTTGTCGATGCCCATGCCGAATGCGTTGGTAGCCACCATCACCCTCGACTCTCCCTTCATCCACCGGTTTTGCTTTTCCCTGCGCAATGCAGGATCCAGTCCGGCATGATAGAAATCGGCAGAGACATCCTGGTGCCTCAACAGATCCGATATTTCACGGCATTTCTTCCTGCTCCTGACATAAATAATGCCGGATCCCTTCGATTTGGATACAGTGTCAAGGAGGTAGCCCAATTTATCCTCCTTCCGGCGCACCAGATAGGTCAGGTTGGTACGGACAAAACTCTTCTTTAGCAGATTTTTTTTGGGAAAAAGAAGTCTGTCCTGGATATCATCAACGACTTCCGGGGTCGCGGTAGCCGTAAGCGCCAGCACGGGTATCTTAGGGAAGAACTTGCGTATTTCGGCAATCTGAAGATAGGATGGTCTGAAATCATAACCCCACTGCGAGATGCAATGCGCTTCGTCGACGGTGATCAAATTAAGTTTGAAACGGATCAGAAACTCCAGAAAATTGGGAGAGGAGAGTCTTTCAGGTGAAACATAGAGGAATTTATAATCCCCATAAACCGCATTATTGCTGGCTATTTCAATTTCTCTTGCCGACATTCCTGAATAAATGGCCAATGCTTTAATCCCTTTGGCACGCAGATTATCCACCTGGTCGTTGATCAGTGCAATGAGTGGAGTAACCACCAGGCACATGCCTTCTGTCGAAAGTGAGTATACCTGGAAGGTGATCGATTTACCTCCACCCGTCGGCATCAGTCCGAGGGTGTCATTTCCTGCCGCTACCGAATGGATAATATCCTCCTGCAAGGGTCTGAACTGATCAAATCCCCAATGTTTTAACAATATTTCACGGTACGTATCCATCGTTAACCAAACATATCAATTTTTTCACTCATTTTTCTTAATTTTGCGCAACAAAAGTCTCACCAAATTTTTACACCCATGTCATTTCTTTCAGATAAAGTGGTACTCGAAGGTTTAACCTTCGATGATGTGCTTTTAATACCCGATTATTCAGAGGTTCTTCCCAGGGATGTAAACATCTCATCACAATTTTCGCGCAACATTAAACTCAATACTCCCATCGTCTCAGCAGCGATGGATACTGTCACCGAATCCCGACTCGCCATAGCAATTGCCAGAGAGGGAGGCATCGGTGTCATCCATAAAAATATGACCATCGAACAGCAGGCCAAACAGGTCAGCGCCGTCAAAAGGGCAGAAAACGGAATGATCTTCGACCCGATCACCATCTCGAAGGATAAGCTGGTTGGCGATGTCCTCAAACTGATGGATCTTTACAAAATCGGCGGAATACCGGTTATTGACGATGAACGCCACCTGGTAGGAATAGTTACCAACAGGGACCTTCGCTTTGAACGCAACCTGAACCGCCCGATCTCGGAAATCATGACCTCCCAGAACCTGATCACGACTGATCTTACTACGGATCTTGAGAAAGCGGCAGGAATCCTGCAGAATTACAAGATCGAGAAGCTTCCGGTAGTGGACAAAAACAACAAACTGGTCGGACTGGTCACCTACAAAGATATTACCCAAGCCAAAGACAAACCATACTCCTGCAAGGACGACAAAGGCAGACTAAGAGTCGCTGCCGCAGTAGGTGTGACCTACGACACCATGGAACGCATTGAAGAACTGGTCAGAGCCAACGTGGATGCCATCATCATCGATACGGCACACGGCCACTCCAAGGGTGTGTTGGATATGCTGAAAGCAGCCAAATCCAGATTCCCGGAGAAAGAATTTATCGTTGGAAATATCGCTACCGCGGAAGCTGCCACAGAGTTGGTCTTCGCTGGTGCAGATGCCGTCAAGGTTGGCATCGGACCTGGTTCCATCTGTACCACCCGTGTGGTGGCAGGAGTTGGCATCCCGCAGCTTTCGGCGATCTACAATGTGGCCAAAGCCATTAAAAACAGTGGGGTTCCTGTAATTGCCGATGGCGGACTCCGTTATTCGGGCGATATCGTCAAAGCGTTGGCGGCAGGTGCCCAAAGCGTGATGGCAGGCTCCCTTTTTGCAGGGGTCGAAGAATCACCGGGTGACACAATTATTTTTCAGGGAAGAAAATACAAATCCTACCGGGGAATGGGCTCCATCGAAGCCATGCAGCAAGGTTCTAAAGACCGCTATTTTCAGGACGTGGAAGATGATGTCAAAAAACTGGTACCTGAAGGCATTGTGGCCAGAGTGGCCTACAAAGGCTCTCTCGCAGAGGTACTTTATCAGCTGGTTGGTGGTCTGCGGGCCGGAATGGGCTATTGCGGAGCAGCCACCATCGACAAACTGCACGACACAAAATTCTGCAGAATCACCAATGCCGGTGTGGCAGAAAGTCATCCGCACGATGTGACCATCACCAGTGAATCCCCAAATTACAGCCGCGAATAGCATCCGGAAGCGGATCATCTCCGTCAGGTTTAAATAAAGACCATAACCGAACTATTTATCACTTCGGAAATCGTCTTTGACAAGTGAAAAATTGACATGCAAAAACAAAATCGTTTTCATCTTCACAAACAGATCAGTTGGGTACTCCTCCTTTGGGCGGTGTTCATCCTCGGGGGTTGCCGCTATTTTAGCCGGTCGACCGCTGACGATTATGTGGCCAAGGTGGACGATAAAATCTTTTTGCTGAAAGACCTGAAATCCCAGCTGTCTTCAGGGATGACCAAAGCAGACAGTCTGGCCCGTGTCAACGACATTCTGACCCGATGGGTTAAAAAAGAGTTGTTGTTAAAGATGGCTGAAGAGAATCTGGATGAAAGCCAGAGGGATCTCTCCAAAGAAATCGAGGAGTACAGCAACGCACTTCTGATTCACCGTTACCAGCAACATCTTCTCTCACAGAAGATGGACACTACGCTGACGGGTGCCGATATCAGAAATTACTATGATCTTAATCCTGAGAAATTCAACCTTGATTACAACATCGTTAAAGCGGTATATGTTGAAATACCCAAAAACGTCGCCAAGACCGACCAGATTAAACGCTGGATGTCAGAGAATAGCACCCGTTCAATGAATGAACTGGAGAGTTACAGTTTCCAGTATGCTTCGAAGTATGACCATTTCAACAACGACTGGGTCAATTTCAACACCATATTAGCCCGAATCCCCGGTGTGACAGAAAACCCTGAAAAGTTATTGCGAAGTTCTAAATTTCAACAGTTCAGCGATTTAAACAATTATTATTTTGTTCAGATCAATGATTATGTACTGGCAGGAGAAAAAGCTCCCTACGATTTCGTGAAGGATCGGATAGAAAGTTTAATTTTGAACACCCGTAAAATGGAATTCCTTCAGGATCTCGAAAAAAATGTTTATGAGAAAGGCAAAAGGGAAAATCGTTTTACCATCAAAGAATTTAAATAGAATGGACATTTGGCAATTGACAATGAAAGTTCTCGGAATATACAATTACAAAATCGATACAGTATCATTTACTGCACGTTATATTAGTAAAGAAGATTATGTTTAGACACTTGATAAAAAGTTTTTTGTTGTCAGGAATTATCCTGAGTTCCTTGTTTGCTGCAAAAGCCCAGGACAAGGTTATTGATCAGATAGTGGCCATCGTGGGGAGCAATCCCATCCTGAAATCTGACATCGAACAGCAAGCCATGGATGCTCAGGCCCAGGGACAGACTACCGAAGGAGACATGAAATGTGAGATCCTAGAAAAGCTATTGGAACAGAAATTGTTGCTGGCTGAAGCCGATCTCGACACCAACATCGTGGTAACGGACAACCAGATCAATCAGAATATGGACCGCAGGATGAAATATTTCATTGAAAATATTGGTTCAGAAAAAGAGGTTGAGAAGTATTTTAAGAAATCAATCAACCAGCTCAAATCCGAGATGAGTGAGATGATTAAGGAGCAGCTCAAAACAGAGCAAATGCAGCAAACAATTGTCAAGCATGTGACTAGCACGCCCTCCGAAGTTCGTACTTATTTTAAGCAGTTAACCAAAGACAAGATTCCGCAAATCGGTTCTCAGATGGAATATGAACAAATCACCATTTTGCCTGTCATCACGGAACAGGAGGACATGGATGTGAAGGCCAAATTAAGAGAATTCAAACGCAGGGTTGAAGCGGGTGAAAATTTCGCCACATTGGCTGTTTTGTATTCAGAAGATCCCGGATCCGCACGAAACGGAGGTGAAATGGATTATGTAGGTCGCGCCCAGCTCGACCCCGCATTCGCCACTGAAGCATTTAACATTAAAGTCGGACAGGTTTCCAAGGTAGTCAAGAGCGAATTCGGATACCACATCATTCAAATGATTGACAAAAGAGGGGAAAAGATCAAGTGCCGCCACATTCTGATCCGTCCGAAGATCGACCCGAAAGAACTGGAGAAAGCGAAAAATCGGGTTGACAGTCTTACTACTTTTATCAAGAATAAATCGATCAGTTGGGAACAGGCAGCATACATGTACTCATCCGACAAAAATACCCGCAACAATGGAGGCTTGGTCACATCGCAAAAATCGGGATCATCCAAATTCCTGATGGACGAACTTGATCCTGATGTAAGTAAACTGGTTCCCAATCTGAAAGTTGGAGAAATCTCTGACCCTTTCCTTGGCCTGGATGACAAACAACGGCAGGTTTACAAAATCATCAAACTGATTTCCCGAACCAATGCCCATCCGGCCAATCTTCAGGAAGATTACCAGCACCTTAGCGAGATATACGTCGACAAGAAGAAAGAAGATACTTATCGCGCATGGCTGGCCAAACAACAGGCCAAGACATACATCCACATTGATGAAATTTATGTCAATTGCAATTTCAAACTGAAATCCTGGAAGAAGTAATCAGGATTAAGGAATTGTCAGTTATATAATCTGTTATGAGAATCAGTAAATCCCTGCATAGCCTTTTGATCTCATTGCTGATGATCATAGCGTTTCATGTGGTATCAGGCTCATTGCCTCAATCTGACGGCAAGAAGAAACGGATTGAAATTCTCAACTCTGACCTTTATACCTATGATGCCAAAATCATGGCCAATGCCGACCGTCTTATCGGTAACGTGAAGTTGGGTCACAGTAATGTTATCATGTACTGCGACAGTGCCTATTCCTACAAAGACAGCAACATGGTTGATGCTTTCGGACATGTCCACATCATTCAAGCCGACACGCTTCATGTCTATGGTGATAGAATCAGATATGATGGGAACAGCAAGATTGCCAAAGTCAAAGGCCAGGTCAGGCTGGTCAATAAATCCATCGTTCTGACAACGGATGAAATGGACTTCGACATGAGGTTAAATGTGGGCTATTACAACAACTGGGGTAAAATAGTTGACACAGCCAATGTCCTGGTCAGTAAAATTGGCCGTTACTATTCGGACGAAGACGTCTGCTTTTTCAAAGATTCCGTAAAAGTCACCAACAAGGATTTTGTGCTTACTGCAGACACGCTGAAATACAACACACATACCGAAAGAGTTTTCCTTGTTGGACCAACACACATTGCCGGTACCACCAAGGAAGGGACGCTCTATTCGGAAAGAGGATGGTACGATACCAGGACCAACATCGCGGAATTGTACAAAGCATCCAAGATTATGGGGAAAGAACAGACGTTGCAGGGTGACACCATCTTTTACTCCAAAAAAGAAGGATCCGGCAGGGCCCGAAGCAGAGTCATACTCAAAGATACCACCAACCATGTTGCCATTACGGGTCGTACAGGAGTTTACTTTGAAAGAACAAAGATTGCATTTGTCACGGATTCAGCAATTTTCATGCAATTTTCACCCAAAGATACCCTTTTCCTACATGCCGACACCTTGAAATCAATTCCGGATGTACCGAAGAAAGTGATTCCCAAAAAGGCAGAAAAACAGGAACTTGTCGCAAAAAAGACGAATTCCAAACCAACAGATTTAAAGAATTCAATTCCATTGAAGGCTGACACATTGATTCAAAAAGTCAATGCAGTCAAGGATTCGGTAGGTGTGAAACCAGCCTTGGCCAAAACTGTCACCAATGTCGAGAAATCGGATACTACCCGGAATGTCAAAACTACTTTGAATGCAGATACTGCTCAAGTCAGTGCGACCGCTTCGGTAAAAGATACTGCAAAAATCGCTTCATCATTGAATAAATCCGGAAACATTGCACTCAGTATTCAGAAAGACACCCTTACCATGAAGCCCGACTCAGGACAGGTTTCGGCTAAAAAACCGGTGACCATCGGCATAAAACCGCTTGGTAATGATTCGCTTGCCACCGTCTCTGATACATTACAAGGCAAAGGCAAGGAAGAACCAAAACTTTTCATGGCCTATCACCGGGTTCGTTTTTATAAAAAAGATTTGCAGGGAATGTGCGACTCACTTTCATTTGTGATGAAAGATTCATTGATGCGACTGTTTAATAACCCGGTATTATGGTCAGATGTCCATCAACTGACGGCAGAGAAGATTGAATATCAACCTCACAAACCGGATCCTTCCATCGCTCGGCTCGAAAACAATGGTTTTATTATCTCCAAAGAAGACACCATTAAATTCAACCAGATATCCGGCAAAACCCTGATCGGATACATTTACGAAAATGCACTGAGAAACATTGAAGTAAACGGAAATGCGATCACCTTGTATTACCTGAAAAACAAGGACCACTATTCGGGGATGAATAAACTGGAAAGCAGTAAAATTAGCGTCTATCTGATGAAAGGCGCGATAGACAGCATTTCATTCTTTCCAAAACCTGAGGGTAAAAGCATTCCTTTGAGTGAGTTGACAACAGATGAATCCTTGCTGAAAGGATTTGAATGGCGGGAGAGCGAAAAACCAAAAAGCCGGTTTGATCTCTACCCTATCGATGAAAAACGCAAAAAAATAGCAGGCCCCGATAAGAAACCTGCTTCAAAGGAATAATCAGTTACCTGAATATCAATATTCGTCTTCGTTGAAAAAGAAATCATCCTTGCTGGGATAATCCGGCCATATATCCTCAATGGATTCGTAGATTTCTCCTTCATCTTCCATTTCCTGAAGATTTTCAATTACCTCAAGCGGAGCGCCTGAACGAATCGCAAAATCAATCAATTCATCTTTCGTTGCAGGCCAGGGTGCGTCCTCCAATTTTGAAGCCAATTCAAGTGTCCAGTACATAAAATTTTATTTTAGATTGGTGTCAAACAGTTTTGCGATGATACAATTTTTTTATGAGAATAAAAATAGCTGAAAATTATTTTTCCGGCAGCCACTGAACCTCATCAATTCCTTCATCAACAGCCACTTTACGTGAAAGCACGAACAGGTAATCCGATAATCGGTTCAAATACGTGATCATCCCGGAAGGAACCTTTACCTCTTTGGCAAGTTGACAAACCCTGCGTTCGGCTCTACGGCAAACAGTTCTTGCCAAATGACAATAAGAAATAGTGTTGCTACCGCCGGGAAGAACAAAATGTTCCATTGGAGGCAATTGATCCAATATCCTGTCCATCTCATTTTCCAATATGGTGATGTCTTCCAAATTTAGCGTTAACCCTTTCGAAATGTTCACTGCAGATTCGTCTGTAGCTAGAAGCGAACCAATTACGAACAGGTTATTCTGAACCGAAATCAGCAGTTCTTTGGTCTGATTATCTATTGGTTGTGACCGGATCATTCCAATCCAACTGTTCAGTTCATCTACCGTTCCGTATGTTTCCAACCTCAGATCAAATTTCTCAACCCGTGTTCCTCCAATCAGTCCTGACGTACCGTCATCACCTGTTTTGGTATATATTCTCATGAAATTTAATATTTAGCAATTAGCTTTTGGTACTGGTATTGGTTAAAAGGCAGGTCCCATCGTCTCCCAGTCTCCCAGTCCCCCAGTCCTTTCTTCTCCCTTCACCTCTCCACTTACACCTTCTACGCTAATAAATAGGATTAGGATTCACATAATCATGCTCAACGATTCCATCTTTCAATTTAATGATCCGGTAGGCATGCCTGGCGATATCTTCTTCATGGGTGACTAAAATAATCGTATTCCCTTTGGAATGTATTTCAGCAAAGAGTTTCATGATCTCCTCTGAGGTTTTGGAGTCAAGGTTTCCGGTAGGCTCATCCGCCAAAAGGATGGATGGTGTATTGACGAGTGCCCTTGCAACGGCTACGCGCTGACGTTGCCCGCCTGATAATTCATTGGGCTTGTGCTCCATCCGGTCTTCCAGACCCACATTCATCAGATGGATAGTCGCAATTTCCTCCCTTTTGGTTTTGCCTACACCGGCATAAATCAGTGGAAGCATGACATTCTCCAAAGCAGAATACCTGGGCAATAAATTGAATGTTTGAAATACAAATCCAATTTCTGTATTTCGGATCTCGGCCAACCTGTCGTCATCCATCAGACTGACATCTTTGTCGTTGAGCTGATAATTACCGGAAGTAGGTGTATCCAGACAGCCTATGATGTTCATCAGGGTAGATTTTCCGGATCCTGAAGCACCCATAATGGCAACATACTCACCACGTTTAATGTCCAGGGATACCTTTCTCAGTGCCCTGACAATCTGGTTACCGACCTGATAATTCTTGACAATATCCCGCAATTTGATCACATTTCCCATCAGAAAAAATTTTGAAATACAAACTTAAGTGAAATTATTTGGGTTTGGTTGGTTTAGGCTAACTTCTTTCACAGCAATTGTCGAAATAGAATACAATTTTTCAGTTTCACATCTGACAAAAAATAAATTTTCAGAATCGCAACACAAAATCCTCCTTTTGCAATCCCCGGCCGCAGATAAGAATACCAATTTCAAAAAGATCAAGTGACACCCGAACGGTCTCACTGGTTTTGTGTTGATTCCAGATCGTTTCCATCTTTTGGGAATGATGGATGTCGCAGATCACAATGACACCGGCGAAATCAGTATTTGCAAGCGTTTGCGAGAGTATTTGGTCGCAGTATCCGGGATTCATCGGATGCTGAATGACCATCAGATCAACAGGAATCACAATTCCGGACTCTGCAATGTGGATATTTTCCAATTCATACACCTCAACCAGTCTTCGGCAAAAAGAACGGTAATGGTCGTTCTCAACCTGCGCTTTTAACGGAATCCTCCGGTCGGCCAGTGCAAGCGCCAGCAGTGTTACCCCGAAAGTGGACCCGAAAAATGCAATTTCACCGGGTTTGAATTCATTCACCAATCTGAAAAGAAGCCTGTCAAAGCGTTCAGGCAACTGATGTCTTTTTTTAATCTCACAGGAACTGAGGTTTGATCCAGTATTTTCATCCTCATGAAAAGACCTCATATCCAGAATTTTCAGCATGTTCCTCACATTTTCGTCAGCCGCTTTCAGCAACGGCCATGCAGAAAAATTACCGCTGTTTTCAATTACTGTAGTGATCAGCCTGAAAAGAAACGGCGAATGGATCCCGTGCCCCTTTCTGTGACGGGCATGCAGGAGATAAGAGATTTTTTTTCTGCAACGGTAATTCATTGAACAAGTGACCTAAATGGACTAAATTGACTCAAATAAACCAATGATTTCGAAAACATGATGAGGTTTTCTAAAGCAAAAATAGTTATTTTCGGTGAGGCGAAGTATTACAGGCATTTTTGACACCTCAATTCACCCGAACCATTTTTATGTTGGAGCAAGAGATCAAATTCCTTCCGGGGGTCGGCCCCAAAAGAGCAGCGATCCTGACGCAGGAGCTGAAAATCAACACGGTGGCCGAGTTGCTCTATTATTTCCCCTACAAATACATTGACCGCACCAAGTTCTATAAAATCAGGGAGATCAATGAAACCCTGCCCTTCATCCAAATTCAGGGTGTGATCAATTCACTGGAAATCATTGGCGAAGGCCGAGCCCAACGGATGGTCGCCAGTTTTTACGACGGTGAAAATCAAATGGAGCTGGTCTGGTTCAGGGGAATCAAATTTGTAAAAAGCACCCTCAAAAAAAATTTCCCATACATAGTTTTCGGCAAACCTACCGAGTTCAACGGCAAATGGAAACTGGTTCATCCCGAGTTGGAAGAAGTAAGTGCCGAAACCGGGAAAAAGGAGGGATATATTCAACCCTTTTACAACACGAGCGAGAAGATGAAAAGCAATTTTCTCGTTTCCAGATCCATTCTCAAACTTCAACAAACTGCCCTGCAACTTTGTAAAGGAAAAATAACAGAAACGATGCCTGCCTGGCTGATTGACCAACTCAAGCTGATGCCTTTGGAGACCGCACTGATTAATATCCACTTTCCACTTGATCCGCAAACACTGCGCAAAGCAGAATACAGACTCAAATTCGAAGAACTTTTTTACATCCAGCTTAAGCTTCTTCATCTGAAGCATGAACGTCAAAATAAATTCAAGGGTCAGATATTCAAAGAGGTGGGCAGCCATTTTAATGATTTTTTCCATCATCACCTTCCTTTCGAGCTAACCGGTGCCCAAAAGCGGGTCATCAAGGAGATCAGGAAAGATACCCTTGCGGGAAAGCAGATGAACAGGCTTTTACAGGGAGATGTAGGAAGCGGTAAGACCATGGTAGCCCTGATGATCTCCCTGATCGCCATGGACAACGGATTTCAATCATGCATGATGGCTCCGACGGAGATTCTCGCGCAGCAACATTATCAGTCGGTGATGAAGTTAATAGGCGACCTGCCGGTGAATGTCAGACTGTTGACGGGTTCTACAAAGAAATCAGAAAGACTGGTCATCCATCAGGAGTTGCTGAGTGGCACCCTGAATCTGCTGATCGGCACCCATGCTCTTCTCGAAGATATCGTTGAATTTAAAAATCTGGGGATGGTGGTCATCGACGAACAGCACCGTTTCGGGGTGATGCAGCGTGCAAAAATGTGGCGTAAAAATTTCATCCCTCCCCATGTTCTGGTGATGACAGCCACACCAATTCCCCGGACGCTTGCCATGACCGTCTACGGTGATCTGGACGTCTCTGTCATCGATGAATTGCCACCTGGCAGAAAGCCAATCAGGACTTTCCATTATTACGACAACCACAGGACCGAGCTGAACCAGTTTATTCGCAAGGAAATTGCGCTCGGCCGACAGATTTACATTGTTTTCCCTTTGATCAAGGAGTCTGAAAAACTCGATTTTAAAAATCTCGAGGAAGGATTCGAGCACCTGAGGATCGCTTTCCCGCTACCGGATTATCAAATCAGCATGGTGCACGGCAAAATGAAGGCAAAAGAGAAAGAGGAGGAAATGCAGCGTTTCAAACGCGGTGAGACTCAGATTCTGGTTGCCACGACGGTTATTGAAGTAGGTGTAGATGTGCCGAATGCCTCCGTCATGGTCATCGAAAGTGCCGAGAGATTTGGTCTTTCACAACTGCATCAGCTAAGGGGCAGGGTCGGCAGGGGTGCCGATCAATCCTACTGCATTCTGATGAGCAGTGTGAAGCTGAGCCACGAAAGCAGGCAGCGTCTTCAGACCATGGTTGCCACCAACGACGGATTTGAAATTGCAGAAGCCGACATGCGATTACGGGGACCGGGAGATCTGGAAGGGACCCAGCAAAGCGGATTGGCATTTGATCTCAGAATCTCCAACCTGGCAAAAGACGGGCAGATTTTGCAATATGCAAGAGACAAGGCAGAGGAAATTCTCGACGCTGATCCACTATTGGACAACCCAGAAAACAATATTCTGATCAGGCAGTTAATGGCCCTCAGGAAAAATCACCTGAACTGGGGAGCAATCAGTTGATTCGATGATGAGACGATTCGACAATGAGACAATGTGCGAATCAGGTAGGGGCTTCCTGTGAATAGCCACGGTTTAAAAGAGATAAGGATTGGCAGAGAACCTCCCGTACATAGGTGTTTTCTTAAAAAAGCGATGAAATGAGCTCGGAAGGAAAGAACAAAGAATAAAAGAAGAGACTCGGGAAATGACCGAAGACAAAAATTGTTAAATTAAGAAAAGAGACTAAATTTGATCACTTGCATGAACAATAAAAACAACCTCCTATACCAAGCGTACACTCCGAAAGATGAACAATCTTCCGATATCAACAGGATGATGTTCGTTGCTCTGCTGCCCGAGATGATAATGGCTGTAATCTTTTTCGGTCTCAGCAGTCTGATAATGATGGTGGCAGCAGTCCTTTCCTGCCTATTTTTCGAAGTACTTATCAGGAAATACATCCTGAAAATTCCTGCAACATTACGTAGCGGAACTGCATTGATTACCGGAATTCTTCTGGCTTTCAACCTTCCCGCAGGATTACCGGTCTGGATCGTAGTTGCCGGCTCACTGGTTGCCGTAACGATTTCCCAAAATTCAGCCGGCAAGCTATTTGGTCATCCTTTTAACGCGGTACTGATAAGTCGATTGCTGCTACGGATATCGTTTCCGGTTCAGATGACTACATGGCCGGCGGTCATCACCGAAACCGATGCCCTTACCGGATTAACCCCGCTCGGAATGCTGAAAGACGGTTTAAACAGCGGAAAAACGATCTCGCAAATCTCGTCCGGCATCCATTTTCCACCCTATTTCGATCTTCTCTGGGGTAATGTAAATGGCGCTGTTGGTGAAATTTCAGTCGTAGCGGTACTGATGGGAGGGCTCTATCTGCTTTCAAAAAAAATAATTTCCTGGCACATGCCGGTAGCAATTATTTGCTCTGTTCTCTTTTTTGAAGGCATCCTTTGGGTAGCAGCCCCCGGAAGTTTCATGGATCCTGTATTTCACCTGATAACAGGAGGCACCATGCTGATGGCCTTTTTTATGGCGACAGATCCTGCATCAACACCGGCGACACCAAAGGGGAAAATCATTGTCGGTATCGGTATCGGATTAATAACCATACTCGTACGGAACACGGGAGCCTTTTCCGAGGAGGGCTTTTTGGCCGTACTGACAATGAATGGACTCACTCCCTTTGTCAATAAGAAAACCCAACCTAAACAATCAGACTGAAAGTCGGATTGCAAAATATTCAATAATCGGGTAGGTGGTATAATTCCTGCCATGCGTGTAAAAAAGCATGAAAATCGCAGAATATCTCAATTCTAATCTGGGAAAAGAGCAATCCTTTATTTACCTTTGAGAGAGTTTAAACCAAAATCTGAAACTTTAAATTGAATCGCCGATTCATCCATCTTCATTCATCCATTTAAAATTCTAATAATCATTTAAATACCAAATATCATGGAAATTTTCTTCCCGATCATCGTTGTCATTGCTGTAATCATTATCTCCGGATTTCGGATTGCTCAGGAATATGAACGTGCCATCGTTTTCAGGCTGGGGAGGTATTCAGGCACCAAAGGGCCGGGACTCTACTGGATTATTCCGCTTATCGACCGTCAGCAAACCATAGATATCCGTACCAAGACCGTGGATCTTGAGCAGCAGGAGACCATCACCAAAGACAGTGTCACCATCAAGGTCAATGCAGTGCTTTGGTTCAGGGTAACCAATCCTGAGAATGCCGTCATCAAAATCGCCAACTACAACCAGGCAGTTTACCAGTTTTCCGTCACAGCGCTAAGGAACATTATTGGGCAACACCACCTCGACGAAGTTTTGCGCGAACGTGAAACCATCAATGCGACGCTGCAAAAAATCGTAGACGAAACCACTGAGCCATGGGGGGTGAAAATCGAAATGGTTGAAATGAAAGATGTCGAGATTCCTGAATCCATGCAAAGGGCCATGGCTCGTGAGGCTGAAGCTATCCGCGAGAAACGTGCCCGCATCATCAAGGCAGAGGCCGAACTGGAATCTTCCATCAAACTGACGCAGGGAGCCAAACAGATGGAAAGCAGTCCGTTCTCACTTGAATTAAGAAGAATGCAGATGCTTTCGGAAATCGGAATTGACAACAACACCACTACCGTGATCCTGATGCCGTCGGAATTTACCAATGCGGCAAAAAGTTTTTCGGAGATGGTGAGTAAACAACAGAAAACGAAGGACTGATTTTTCGCTGATAATTGAGAATGAAAAAATTTGTTTTGCTGCTTTTTTGTGTGATCCCATTTGTCCTTTTCGGAAAAGAGACAAGAAAAGTCATCGTTAATTATGTCTATCCATCCTACAAAGAGATCTTTTATGTCTTGAAATCGGATTCTGCCGTCAGACATGGATCTTACAGACTTGTTTTAAACGGGAAAATACTGATAGATGGCTTTTACAAGTCCGGGAAGAAAGACAGTCTATGGACCGGGCTCAACGAAAAGGGGAAATTACGATTCCGCGGTTCATACAAAGAAAACAGGCGGGTTGGTATTTGGGAGTTCAATAACGAAAAAGGAGAACAGGAACAGAAGCTTGATTTCACCAACAACCGGATAATCCTTTACCGGTCGCAATTAAACGGATATACTTTCAGAGTTCGTAAAGGGACCGATTCGATCTATTCCTTTTTGGACAGGCCGCCGCTTTACCTCGGAGGAATGACCAGAATCAATGAGTTCATTTCCAATACCATTGTGCCTCCGCTGCACAAAGCCAATGAAAAAGCACTGGGTACTGTCTTCATAGAGTTTACAGTTGACAGTATGGGGAGGACATCAGGTCACCATATACTCAGGGGAATTGGAAAACGTTGCAACGAAGAAGCTTTGAGAGTTGTGAGAGCTCTACCGGATGAGTGGTTTCCCGGAGTGCTCAACGAAAGGAATGTTACCGTAGATTATATCATTCCCGTCATTTTTGAGGAAAAAATGTACGAAGATAGTCTACCATTTATTATTTCATGAAAATTTAATTAGACAAGACAATGACAGACAACACATTAATCACCACAAGTACCAGTCTGGAAGGCTACCGGATCATCAAACAACTTGGATTAGTCAGAGGTATCACGGTTAGATCCAGAAATATTTTTGGCTCCTTTGCCGGTAGTCTCATGACTATTTTCGGCGGACGAAATACCATTTACACCGAATTATGCGAGAATGCCAGGGAAGAAGCACTTCAACTGATGATTGAGCATGCCAGGAAAGCCGGAGCCAATGCCATTATCTGTATGCGATACGATGCCAATGACGTGATGACCGGACTGACCGAGGTGCTTGCCTATGGTACCGCCGTGGTGGTTGAAAAAATCTGATTTTAATGAAAATAGACTATAAATTCACAACCTTTCTTTTCCTGTCGCTCCTCGCCGGATTTCTGATTTCCTTGAATGATTCGCGTCCATCGTGGGATGACACAGGTATTACGGCAGGTCTGATCGTGCTGACCACAGCCCTTTTTGGCTACCTCATTCCCAAATGGCCATGGATATGGGCTTTGACTGTCGGACTCTGGATTCCGATGCATGCGATCGTCCTGAAAGGCGACTATCACATGCTTCTTGTTTCCTTATTTGGCTTTGCCGGCGCCTACCTTGGCGCAGCCATAAAAAACAACAAACCTGCATCAGATTAATCTGAACTTTGGGGTATTTGCCACTGATCGTGGAAGAAAACAGAAATAAAGTCGACTCCGGTGCAAATGACACATTGAATTCGTGATATTAATATTAAACCTTTGTGGCTGGAAGAAATTTCAACCACAAGGGACACAAAGGATTTCTCGAAGGCCTCAAAGTGCCAGCTTTGGGATGGAAAAACTCTTTTTTTGATCACCCTTCGACAAGCCAGGGGGCAACCAGATTGCCTGTATATTCAGGGGAATCAACCATAATGATCACCCTTCGGCAAGCTCAGGGACCGCAACTGAAACGATTTATTAAAATCACTTCGACAAGCTCAGTGAGGATCAGATTGCCCACATATTCAGGAGAACCGACCATAATGATCACCCTTCGGCAAGCTCAGGGACCGCAACTGAAACGATTTATTAAAATCACTTCGACAAGCTCAGTGAGGATACATGGACAAGAACTGGCACACCGTATAAAGGTCTCTGATTCAATTACTGATTCATTAATCATTCGTGTTAGGACACAACACATCATCGAATTGCCGAATTGTCACATTTAGTTACCTTTGCCAAAAAGCAAGTTGGTATGGTAAAATCGATGACCGGTTACGGAAAGGCAGAATGTGAATTTTCACATAAAAAGGTAACGATAGAGATTAAGTCTCTGAACAGCAAACAAATGGATCTCAATACCCGTATTTCACTCATTTTCAGGGAGAAGGACTTGGAAATACGTAGGGAGCTTTCAGAGAAACTGGTTCGCGGCAAAGTCGATTTCATTCTTTATACTGAGTCATTGGGCGATGAATCTGCCACAAAAATTAATGCGGGTATCGTCAGAAGCTATTACAAACAGATGGAACAGATTTCAGCAGATCTGAATATTCCACTCAACAACAACATCTTGCAAACCATTCTCACCCTCCCCGAAGTTGTCAGGAACGAGCGGGAGGAACTCAACGACGAAGAATGGAAATCCATTCTGGCCAAGATAGGTGAAGCCATCAATTCAGTCGACCAGTTTCGCATCCAGGAAGGAGCCACGCTGAAACAAGATCTAGTATCCAATGTTCAGGCCATCACTTCCCTCCTATCCGAAGTTGAACAATATGAAGAAGAGCGGGTGACCCGCATCAAGGAAAAGATTTACGACGGACTTAAAGATATTTCCATTGAACAGGTCAATGAAAACAGGCTGGAACAGGAGATGATTTTCTACCTTGAAAAGATGGACATTAATGAAGAAAAGGTGAGGTTGCTGAACCATTGCAACTATTTTCTGGAAAACCTCGAACTGGAGGAGTCAATCGGCAAAAAACTTGGCTTCATCGCGCAGGAGATTGGCAGGGAGGTAAACACACTAGGATCAAAAGCCAATCATACTGAGATGCAAAAGCTGGTGATCAGGATGAAAGACTCACTCGAGCGAATCAAAGAGCAGTTGCTGAATGTACTTTGAATTCGACAATTTGTAAACCGGGAAAAGGGATGATTGGGAAACAGCAAATTGGGGTTGAATCCCGGTGGAGCGAATCGGAATCCTGAGGAGCAAAGTACCGAACTCCTAAATGTTTTCTCCAAAATAGTACGCTGTAGATCACTGACGGAAAGAACAAATATT
>SESG01001766.1_pt1 | contig 33617 bp, 24 predicted proteins | sample 3171421 | NCBI WGS metagenome assembly SESG01 (sample SAMN10866946, study PRJNA518727) | freshwater metagenome | biome: subpolar coniferous forest; feature: holomictic lake; material: water; isolation source: holomictic Lake 227, 6 m and 8 m depth | place: Canada: near Kenora, Ontario | collected...
GGCTGTGGAAGCTGGGTTTAAAAATATACCTGTTATGCAGAAACATTTGATTACCGCTGCAAATGAGGCAAAAAAAATAGTCATAGTGGCAACGCAAATGTTGGAAAGTATGATTTCAAATCCGTTTCCAGGGCGGGCAGAAATAACAGATGTGTATAATGCGGTGGTGGACAATGCCGATGTGCTTATGTTGTCAGGCGAGACCTCCACGGGAAAGTATCCAGTAAAAACAGTGGAGACTATGAGTGAAATAATAAGCAAAGCAGAGCAGGAAATAAAAAAACAAAAACAGGGCTTGCCTGCCTTTAGAGAAACTGACGAAAAAATAAAAAATGTCCTGTCCTATAGCTGTGCCGCCGCCGCTAACTTGATAAAAAATTCGCTTATTATGTTGCATGCTGTGAAACTTAAAGACATTGAAGCTGTTTCGGATTACAGACCTTATGCTGAAATAGCGGTGTTTAGTGGAGCTGAAAAAATATATAATTCTCTGGCTTTCTTTCACGGCATATTGCCAGTGTGGGCGAGGGATAAAAAAGAAGCGTTGGCGACTGTAATTAAAAAAAATAAAAAACTTGAAGGCGTGGTATATGTGGATTTTTATGCGTCTAAAAACCAAGCTCCCTATATGGAAATAATAAGAGTAAATAAGAACACAATAAAATAGGTCTCTTAGGGTATGTGAAAAACGACGAATTTGCTTCACCGGACAATGAATTTGATTTAAGAGAGAGATGGGTATATAATGCGTTTTATTGGTAGTATTTTAAAGTGAAAAAGTCAGCATAAGTATAAAAAATAGGAAGCTGTACAAATGGAGAATAAAATGAAAAAAGAAAATTTAAATTTTAACGAGACCTTGAACTATCCTTCGAAAAATCACAGAGAACTTGCAAAAATGCCTATTTCTGTGCCTCGTGACATATTGATAGGTAATTTTGATGCCATAAAAGGCAAAAAAGTAATTCCTAAAAACTTTTCTTTTTCGCTCTATTTCACGGCTTTTGATATACGCGATTATGGCAACAGAATTGATTCTTTTATTAGAATGTACGAAAATATTACTTTTAAAAAAATATATCTTGAAGTGTATCGCGATGGCTATACCGCCGATCCCAACTTGGTCTTATATGCCAAGGACACCTTGGAAGAAGCTGGGTTTCAGGTGGCAGGCGCCGTCACGACTACTCATTTTTCTGACCGTGCGAAGTATAATGAAACTGTAAGCGCGGCAGGGTGTTATAGTGATAAACGGGCAAATGAAAAAATGGCAGAGGTGTTTTCTGCTACCGCTGAAATGTTTAATGAGATAATAATAGACGATTGGTTTTTTACAGTGTGTCACTGTTATGAATGCACAAAAAGCAGGCACAATGCGACCTGGCAGGCGCACAGAGTGGAAATTATGGCAAATGTGGCGAAGAAGTTTATCGTAGAACCTGCCAAAGCTGCAAATCCAAATGTTAAATTAGTCATAAAGTTTCCGCAGTGGTTTGAGAATTGGGCAGACGGCGGTTATGATATGAAAAAACTTGTGCCCCTTTTTGATGAGATAGCAGTGGGAGTGGAAACAAGGAACCCGCTTTTAGGAAGATATATGCCGACTGCTGGAGGAATGCTTTTTAGATATATGAAAGAAGCAGCTGGGGTTAAGGTAAAAAGAGCGTGGTATGACGCGTATATGAGTGATGCTAAAATATTTTCAGAACAGGCATATCAAGCAGTCCTGTCAGGCGCGACAGAAGTGATTTTATTTTGTGCTGGATATTTACCGCTGGAAAAAGTCAGGAACTTAACCGAACAACTCATAAAAGATACTGAAAGCATAGATAAGGCAGCCCTATCAGCAAAACTTTTAGTGGTGCCTGTGATAAGAAAAGTAGGGGCACGGGGCGAAAATAAATTGCCGCAGTATCTGCTTATGGCTGGAGTACCGGTATATCTGACGGATAAACGCAGTCTTACTTCTAAAATAGTTATTATGACTGAACAGTCAGCAATGAAAAAGGAATACAACTTGCTTATGAAAGAAATGTTGGATTTAAAAAAAGAAATAGTAATAACGCCTGGCTTTGCGGTAAATGCAGGAAAGTATCTGGAAGTGGAAAAACTGGCACAACCAGTTATGATTAAAGAAATTAAAATGAAGTCCAAAGTTTTTAAAATCAAAGAAAAACTTTTTATGGAATACACGCTTATTCCTGCCAAAAATGTGCAGGTGGTAGTGTGGGCTGAAGGGATACCGCTTTTATCTCGTATGGTGGTAGAAAAAAGAACGGTATGGTTTTTAAACCTGCCTATGTCAAAAGAGACGCTAAAGGACCAAATGGGGATGCAAATACAATCAGATTATAGAAATTTACTTCGCTTGCCTGAACCTGTTTTAGAAGCTGTGAGGGCTGTCTTTAAACCTTATGCGGAAGTGGGAAAATACGCTAAAATAAAAATGTTACATAAGCATATAATATAAAAACCAGAGTTGAAGTTTGGCTTACTGGTGAAAATGTGGAATATATTTTATAGGAGTTAAAAATGGATTTTGATTTAATAATAATAGGGTCTGGTCCTGCCGGGCACACAGCTGCTATGGAAGCCGTAAAACACGGCTTGAAAACAGCAATTATTGAAAAGGACAGAGTGAAAATAGGCGGGGTCTGTCTCAATGAAGGCTGTATTCCGCTGAAAGGGTTTTTGCACGCCTCTCACACTCTCAAGGACTATCGTTCCATAAAAAAAACTGTTTTAGAAAAAGTGGACAGTATTCGTTTGGGGTTAAAAACAAAACTGGAAGGGAAAGGCATTAGTCTTATTACTGGCACAGCTTCTTTTGTTTCCTCTGACACTGTGCAGGTAGTGACAGAAACTGAGAATAAAAAATATACTGCAAAGTATTTTTTAATAACAGTGGGCGCTGTGCCTAAAAGACTTTTTGATAAGCCAAATGTTTTAAACCCAGCAAAAATATTTACTCTGGAAGCAGCGCCAGCCTCAGCGCTTATTATCGGGGGTGGTGTCATAGGCTGTGAATATGCCTCTTTTTTGAATAATATAGGCGTGGAAATTACAATATGCGAGATAGCAGACTCTCTGCTCTTTGGAGAAAACGAAGAGGCAGTAAGAACACTGGAAAGAGAGTTTAAAAAGAAAAAAATTAAAATTCTTGAAAAGACCAGTGTCGTAGAAATAAATAGTGATGGAAAAGTAATTTTTGAAAATGCGCAAGGGACCAGTACTGGCAACTTTGCTATGATATTTGAAGCCACAGGAAGAGTGCCTGCGACAGCTGGGTTAAACTTAGAAGCGGCAGGCGTTAAAACAAATACAAAAGGATTTATAGAAGTCTCTGAGGGGATGAAGACCTCTACTTCAAATATTTACGCGGCTGGGGATTGTCTTACCACACCTCAACTGGCTTATACCGCCGCAAAAGAAGGGGAACTCGCTGTCAGACATATACTGGGAGAAAAAGCACCAGCCCCAGATTATATAAATATGCCAAAACTGGTATTTTCGTTTCCACAACTGGGAAGCGTGGGACTGTCAGAGGCACAGGCTGTAAAAGCGACTGACACTTTGAAAATCTACAAATATTTTTTTAAAGCCATAGGCAAAGCAGTAGTGGAGAATAATGAGGCAGGCTTTTTAAAACTTTTTGTGGACCTAAAAAAAGATGAACTGCTTGGCGCAGTGGCAGTCGGTGGAGAACTAACAGATATGATGAACGAACTCGCGGTGATAATAAAAAATAAAATTAAAATATCAGCGGTAAAAGAAACTATGCATATTCATCCGTCATATTCTGAAATTATAATAGAAGCCCTCACTTGGGGCGCATAACTGAAACAAGAAAAAATATATAAAAATTAAAGCTTTTTAGTTTTTAGCAAGAGGGAATTTGACACCACACTCACCGAACTCAAAGCCATAGCTGCCCCAGCCAGCATAGGATTTAAAAAACCTAAAGCTGCCAGTGGAACGCCTAACGCATTATAAAACAAAGCCCAAAACATATTTTGCCGTATTTTTGACATTACAAACTTGCTCAGAGTTAAGGTTTTAATTACATCGGTTAAGTTATTTTTCATAAGGACTATATTCCCAGCCTCCATAGCTGCGTCTGTCCCCGAGGACAGGGCTATTCCCACATCTGCCTGCGCTAAAGCAGGAGCATCATTTATTCCATCTCCCACCATTGCTGTAATTCCTTTTTGTTGTAGCGCTTTTATTTTTTCTGCTTTATCTTTTGGGAGCACGCCTGCCACGACATTATCTATACCTGCCAGGGCGGCTATAGCTGTCGCGGTTTTTTCATTGTCTCCGGTAAGCAAATATACTGAAATACCCCGTCTTTTCAGCTCTTTTACCACAGTCAGAGCATCTGCTTTGATAGGGTCTGAGACCGCTATAAGCCCAACGGCTTTTATGCCACGCGCTAAAATCATTACTGTCTTTGCTTCGGCTTCGAATTTTTCCACTTGGGTTTTTATGGCAGACAAATCTATTTTTTCATTTTCCATAAGTTTTAAATTACCTAAAAGAAGTTTTTCATTATTATAAACTCCACTCAGCCCAAGTCCAGGCAAAGCTTCAAAAGCGGAAAGTTCTCTTTCGGGAATATTGAGGCGCTGTTTTTCTGTAATGACTGCTTTTGCGAGGGGGTGTGAGGACTTGGCTTCCAGTGTTGCCGCTAAGGATAAAATAGTTTCAGTGTCAAAACCAGGCGCGGCATAAAGAGCGGTCACAGTGGGAATACCTTTTGTGATAGTGCCTGTCTTGTCAAAGACCATATATTTAATTTTTTCAGAAAATTCAAGGGCCTCACTTGATTTTATCAAAATCCCATATTGCGCGCCTCTGCCTGAACCCACCATAACAGCGGTAGGAGTGGCGAGTCCAAGCGCACAGGGGCAGGCAATGACAAGGACACTGACAGCATTTATCAGAGCTTTTGAGAAGTCAATATGCCCTATAAAAAACCAAGCTAAAAAAGTTATCAGGGCTGTTAAAAGTATCGCAGGGACAAACCAGGAAGACACAGTGTCGGCAAATTTTTGTATCGGGGCTTTTGACCCTTGAGCCTCTTCGATAAGTTTAATTATCTGGCTCAGTGTAGTTTCATTGCCTACTCTGTCGGCGCGAAAAGTAAAAGCTCCGTTGAGATTTAATGCCCCCCCTGTGACTTTATCTCCGGGATTTTTTATCACAGGCATAGCTTCACCAGTGAGTAAACTTTCATCCACGGAAGAAGCGCCCTCAAGCAGAGTGCCATCCACTGGTATTTTATCACCGGGTTTAATAATAATAATGTCGCCTTTTTCTAAGGCCTGAGTAATTATTTTAATTTCTTTTCCGTCTTTTAGGACAAGCGCTTCTTTGGGGGACAGGTTCATAAGGGCTTTAATGGCAGTCGAAGCGCGGGTCTTGGCTTTTTCTTCCAAAAACTTTCCTAAAAGGATTACGGTTATAAGTACGGAAGAGGTTTCAAAATATAAATGTCCGTGAGCCCCGTGCCCAGACAAGAGTAAATAAACACTATAAAAATAAGCGGCACTTGTACCGAGCGCTACCAGAGTATCCATATTGGTGGAAAAACTTTTCAAAGCGGCAAAAGCATTTTTGTAAAACTGCCAGCCGATAATAAACTGGACAAGAGTGGCAAATAACCAAATGAGATAGGGCTGAAAGGGAAATGAATTTGGTGGCAAACCCATACTCAAGATTAAAACAGGCAGAGCCAGGCAAATGCTTACTATCAATTTGATTAAGAGTTCGTGTATTTCTTTTTCCTTGAGCCCTGCCGCTTCTGCCACCACTTGATAGCCGTTGGCTTCTATGGCTTTGACAAGAAGAGGAACTTTCACAAGGGCTGGATCATATATCACAGTGGCTTTTTCTGTAGTGAGGTTTACCACGACTTCTTTAACGCCTGGTTGTTTTTTTAAGGAGCGTTCGACAAGGAGCACACAACTCTGGCAGTGCATTCCTTTTACAGTAAAATCTTTTCTAAGCTCACTCATAACGACTCCTTGAAAAACTTATTTTAATTTTTTTAACCGCTGTCTTGCCTGGGTGTAGGCGGGGTTTATTTCTAAGACTTTCCTAAATTCGGTTTTAGCGTTTTTAGAGTCCTTTAAAAGAGTATACACTAAGCCCAGATTATAATGCGCTTCTAAAAGAAGGGGATTGACTTGTAGGATTTGCAGATACATATCCTTTGCTTTTATAAACTCGCCACGAGTGTAATATATAGTTGCCAGGTGGTCGACAGCAGCAACAAATTTAGGATTCAAAGCCAGCACTTTTTCATATTCTGTTATGGCTTCATCAGTCAGTTTATTATTCATATAGACATTTCCAAGGTTATAATGCCCTTCTATAAAGTTTGGAAAAATAATGAGGGTTTTTTTATAAGAGGCAATGGCGGCTTTTAAATTAGTGCTTGAAGTATAAGCATTTCCAGCATAAAGATAGAGTTCTATTAAGTCAGTGCCACGAGGAAAAGTTTTTATTCCTTTTTCAAAACTTTGGATTGCGCCTTTGTAATTGGCCTGTGTAAAAAAAGTTTGTCCTTGTTTTATGAGTATATTGGCGTATAAAGCTCCGGTCTGAAGCGAAGCCAAACCCATAGCGAGAGGCAACATAATAAAAGCCAGCACAGGGGAGTGGAGTTTGAAAGTTTTTTCTTTTTTGATTTCAGTGAGAGAAAAATATGAAATAAGCGCCCACATAAGAATTTGGGTAGGGACAACTCTCCAAGGAAAGTTTAAAAGCCCATTGACTAAAAATGCGACCACGGCAGTGGAGAGTCCCAAGGCAATGTTCTTTTTTAAAATGGAGGTTTCTTTTTGTGCTGAAGAAAAAGACATTATGATAAAAGCTGCAAAGAGCCAAGCAAACATACCAAAACCAAAAAGGCCTGTCTCGGCAAGAGTTTGTAAAAAATCATTGTGCGTGTAAAGTTCCACATGGGGTTGGATTTTTGCCGCCATAGCAGGCGCGGTTTTGAGCCAACGGTCATAAACTTTTTTCTGATAAAAAGCAGTGTTAAGAGAAAATCCGCCAGCGCCTATTCCAAACACTGGGTATTGTTTTACCATTTCAAGAGCTGACTCCCAATATAAAAGTCGCACTACCGCAGAGTCGTTTGAGGTGTTGAAGCCGCTCTTAAGTCTGTCGCCTATGGAGACGGCATTTTTGTTCAGCGGGTTAGGAAAGGATAAAATAGCAAAAAGGGAAACGAGAAAAATTGCCAGGGCGATAAAAAAAGTTTTATATTTAAAGAAAAAAGTTTTGCCATAGATAAAGGCAAAGGAAATAAACAAGTAAAGGACTGCCCCTGCTACCCCGAGCCAAGCCCCACGGCCGTGAGAAACTACGATAAGGAAAAACATAGCCGCGAGAAAAAGGGCTAAAAAGAAATTCTTTGTTTTTCCAAGTCCAGATAAAAGGAGGGCAATGAGTAGAGGAATAAGCAGGCTAAACTGTGCTGCCATATAATCGGGATTTCCCAGAGTGGAATAAATCCTGCCACTGCCAAAGGACACCCACTGTATAAAATCAATGCCAAAATACTGAAAAATGCCATATATTACTACAATAAAATGCGATAAAAGGGTTATGAAAATAAGCCGCCAGCCAGAAGCTTCAGGCATAGCAGAGACCATTATAAAATAAAGTAAGGCTCCTGCCATAATAGGTTTTACAAATTGCCAATATATGGGGGCAGCAGTTTTGTTAATAATAAGGCCCATTAAAAAAGATAAAAGGTAAGCCAAAACAAGTCCCAAAACAGGAAATGAAAGGGCTGTGTATTTTATTTTAAGTGCGCCGTCTAAAAAAGCTTTCGCAAAGAACAGGCAGGTAATCAGACAGGTAAAAACATAAAATACAGTAGCTTTGGGAGTGTCAAAACTCTCGTTGGTAAAAAGCCAAAAGGTCAAAGGCACGAGGAAAAAAACCGAGTAGAGACACAGAGTTAAGCTCTTTGAGATATATTTTTTCAGCATATAGTTTCCTTAGCAATTAGACTTAAATAGAATTGTATTTTAAACCCGTGGGTTTGTCAAATTTAATTGTGAGACCGCGTCTTTGCTGACTTGTCAAAAATGTTTTTATAGGTTAATATTAGGCATATTTTTGACAGTACAGGAGGGAAGGAATGCTGCTTCGCCAGCCCGTGGTTGCGGGAAGGTTTTATGAGGAAAATCCTGAGGACTTGAAAAAAGAACTTAAAAATTTTCTGTCATACAAGGGTGAAAAAAAATCCGCCTTGGGCATTATGGTGCCACATGCAGGTTATATTTATTCTGGTGCTGTGGCAGGAGCGGTTTACTCTGCAGTCAAACTCCCCGATACTTTCATTATTCTTTGTCCCAATCATACAGGTTTGGGCTATCCCATTTCTCTTATGAGCGCTGGGACTTGGCGCACCCCGCTTGGAGATGTCAAAATCAACGGGGACATAGCGGGAGAAATTCTTGTCCGTGCGGAAGCCTTGAATGCAAAACTTATAATAGATGATTACAAAGCGCATATGCACGAGCATGCCATAGAAGTACAATTACCTTTTTTACAAGTATTAAAAAAAGAGTTCACTTTTGTGCCCATTGCTTTTGCTGAATATGATATAGCCGCTTTGAAAAAAACCGCAGAGTGTATAGCGGACGCGATAAAAGGAAAACAGGTAATGCTTATATCTTCTACTGATTTGACGCATTATGAAAGCGCTGAGGCGGCACGGGAAAAAGATAAACTGGTATTAGATGCGATAGAAACCCTAAACTCAGGCGCTATGCTTAATGCAGTGGAGCGGCAAAGAATTTCTATGTGTGGGTGGATGGGGACATATGTGCTGCTAGAAGTGTGTAAAACTCTGGGCGCCAAAAAAGGGGAAATAATAAAATATGCAAATTCAGGAGAGGCGAGTGGAGATATGGATAAAGTGGTCGGCTATGGAGGCGCGATAATTATATGAAACAATTTTCTTTGCTTTTTCCAAGCACTATACATTTCGGTTTTGCTACGCTGGACAAAGTGGCTACTATAAAAATGCCAGAAGGCAGTATAGGGTTGGTCACAGGCGGAGCGGCAATGAGAAAAAATGGAAGTATAGATAGAGTGCTGGGACTATTGAAAAATAAAAAAGTGATTATCTTTGAGGGAGTGGAGCCTGAAGTGTCAGTAGAGACAGTGGACAAATGTGCCAAAACTATGCGCAAACACGGTGTCACGAGCCTTATAGGAATAGGTGGGGGGAGTGCACTGGACTGTGCTAAAGCCGTGGCTGGGGTTTATAAAAGCGGCAAAAGTGTGAAGGACTATTTGGATGGAAAAATAAAAATATCTGAAACTGCTTTTTTTATAGCAATTCCCTCCACCGCAGGCACAGGCGCTGAAGTTACAAAAAATGCCGTGTTGACATATACAGAGAAAAAAATAAAGACCAGTCTGCGGGGCGAGACCCTTGTGCCAAAAATAGTTATTTGTGATCCGCAACTCACTATGTCTATGCCGCCTGAAATAACCGCCTATACAGGTATGGATGCTCTGACCCACGCAGTAGAGTCCTATTTTTCTACAGGCGCAAACGAAGTCACAAAAGGGTTTGCTGTAAAAGCAATAAAACTTATTATGGAAAATATATTAAAGGCAGTGGAAAACGGCTCGAATAAAACTGCTCGGTATAATATGTTGCTCGCGAGTGTGACGGCTGGGCTGGCCTTTGCCAATAGCGGGCTCGGTGCCGTGCACGGCATAGGACATCCAGTAGGCGCGATAGCACATTTGTCACACGGAAAGGTGAACGCTATTTTGCTTCCAGTAGTAATGGAGTGCCACAAAAAATATGCCAGCGGACTTTTTAAAAGTTTTGAAAAAGACTGCGGGGAAAATACAATTAAAAAAATAAAAACTCTAAATAAAAAAATTGGGCTCCCAGACAAGTTGTCAAAACTGGATTCAGATATAGCGGCTAAACTTCCTCTGATAATGTCAACTATGGTGTATGCCTCTGGGTCTATGGCATTTAATCCAGTAAAAATGACTCCTTCCAAAGTAGAAAATATTTTAAAAGAGGCCTTATGAACTTAAAAAAAGATTTATCCCTGATAAGCAAAAAAGAAATAGTATTTGTCGTGGCAATGCTTTTAGCTTTGTGTGTGTTGCGGATGTTCACGGCAAGTATGCCTTTGGATAGGGATGAAGGCGGTTATGCTTATGTGGCAGCAGGGTTGGCACAAAACCTTTTGCCTTATCAGGATAGTTTTGAGGCCAGCCAGCCCTTCATATATTATATATACAAAACAGCCTTTAATTTTTCAGGAGTGTCTGCTACTGCGGTGCGAAATTTCACCACGGGCTATTTGTGTTTTGTCATACTGGTGCTGTATATGTTTGTCCGTGTTTTGTGGGGACCTTTGGCAGCGGGGCTTACTATCTTCATATATTTTATGGCGCAAAACAATCACTTGTATCAGGGCTTCAGCTCATACCCCGAGGTCTTTACTCAATTACCTCTGCTCCTGAGCGCATTTTTTGTGGCTGACCTTGAAGAAAAATATGCCAGAGTAAATTATTTCATAGCTGGTTTTTTTATGGCGACAGCTTTTTATATTAAACTGAGCGTGGCACCAGTGGCAGTGGTGCCACTCTTATATATTATGTTATATGGAAAAAACAAAATAAAAAATATTTTATGGTATCTCGGCGGGTTTGTGACAGTGACTCTTTTGGTGGCAGCGTGGTGCGCTAAAAATGGAATCTTAAACAGGTATATAGAAACAGCTTTTATTTATAAAACGATTTTTATGGCGACACTTATAAAAACTTTTTCGACTGTGGGAATGTTTAAAACTGGACTTTCTTTTTTACTAAATAATTTACTGGCGGTTATTTCACTGGGCTTTCTGGCTCTTAATTTGGAAAAGAATTTTAAAAATAAAAAGGCCTTTCTTGTAGTCTGTTTTGTCGCTTCTTTATATATAGGTATTGCGGCGCTAAAAGGCATATATCCGCATTATTATGTGGTGCTTTTTCCTTTTCTGGCGGCGGCAGCAGGGTGGGCACTGGATGCGTTATTTGAGTTTACTAAAAAAAAGAAAGGCACTATGGTCGGATATATAATTTTAGCCATAGTGTTATTAGCGCAGGGGGCGGCATATTTTAAAACATATAAGCCTTTAAATTATTTAAAAAACGAGGCCTTGACTATGGATATTTTTTACCAGACACGGGAAATAGCCGCAGATATTACACAAAATAAAAGTGCGGGGCAAACCCTCTTTGTCTGGCCAAATGAACCTGAAATATATTTTTATACTGGCATAAAAGCGCCTGATAGATTTATTTCTGCAGAACCCTATGAGTATGAAAAAGAAGCCCTGCCCAGACTGGCAGCGCATATGTATGAAACTCCCACTGATTATTTTGTAGTACAAAAAGGCACAGCGGGGGTTTTTACTGCTGTCCTTGAACAAAAATACGCACGGGTGGCAGAAACAAAAGCTTTTGTTTTATATAAAAAGAAATAAGTAAAGGGAGGAGTTTATGAAATTCTCAAATGAAAAGACCCTGAAGTTTAAAAATGAGACCTGGGGCTCTAAATATTTGTTTGCCGAAGATGGGTGTGTGTTTGGACTTGCCGTTTTAAGACCAGGGGATGAGATTCAGGCACATTTACACGAGACAGAATGTGAAGTTTTTTATTTCACGAAAGGCACTCCTATCTTAACCGTGGACGGGATTGCGCGAAGAGTGGAGAACAATGACGCATTTTTAGTGGAAGCGGGCGAGACCCACGCGATAAAAAACGATACTGAGAGTGAAGTGAAATTCACTTTGGCAAAATTCAAAAAATAGAGAGGTCCTTATGCAGAACATAAAAAGCAAAATATTTTTTGCGCTTGCTGTTTTGGCTGTGGTTTTGGTGACCGCTTATACTTCAAATTTTGACCACAATACCTGGTGGCATTTGTCTTCTGGCAGAGAACTATCAGTGGGAATGAGCATACCGCAGTATGATAATTTCTCTTATGCCGGACCTACGGCGTGGAAAACGCGCGGCTGGCTTTTTGACGCTTTTATTTATTCCACCAGTACTTATCTTAAAATTGAAATGCTGTTTCTTGTAAAAATTTTTATGCTGGCGGCTTTTTTCTATATTATCGTGCTGACGGTTTTTAAAAGGCTTAAAGGCAAATATATGACTGTTGTTTTTCCCGTGTTGGCAATGGCATATTTTTTGCTACAACCTGCTTTTACTTTATCTCCGCATATGTTTTCTTTTTTGTTCGCAGCTTTTTTTATTTACGCCCTTGAACACGAACCCTCAAAACGCCATATGGGGCTTTATCTTTCTATGCCTTTGGCGGCGCTGGTATGGGCAAATATGAATAATTCCGCTGTGCTTGGCATAGTGCTTATGCTTATTTATTTGGTATATCATTTTGACTCTACTACCGAAATACGCGAAAAAAATACTGATATAAGCTATCCGATATTTTTGGGGGCTCTGGTAGCAACGAGTATGGTTGTCCTCGTAAATCCTGAGGGTTACAGAGCAATAATTTTATTTTTTAGTGAAAACTTAAAGCCTTCTGCGCTACATAAAAGTATAAACGACCCTGTTGTCTTTGGGATGTCAGATGTGGTCTTTACAGGAGTTTTTTATTCCTACGCGATTTTAATGCTACTGGCTATATGGTACAACTTGAGAGGCGCAGACATAGGGAGAAAAGCAGAGCTCTTTAAAGATATTCTGCTGATAGCTGTGCCCTTTTTTGCTGCAGTATTTTATAAAGAGTTTATGCCATATTTTATTATTTTGACGGTAGGGGTGTTTTGTTATTATCTACAACTTATTTTTAAATGGGATATGGTATGGGAAAAAAAATGGACAGAGGCACAGGTGTCAGGAATAAGTCGTACCATATTACTGCTTCTGTCTCCTTTGCTTTTCTTGTATGCGGGTTTAGAATATATAAATGCGAAACCAGTGGCATATCCAAATGGGGCAGTAAAATATATTATGAGAATAAAACCTAATGCAAATATCTTTGCCCCGGCAAACTGGAATGGGTTTTTAGAAGACCAGCTGTATCCGCGATATAAGACTATACTCACTGGCAGAAATAATATAGAAAATAAAACGGCAAAGGATTATTTAAAAATTATTAATGCAGACCCTGAAGCCCTTAAAACCTGTGAGGAATACAATATAAATACTTTTATACTGCCACCAGATTGCGCTTTGGCAAGAGTCCTGCAAAATAGTCCAAAATTCAAACCAGCATATTTTGACGGCACAGACATAATCTTTGTAAATAAAGAAAAGACAGAACAATATCTAACTGCATACAATATTTTTGATGGTAAAAATCCATATCCTTTAGGGACAAAAGCCGCATACGAAGAACTCAATGAATTTGCTCAAAACTATCCTTCCGAAACCGCCTATCTGGCTTTGGGCACGGTGTATGCGAAAATAAATGCCCCTGAAGCTATAGAGTTTTTGCGCGACATTGTTATGCGATATCCTGAATATACAGGACTATATGATTTTATAGGGAAATTGTATTATGAGCAAAAAGACTATAAAACCGCCATAAATATGTGGAAGAAAAACCCGAAAAAAAAGCATATATTAGCACACTGATAAAACTCATTGCTTTTGGCACTGCTCTTAATTATTGAATAAGATTTAGTGGAATTATTAAAAAAATAGGGTATAATAATATTGTGGGCATACCACCTAAATAGCACTTAAATAACTGGGGAAAAATGGGGCTAATTTGAAGAAAAAAACTATCAAAAAATTTCCACAACGAAAATCACTCAAAAACAAAATTAAATCAAAGGGTAAAAACCTAAAAAAAGATTTAGATTTTCCAGTTGTCGGCATAGGCGCATCTGCTGGCGGCCTTGAGGCCTTCGAGCAATTCTTCAATAACACTCCTGTAGATTCTGGTATGGCGTATGTTGTCATACAGCACCTTGACCCTAACCGGGAAGGAATGCTACCAGAGCTATTACAACGAATGACCAAAATGAAAGTAGTCGAAGTAGAAAATGGAACGAAAATAGCACCGAACTTCGTGTATGTCATACCCCACAATAAAAGTATGTCCATAGTAAACGAACAACTGATGTTGGGGGTGCCGAAAGAAGGGCTTAGATTGCCTATAAACTTATTTTTCAAATCGCTTGCCCTAGACCTGCACGAAAGAGCTGTAGGTGTGATATTGTCTGGTATGGGGTCTGACGGGGCTCTCGGTATGGTGGCTATCAAGGAAAAATATGGCCTGACAGTTGTCCAGAAACCTGAGAACGCCAAATTTGATTCTATGCCGAGGAGCGCAGTTGAGAATGTGGATATAGACATTATAGCTGACGCAAAGGACTTGCCGGAAAAGATTGCCAAATTTTACGCCGGTACTCTAAAAAACAGAAATGAGCACGAACACCCAACTGCTAAAACAAGTGCCTTTGAAAAGATAATGGTGATACTCCGCAACGCCAGCGAAAATGATTTTTCCCTTTATAAAAGTAATATGGTGCAACGGCGCATAGAACGGCGTATGAACATTCACCGAATAAACAATATGTCCGACTATGTGGAATATTTGCATAATAATAAAGGCGAGGTCAAAATGCTTTTTAAAGAAATGCTCATAGGCGTGACAAGTTTTTTTCGCGACCCTAAAACTTGGGAACTTATGAAAGAAAAAACATTGCCCAAACTGATAGCGAAAAAAAAGCTACTGCGCGCCTGGGTGCCGGCTTGCTCCACTGGGGAAGAAGCTTATACTCTGGCAATGATTTTTACCGAACTTATGGAAGAAACTGAAAATAATGAAAAAATATCATTGCAGATATTTGCGACAGACCTGGATAACGAAGCCATAGAAAAAGCCAGAAAAGGGATTTTTTCCGACAAAATAGTTGAAAATGTCTCGCAAAAACGCCTGAAGAGATTTTTCAGGGCTGATAAAAATACTTTTCAGATAAGTCGCGAGATAAGGGAAATGATTGTCTTCGCACCGCAGAATGTGGTCAAAGACCCGCCTTTTACGAATATAGATATCATTTCCTGCCGCAATTTATTGATATATATGGATAACGAATTACAGGACAGGTTAATTTCAATTTTCCGCTATGCCCTGAATTCAGGTGGTTTGCTACTGCTCGGCTCGGCTGAAACGCTAGGGAACAACGACAAGGATTTCTTGGCTATTGATAATAGACATAAGATATATCAACTGATGCGACAGGATAAAAAAGCCTTTATTTATACAGCACCAGAGCAATTTTTTAACCCAGTGAGTGCAACGAAGAAAAAGGAACTTGCTATCAAAGATAAAATAAATCTCGAGGATTTGACAGAACAATTAATACTCCAGCAGTATTCTCCCGCGGGAGTGCTGGTTACCTCCAAAGGCGATATAGTCCATATCACCGGGCATACTGGGAAATATCTGGAACCCGCGGCTGGGAAGACAAACTGGAATATTTTTGCAATGTTGCGCGAAGGGATGCGTGGAGAGTTTGAAAGGGCCTTCAAAAAAATATTAAAAAATAAGAAGACCGTGAGCATAAGCAATATCAGGGTGGACTATCAGAAGGGCGCTAAGGCCGCGGACATTATGCTAAAATATGTCGGAAACAATAATGCTATGAATGGAATGATACTTGTGCTTTTTTCAGATACGGATAAAAGTTTCGGGGATATAATGCAGAGCAATGACAAAGATAAAAAAAATGAGTCCAATGCCTGTAAAGAACTGCGGTTTGAACTGCAAAGGGCAAAGGATAATTTACACGCCAACGAGGAAGAAATGCAGACCTCACAGGAAGAACTAAAGTCAGTCAATGAGGAATTGCAGTCCAATGTGGAGGAACTTCAGTCTTCTAACGAGGAACTGACCACTTCCAAAGAAGAAATGCAAAGCCTAAACGAGGAACTGCAGACAGTAAACTCGGAAATGCAGTCAAAAATGGTTATTTACGAGAAGGTCAACAACGATATGAGAAACTTAATGGAAAGCACCGAGATAGCCGTGCTTTTCGTGGACAAGAAAAAATGTATTACTCAGTTTACTTTTTCGGCAACAAAGTTATACAGTTTGAGGCAGTCCGATATAGGGCGCCCATTCACCGAACTGAACAGTGACTTGATATATCCAGATATGAAAAAAGATACCGAGGAAGTGTTGCGGTCGCTGGTGTTTATTGAAAAAGAGATACATACAAAAACTGAATTGTGGTTCAGAGTGCGTATTATGCCGTATAGGACCCTTGATGACCATATTGATGGACTGGTAATAACCTTTACGAATATTACTGTGTTAAAAAAACTCGAAGCCGTGATGAAAGAGAGTGAACGGCAGGGTAAACTGATGCACACTTTTATGGATCAGGGCTTGGCGCTTCTTGAAATAATCACTGATGAGAACGATAGGCCTGTGGATTACAAGTTTGTGGATATGAACGAAAGCTATATACAGCTCTTCGGAATAAACCACGAAACGGCAGTGGGTATTGGAATAAGCGAAGTTATGCCAGAAGCCGGAGCATATTGGACCGATATGATTAAAAAGGCCGTCTTGACAGGCGAACCGGTCTATTACGAAAGTTTTCTGGAAACTAGTGGAAAATATTTTGGGGTTTACATTTATAGTCCGGAGAAAAAGCAGGTGGCTTTACTGGTGACGGATATCACAAAAATTAAAAAAGAGAAAAGGTAATAAAAATGAGAAATAAAAATGAGAACAAAAAGCTGCGGTTGGAAGCTGAAAGGCATTTAAAAAAGAAAGGTAATAAAACAGGGGTTAAAAAACCGTTATTGGACGAGATTAAACTGCTTCACGAACTGCAGGTGCACCAGGTGGAATTAGAAATGCAGAACGAAGAACTGAAAAGGGCAAATATAGCTGTTGAACACGAAAAGGAAAAATTCTCTAATCTATACAACTTATCAACGATAGGATATATTACGGTCGATAGCGATGGGATTATCAAAGGGCTTAATATAAGAATGGCAAGGCTGTTAGCGAGTTCGAAGGAAACCTTTAAAAATAAAAATTTTAAGATGTTCGTTTTCTCGGAACTACGGCAGGCTTTTAACGAGTTTTTAAAAAGAATATTTGAAAATGAGGACAGAACAGCTATTGAAACTGTGCTTATTTCGAAAAATGGGCTAATGGTAAATGTTTACATTGAAGGAAAAGCTTCGAACAGTAACGAATGTGATTTAAATGTCATTGATATCACTGAAAGGATACTATCTGAAAAAAAGATAAAAGAACTATTGGGTAAACTTAAAAAATCCAACGAAAATCTTGAAAAATTCAGTTATGTCGTGGCACACGATCTTGAAGCCCCCCTGCGCACGATAAGCGGTTTTGCTAAACTGATTGAAAAGGAAGCTCGGGATATTTTGAGAAACGAGTCTAAAAAGTATATAACTTTTATTTTGGATGCGACAATGAAAATGGAAAAACTAATAAAAGACCTTTTGACTTATGCTCAGATTGACAATACCAATTTGGTCCCAGAGGAGATTGCTCTGGATAGTCTGGTGGATGGTATTATTGTTAACGCCGTTAATGGAATAAATAAAACTGGGAAGAGTATTATTATTATAAAGCACAGCGCACTTCCGCACATAAAAGCCGTAGAAGTACATATGCGGCAGTTATTTCAGAACTTAATCTTTAACGCTGTGAAATTTACAGCATTGCAGGCTTTTCCGGAAATTCAAATAAATGTCTTGAAAGAAGAGGAGGCGTATCTTTTTTCAATTACAGATAACGGAATAGGAATCGAAGCCAAGGATATAAAAGATATATTTGAGGGGTTTCGTAAATTACGCACCGAGAAAGAGTACGCCGGTAGTGGCGTAGGTCTGAACATATGTAAAACGATAGTTACATTATATGGTGGGAAAATCTGGGTGGAATCTACACTGGGGAAAAAGACCACCTTTTATTTCACCTTGGCTAAAAAACATTTTATTTGAGGATTGTCAAAACATAGCAAAACTGATAACTTTGTCCGTGGACTATGGGAAAAGGAGAAAAGTATGTCTAGACCTTTAAAAGTATTAATTATAGATGATTCAGAGAGCGATAGCGTTTTAGTAGTGAAGACGCTGTCGCAAAATGGGTTTGATGTCTCGAGTGTCAGGGTGGACTCCGAAGCCGAACTAAAAAAAGAACTTTTGAAACAATGGGATATAATAACCTGTGATTGTATAATGCCCTGTCTTTCTGCTATGGATGTCTTGTCCATATTGAGAAGAAAAAAAATAAAAATTCCGGTGATAATTTTAACAGGTATTTTTGATTATACTGTTGCACCAGAACTGATTGCAGCCGGCGCTAGCGATTTCGTTTTAAAAACCGATATGTCTAAGTTGGTGCTTAGTATAGAACGGGAAATTAGCAAACAGAAGCAAACAATAAAAGAATTAATAAAAAATGAAGAAAAAAAAATTATTGAAACTTCACCTACAGTCAAAAAAAAGCCATTTATGACTATACGAAGAAGGGTTATTATTTCTTTTGCAATTATAATTTCTAGTATAGTTTTTTTGGGAGTAATGATATTGCTGCGTGGAATAAATAACGCAGGCAGGGTGTCTTTTCAAAAAGCTTCGGTGGGAATAGAACTTATAGCAAGCAACTTAGAAATTTTTAGGTTACATAAAACTGAAACATTTAGCAAATTGAATTATATCGAAGAATATTTGAAAGATGGCAAAAAATTTAAACTGTATAAGTTTGAGATTATGGAATATAGTCTTAAAAACACGAAAAGTTATGGAAATATTGACAAGGAAATTTTGAAAAAAATCAAACCAGAGGACATACAAAAAGTCCTTAATGACGGCATAATCAGAGCCGTGGATGTCCGTGTAGAGAAAATGCCCCCTAGAAAAATTATTTTTGCAAGGATGGAAAATAGAACAGAAATAAAAAATGGGATTGTAGTTTTGGATTATACAGAAGAGTATCTGGCACAGATTAAATACTGGAAATTTTACATTATTGTATTAACTTTTATTTTTTTAATAGTCCTTAGTATTGTAGTATCGTTAGGGTATTTTTTGGCAAAAAAAATTTTTAAACCGATAAAAGTTATTAAAAAAGTCATAAACGAGATTACCAATGGCGACTTGTCAGAGAGTGTGCAAGTAAAAGAATATGATGAAATGGGGGAACTGGCATATGCTTTTGAAATAATGAGGATAAGCCTGGTAGAAACTTTTACGAAAATGAATTTTGAAATCAATGAAAGGGATAGGGCTGAAAAGGCGCTTAAAAGTTTGCACTTAAAACTCACTCTTTGGGTAGACGAACTGGACAAGCGTACTCAAGAGTTAGATATTTTGAACAAGATGGGTAAGATGCTGGAGTCCTGCAAAACCATGGATGAGTTTAGGTTGACTTGCAATCAATATCTGAAACAAATTTTCCCTGAGGACTTTGGCGCGATTTATATTTTTAATGTTTTTAATAAGTTTTTGGAGATTTTTTCCAAATGGGGAAACGAGCCGATTGAGGAATTCTTCGTATCGGATGATTGTTGGAGTATGCGCGAAGGGAATATTTATTTGTCAGAGACATCGGGAAATTTCCATATGTTATGCCCCCATATACACAGTGATGTAAGCGGAAAGTTCATAAAGACATTTTGTTTACCTATGATGGCACAGGGTAAGATCTTTGGGTTGTTTCATTTAAGGTCTTACCAAAAAGATATTGAGATGGATAATATTAAAGGGAAAATAAAGTCAGCAAAAGAGCAGCTCGTGATAGCCGCGAACGAGCATATCACGATTGCGTTTTCCAACCTGAAGAATCAGGAGACACTCAAGAGACAGTCCATAGTGGATGTCCTTACAGGGTTGTATAATAGGCGGAATATGAATGAGACACTGGAACTGGAAATTTATAGGGCGACTAGGCATAATAGCTCTTTTGGAGTGATAATGTTTGATATTGATTTATTTAAAAAATTCAATGAAGAATACGGGCACGACTTGGGAGACTTAGTGTTGGAAAAGATCGGTTTGATGGTAAAAACGGTTATCAGACCTGAAGACATAGCAAGCAGGTATGGCGGAGATGAATTCTTTGTCATATTGCCAGGAGCTGACTTGGAAGGAACTAATCAGTGCGCAATACGACTTATGGAAGAAGCCAGAAAACTGAAAGTGCAAGATAAAAGCGTTATACTCGGCGGAATTTCACTATCAATCGGGGTGTCGGTTTACCCTGGGAACGGCAATACTTCTGAAGAAATAATTAAAACTGCTGACGAGACAATGTTTCAGGCAAAAAAAACGGGTAGAGACCGCATAGTGCTGAACAAAAAACCTACTGAGGAATAGCCTCTGGCTGGAATATAAATATTTTGAAAAAACTGAGCAAAAAAATCAAAAAACCATAATAAATATGTGGAAGAAAAATCCTCAAAGAAAAGCATATATTACCGAGTTAATAAAAGCCACTGAAAAAACGAATTTAATTCTTGACAAAATAGCAATATAATACTAATATAGTGATATTAAAGCTACTTTAATTAAATACAAAAAGGAGGGTTTTATGAAAAAGGTAATTTATGTTTTGGTATGTTTGTTTATTTTGGCTTTAGTTTCGTTCTCTTCGGGCTGCACAAGTAAGACAGTGACTATTGTGGATCCTACTCCTACACCTGTATGCGGCATTATCGGTGGGAATTCTTTGGATGATGATAACAGTTATTTTAGCAATGGATTATTATTAGCGGTTTCGTTTACTGCTGCTACCAACGAAACAGTAACTACTCTGTCTTCCAAATTTGCAGTAAATGGAGGAATTACAGCTATGGGCGTATATACGAATAATGCCGGAGTACCTGGCACGCTAATGGTAGAAACTTCACAAACCACTGCAATTGGCTGGAATTCGGTCACGATAACTCCACTTTCTATCACTTCGGGAACTGCATACTGGTTAGCAGTTTATGGATCTAATACAGGGCCTCTAGATACAACCACAATAACAATAAGTTCAAAATATATGGCTTATTCCTATTCAACTGGTCTTCCTGTCAGCCCCACAGGCTGGTCTGATGGTAGTGGAGCAGTAAAGATCTATGCGATAGGATGCCATTAAAAAATAAGATATAGTTAAAAAATAAAGGTAAAAGTAAAAAATAGCAGAGCTTTTAATAAAAGCTCTGCTATTTTTTTATCTAAAACCAATGTAGTTTAGGCATAAAAAGTATCAGTTCCAAAGGGGTGAGAAAAACTCCTTGCCAACACCCTGTCTTTTATGCTATATTTATTTCGCCTTATAAATCAGGTGAAGTATAAAAACGCATGCGTGTTGGATTTTCCTGCCGGTCCCTTAAACAGGGTGTGGGAAGAGTAGATGGCGCGCAGATGCAAAAAACCGTCAGGAGGAGTATTATGCCACAGATTTCTATGAAAGCCTTTCTCGAAAGCGGTGTTCATTTCGGACACCAAACCAAACGCTGGAATCCGAAAATGAAGCCATATATTTTCGCAGCCAGAAACGGTATCTACATTATCGATCTCCAAAAAACCCTCAAGTACACCAAGGAAGCGGTTAATTTTGTTAAAACAGTTGTCCGCTCCAATAAAAAGGTGCTCTTCGTCGGAACGAAAAAACAATCCAAGGAAGCCATTAAAGAAGAAGCAACACGCTGTGGTATGCCATTTATTGCCAACAGATGGCTCGGCGGAATTCTCACCAATTTCGTGACCATAAAAAAACGCGTAGCCAGACTTAAAGAGTATGAAGAAATGGAAATCACTGGCGGTTTTGACAGATATCCTATCAAGGAAAAAATGACAAAACTCAAAGAATACGCCAAGCTCAAACTCAACTTAGAAGGCATTAAAGATATGAATGATATGCCTGGAACGATTTTTATCATTGATACAAAAAGAGAAGAGAACGCTATAAAAGAAGGCAACAAGCTTAAAATTCCAGTAGTCGCCGTGGTGGATACCAACTGTGATCCTGACCATATTGACTATATCATTCCAGGAAATGATGACGCTATTCGCGCCGTGCGGCTTATGAGCAAAATAATAGCGGACACTATTATAGAAGAGAAACAGGCAATGGAACGCGAAAAAGAAATGCAAATGAAAGCGGCAGCGGATGCTATTCAAGTGGCCACGGATGTAAAGACAGCCGGAGAAAAAGCCACAGCCATACAGGCAGGCGTGGATTACTCGCAGGTGTTTAAAGATGAGCCACCTACAGAAACAAAGTAAAACATAAAAAAAAATAATATAAAAGTTTAAGGAGATTTGATATGGTGGAAATTACTGCTGCAATGGTAAAAGAACTTAGAGAAAAATCAGGCGCAGGCTTTACTGATTGCAAAAAAGCGCTTGTGGAAAAAGATGGAGATATTAAAAAGTCAATGGAATACCTGAGAGAAAAAGGTATTGCCGATGCCTCGAAAAAAAGTTCCAGAGCCACCAATCAAGGGCTTGTCTATTCCTATATACATACCACGGGGAGAGTCGGCACTTTGATAGAGTTAAATTGCGAGACGGACTTTGTCGCGAGAACAGATGATTTTCAACTTTTGGCGAAAGAAATCTCCCTGCAGATAGCAGGGATGAAACCTTCGTATCTTAAAAGAGAAGATGTGCCTGTGGAAGTTGTGGAAAAAGAAAAAGAAATTTACAGGGCGCAAATGAAGGACGCAGGCAAACCAGCACAGGTAGTGGATAAAATAGTGGAAGGAAAATTGGACAAGTTTTATAAAGAGTTTTGCTTGCTTGAAATGGCTTGGTTCAAGGATGATAAAAAAAATATAGAGACTCTCATAAAAGAAAGTATTGCCAAAATAGGCGAGAACATAACCCTGAAAAGGTTTGTTAGGTTTGAACTGGGCGAGAACTGATAGCGCGTCCGCTGTAAGCCGTTAATAAACCCCGTTGGGTTACACCAGCGGGGTAAATATATGAAACGGGCCGGTGAAACTTATGGTAAAAAAAGATATGTATCGTAATGTAATGCTGAAAATCAGTGGAGAAGCCCTCGCTGGGAGTAAAAACGAAAGTATTGATTACGAAACCGTTTATGCCATAGCCAAAGAAATCAAAGAAGTACAACGCATGGGCGTCCGTATGAGTGTGGTAATAGGTGGGGGAAACATTTTTCGCGGCGGCAGGGGAAAAATAAAAATAGCAAGAGTAGTAGGCGACTATATGGGTATGCTCGCTACCATAATAAACGCTTTGGCTATGCAGGATATTTTAGAACAAATGGGAGTGAAGACACGGGTTATGACTTCCATAGAAATGCCTGAAATAGCAGAACCATATATAAACCGCAGGGCAAAGCGCCACTTGGAAAAAAACAGGGTGGTGATTTTCGCAGGCGGCACTGGCAATCCTTATTTCACAACAGATACCGCAGCGGTACTGCGCGCCTTAGAAATCGGCGCAGATGTGATAATGAAAGCCACGAGAGTCTCTGGAGTGTACACGAGTGATCCTGAAATAAATAAAAACGCAAAAAAATACGAGCAGATTAGCTATAAAGAAGTCTTGAACAAAGGCCTCAAAGTAATGGATCCTACGGCTATCTCGCTTTGTATGGAAAAAAAGATTCCAATTATTATTTTCAGTATGAAAACAAAAGGCAACATTAAAAAAGTTATTGAAAAGAAAAAAATAGGCACAATAGTCACGGAATAAAATAAGGGAGGAAAGAAATGGAAAATATTTTTGCCGAATCAGAAGGTAAAATGAAAAAAGTTATAGATGCTTTTAAAAAAGACCTTTCCTCCATAAGAACTGGCAGAGCAAATACGGCCGTGTTACAGGGCATAAATGTGCAGTATTATGGTTCCCCTATGCCTATCAATCAAGTGGCGAGTATTTCTCTGGTGGAAGCAAAAACTATAGATATAAAACCTTGGGACCGCAATATGGTACAACTGATAGAAAAGGCCTTACAGGAAGCGAATCTCGGCGTGTCTTTGGTAAATACTGGAGATTCCGTAAAAGTAAACTTTCCACAACTGACCGAAGAGACCAGAAAAGAAATGGTAAAAAAAGTTAAAAAGATATCTGAAGAATTTAAAGTGGATATTAGAAATATCAGGCGCGAGACCAACGAAAAACTTAAAGATAAAGAAAAGAAAAAAGAAATGTCTGAAGACGATTTGAAAAATGCTGAAGCCAGAGAACAAAAACTCACAGATAAAAATATAAAAGAGATAGACGATATAGCCAAAGAAAAAGAAACAGACCTGCTTACTATATAATAAGCGTGGCCGCAAGTGGCGGCAGAGCGCGGATGGGTGAAAATGAAAAACTACGGCACTGTTCCTGAACACATAGCGATAATAATGGATGGGAACGGCAGATGGGCAAAACAGCGGTCTTTACCGCGTATTATGGGGCACAGGGAAGGGGCAAAGTCTGTGCGTGCTATTACCGAGGCCTGCGCAGAACTTAAAGTTAAGTATTTAACCTTGTATGCTTTTTCCACGGAAAATTGGAAAAGACCTCACAAGGAAGTAGCCTTTCTTATGAACCTCCTCTCACACTATCTGGTAAAAGAAAAAAACACCATGATGAAAAATAACATTCGGCTTTTAACCATAGGGGACACTTCGAAACTTCCACTGGGAGTAAAAACAGAACTTTCAAAAACCATAAAATTAACCTCAAAAAATACCGGACTTTCTCTGGTCTTGGCGCTAAACTATGGGGCAAAAGACGAAATTACAAAGGCGATAAAAACCATTGCCAAAAAATGTATTTCTAAAAAAATTAGTCCTTCTAAAATAACTGAACAGACCATAGCCGACCACCTCTATACTAAAAACATTCCAGACCCAGACCTTATGATAAGGACCAGCGGAGAAATGCGCATAAGCAATTTTCTTGTATGGCAGTTGGCTTATGCTGAGTTTTATATAACGGATATTTTATGGCCGGATTTCCGCAAAGCCCAACTCGTAAAGGCCATAGAAGAATATAACAATCGCGACAGACGGTTTGGCGGGGTGCGAAATGCTTAAAAGAATAATAATTGCAGCTATTGCCTGCCCTATAATTTATTTTATTATTATGTTTGAAAATCCTTATCCCCTTTATGTGCTTATAACGGTAGCCTTTACAATGGGGCTTAATGAAATGTACAATATGTTTGACAATAAAAGTCTTGGGACTTTTAGATATTTTGGCATTGCCGCGGTACTTGCGGGGTATGCACTTATTATTTATAAAAATGACCCTGTCTATATGTTTTACGCGCTTGTGATTTTAGTCATCACCCTTTTGTCCACAATCCTGATAACAAAAAATATAGAAAGAGATATGCCTCGCACTATCAATACGATTTTTCCTTTTGCCTATGTGGGTGCGCTGGGGAGTTTTGCTATTCTTTTGAGGCAATTACCAAATGGAAATTACTGGATATTTTCTCTTATGATGTTTACTTGGATTTATGATGGAGGGGCTTATTTTACAGGCGTAGCTTTTGGCAAACACAAACTCATTCCTGAATTGTCACCGAAAAAAACAGTAGAAGGGTTCATAGGTGGGATACTGGTAAATGTGGCGGCAGCTGTGATTTTAAAATATACAATTTTTCCATTATTTTTCCCACTTTTCCCTCTGCACCACCTTATTATTTTAGCAGTGCTTTTGGCCTTTACAGGACAGGTGGGAGATATAGCAGAGTCAGTGGTGAAAAGATATACAGGGGTAAAAAACTCCTCCAGCCTTTTATCAGAAATGGGTGGAATAATGGATAAAATAGATTCCACTTTGTTTAATGCCCCGATCTTATATCTTTATATTAAAATATTTATCAAACAAGTAACCTAAGGTAGTTTAAAAAAAATAAATGAAGCATAGATAAAATATAGTGAAATACAATCTGGGGTTAGGAGTAATAGTATGGCAAAAAACATAGTTATAATTGGGTCCACAGGGTCTATAGGGAAATCCACGCTGGATGTATTTGATAAAGTTTTAAAAGATTATACGCTGCTGGGGATTTCGGCAAATGAAAATGTGGAAGAATTGAAAAAACAAATAAAAAAATATTCGCCAAAATATGCTGCCATTATGGATAAAACAAAAGAAAAAGAGTTAAAGGATGCCACGCACGGCACAAAAATTTTATCAGGATATCAGGGGCTGGCACAATTGGCTTCGCTCAAAGAAGCGGACATAGTCCTCATAAGCGTTGTAGGTGCAGTGGGACTAATTCCACTTATGGCGGCAATAAAAGCTGGAAAACGCATAGCCCTTGCTAACAAAGAGTCCCTGATAATAGCGGGGGATGTGGTAAAGGCCGCTGTGGAAAAATACGGCGCGGAAATAATCCCTGTAGACAGTGAGCATAGCGCTATATTTCAGTGCTTGCACGGAAATAAAAAAGAACAGGTAAAAAGACTAATAATCACCGCGTCAGGTGGGGCGTTTAAAAATCACACGCTGGCACAACTAAAAAAAGTAACGGTAACGCAGGCCTTAAATCATCCGACCTGGAAAATGGGAAAAAAAATAACTGTGGACTCGGGCACGCTTATGAATAAAGGTTTGGAAGTCATTGAAGCCCATTATCTTTTTGATATGCCATATGAAAAAATCTCAGTGGTGATTCATCCACAGAGCATAGTGCATTCTATGGTGGAATATGTGGATGGGGCTGTCATAGCACAACTTTCAAATCCTGATATGCGGCTTGCCATACTTTACGCTTTGACTTATCCAGACAGGCGCACTGGAGTAATTCCACCACTGGATTTAGTAAAGACGCGGACTTTGGAGTTTTGTGAAGTGGATTTGGAAAAATACAAGGCCTTTGCCCTTGCGATAAAAGCCGGAAAAGAAGGCGGCAGTATGCCTGCCTGTATGAATGCGGCGAATGAAATAGCGGTTAAAAACTTTATAGAAGGAAAAATTCCTTTTATAAAAATAGCTGAATATGTGGAAAAAGTAATGAAAAAACATGTCAAAATAAAAACCCCGACTCTTGAAGATATTTTGAAAATAGATTTAAAGGTCAGGCATATTACTCAGGAGCTTATAAATGGATAATGTCTTAAATGTTTTATATATAGTCATAACTTTAGGGCTCACTATCTTTGTTCACGAACTCGGGCACTTTCTTATGGCAAAACGCGCGGGAATAAAAGTGGACAGCTTTGCCATTGGGTGGGGCCCGAAACTTTTTTCATTTAAGAAAGACGAGACAGAGTATATTATTGCGCTTTTTGTTTTTTTGGGCGGCTATGTAAAAATGCGGGGAGAAAATCCTGAAGAGGCGGCCGCTGTGGGAGAAGGGGGTTTTCTAAATAAACCACCATTGGTAAAGATAGGAGTGGCGGTCTCGGGTGTGATAATGAATTTTATTTTTGCTATTTTTTTACTTTGGGTAGTGGCTATGGCAGGCACTACTTATTTAAAACCCGTCATAGGAGAACTAAAAGCGGGATATCCAGCGCAATTGGCAGGACTACAAACAGGGGATATTATAAAAGAGATAAACGGGAAAAAATTAAAATACTGGGAAGATGTGACAGAGGCGACAGGCAAAGCAGGCATTGCCCCGCTCACTATAGTTGTTGAACGCGCGACTAAGTCTATGAGTTTTGTTATAACCCCCAGAGTAGAAGAATACGAAGATATCTTGAAAGATAAAAAGAAAAAAGCATTTATAGGCATTTCACCCTCGGATAAAGATGTGGAGATAAAAAAATATAATCCAGTGGAATCAGTAAAAGTCGCTTGGGATCAGACCTGGTTTTTTACCACTATTACAGTGCGCGGGCTTTACAAAATGGTGACGCGTAAAATGGAACCAGATGTCGCAGGACCCATAGGCGTAGCTCAAATTACTTGGAAAGTGGCTAAAACAGGGCTAATTAATTTGTTGGTGTTGATAGCACTTATAAATGTCAATTTGGCTTTGTTTAACTTGCTGCCTTTAGTACCGTTTGATGGTGGGCTCGCAGCTTTGTTCTTTATTGAAATGTTGCGGGGCAAAGCACTAAGTCTTAAAATACAGGAAGTTCTTATGTCTATTGGCTGGGGAATGATAATGTTATTGATAGTCTTTGTCACTTTCAAAGATATAAATAGGATAGTAAAAGAAAATGCGGAAAAAAAACCAGTGATAGAAAACATTAAAAAATGAGGAAGTAAAAATGGTATCGCGAAAAGTTAAAGTAGGAAATCTTATTTTAGGTGGCGGGGCTCCTGTGCGAGTGCAGTCTATGACCAACACCCGTACCAAAAATGTAGGAAAAACAGTAGCCCAAATAAAAGCCCTTGAAAAATTGGGTTGTGAACTTATCCGCTGTGGGATTCCTGATATGGAATCGGCGCTGGCTTTGAAAGCCATAAAGAAAAAAATACATATCCCACTGGTGGCGGATATTCACTATGATTACAGGCTCGCCCTTGAAGCTATGAAAGCCGGGGCAGATAAAATACGGATAAATCCAGGAAATATCGGCTCGGAAGAAAAGGTAAAAGCAATTATTGAAGAAGCCAAAAACCGAGCAGTGGCCATAAGGGTGGGCGTCAATTCTGGCTCTTTAAAACAAAATGTGAAATATGTGCTTACAGAAAAATGTGAAAATGAGCGTGCCAATAAAATGGTGGCATCTTTAATGGAACATATAATATTTTTTGAAAAAAATACTTTTAAGGATATTGTAGTGTCTTTAAAGGCCTCGGATGTGCCTACCACCATAGAAGCGTATAAACTTTTTTCGAAATATCGCGATTATCCTTTACACATAGGTGTCACTGAAGCTGGGACTGAACTCTCAGGTACTATAAAATCAGCGGCAGGATTGGGCATTCTTTTATATCAGGGGCTGGGAGACACGCTTAGAATTTCTCTCACTGCGGCGCCAGAAAAAGAAATATATGTGGCGTACAGGCTTTTATCTGATTTGAATTTAAGGCATAGGGGAGTAGAAATTATTTCCTGTCCTACTTGCGCGAGAACTGAAATAGATGTCATAAAATTGGCGCATAGCGTAGAAAAAATGACTATGCAGACCGATAAATATATGAAAGTCGCGGTAATGGGCTGTTCAGTAAACGGGCCTGGAGAAGCACGCGAAGCCGATATCGGAGTGGCAGGCGGGCGGGGCATAGGGCTTATATTTAAAAAAGGAAAGATTATTAAAAAAGTGCCAAAAGAAAAACTCCTCAAAGAATTTGAAAAAGAATTTAAAAAAGCCCTAAAAGAAAAATAAAAAGGTAAGCGATAAAATAAGAAAAAACCGGTAGATACTACCTCAGGAGTGCCTTATGAAATGGAGCAAAGCATTCATAAACACAGTAAGAGAAACCCCAAAGGAAGCCGAAACAGCCAGTCATAAGCTTATGCTTAGGGCAGGAATGATAAAAAAACTCGCGGCAGGCATATATGACTTTATGCCGTTGGGGTATAAGTCGGTCGCAAAAGTAATAAATATAATAAGGGAAGAAATGAATGCCGCAGGGGCGCAGGAAGTGTTATTGCCTGTGTTATCCCCAGCCGAACTTTGGCAGGAAACAGGACGCTGGAGCAAGTATGGAAAAGAAATGATGCGCATAAAAGATAGGCACGATAAGGACTTTGCGCTCGGGCCCACTCACGAAGAAGTGATTACAGATATGGTGAGGCGGGAAATAAACTCATATAAACAGCTTCCGGTAAACCTCTATCAGATACAAGTAAAGTTTCGTGATGAGATAAGACCTCGGTTTGGAATAATGCGGGCGAGAGAGTTTATGATGAAAGACGCTTATTCTTTTGACAGAGATGAAGCCAGTGCGCTTAAAAGTTATGAAATTATGTTTGAAGCATATAAAAAAATATTTAAAAGAATAGGTTTTAATTTTCGTTCGGTGGAAGCGGATTCTGGCGCTATTGGTGGTTCAGCCTCTTCGGAATTTATGGTCCTGGCGGCTACAGGCGAAGACACCATAGTCTATTGCGCAAAGTGTGACTATGCGGCAAATGTGGAAAAAGCTATGGGAGTGGTGCAGGGAACGGCAACAGCAGGCACACAGGAAACCTTAAAAAAAATTCACACCCCAAATATCAGGACTGTGGAAGCCTTGGCAGAATTTTTAGGAAAAAAACCAGAAGACACGGCTAAAACTATTTTATATATGGCGGATGGAAAAATGCTCGCGGTTATGATGCGCGGGGACAGGGAAATAAACGAAATTAAACTAAACAATTTTTTAAATGCCTCTGAACTGCGCTTGGCTACGCCTGAAGAAATAAAAGAAAAAACAGGAGCGGCAGTAGGGTTCGCTGGGCCGATAGGGATAAAAGAAAAAGGCATAAAATTATTTATTGATAAAAGCGTGGAACCTCTCACAAATACAGTGACAGGCGGAAATGAAGAGGACTATCATTATACAGGCGTGTGCAGGGGCAGAGACTTTAAAGAAGATAAAATTATAGATGTGATAAAGATACAAAAAGGCGACAAGTGTGAAAAGTGCGGCGGAGAAATAGATGAACTAAGAGGAATTGAAACAGGGCATGTGTTTTCTCTCGGCACAAAATATTCAAAAGCTATGAAGGCCACTTTTCTTGATGAAAATGGTAAGGCACAATTTTTTGTTATGGGGTGTTACGGCATAGGCGTGACCAGAATAGTGGCCGCCTGCATAGAGCAAAATAACGATGAGAACGGTATAATATGGCCTATGGCAATAGCTCCGTATGAAGTGTGTATTACCGCAGTCAATGTAAAATATGAAGAAGGTATGAAATATGCTGAAGCGTTGTATGAAAAGCTTAAAACCGCAGGCATAGATGTAATTTTTGATGACCGAGATATGTCGCCGGGCGCAAAGTTCAAAGACGCTGACCTGATAGGGTTCCCATTGCGAATTACTATAGGGGAGAAAAACTTCGCCACTGGAAAAGTAGAACTGAAAATGCGAAGAGCTGTAGATTTTGAACTTTTAGATAAAACGCAAGTATATGAAAAAATTATTGAAATAGTAGCGAAAGAAAAACTACTTTTTTGAGGTAAAGAGGTTTACGCTGTTGGCGACTATCAAAAATATAACGCCTATGGTGAGCGCTGAGAAGGCTTCAGCAAGATTACTTAACTTTCTGCCTATCACTCCATCCGCAGTAAAAGTCAGCAACACAAACGGGAGCCATAGTAATAAGGCCTTTATGGACTTTTGAGTTTTGGCTTTGAACATTTGCGCAAAAAGCATAAGCGCTGGAAAATACACAAAAACAAAATTTGATTTTCTCACCACCATAGGAAGTATCAGACAGACCAAAAAAACATTTCCCAAAGCATAAATATCAGAGGACTTGTTTTTTTTCAAGGCCGGTGCCAAAGCCAAAGAAATAAATAAAAGAGAAAAGGCGTAATAGATAAGTTTTATTTTTTCAAAAGAAAAGGAAGCAAAATTGACAAGTTTGATTTCACCCGTATCTGTGGGGTTTACTCCAAGATATCTCATAAGCATTCCGTATATGGATTGATTTGCAATTCCTGAGTTTGGGTCTGCTGCGGCATTTAAAATTGATTCGTTCACAAAATGTGTCAGCAGGGAGGGATATCTGCTTGTGTAGAAAAGGGCAGGGAGCAGATTTAACACAAGTAGAGTAAACACGCATATGCCTGTGTATTTAAACTCTTTTTTAAAAAGAAAGTATGCTAAAAAAAGTCCTGGAAATATTTTTATTGAAATGGCAAGGGATAAAAACAGGGCGGAAAACCAAAATTGATTTTTGTTTTTTAAATATATAGCAAAGATCAAAAAAGCTGTAAGAAAAGTATTGACCTGTCCAAGCTTGAAGTCATCAAGGATAAACCGAAAAGAGATAAGAAACGCCAACCAAAAAGCCACGGCAGGAATTTTTTTATCCTCAAAAAATTCCGGAAGAATTTTCAGCACGCAGATCACACAGGCTAACTTGGCGAGAAAAAACACATACCCAGCTGCCAAAGGCGGCAAGAAGGTTAAGGGGACCATAAGCATAGCAAACAGAGGCGGGTAATGATTTAGCATACCAGAATATTTGCCGCTAATGTAAATGTTGTCCAAAAGTGCCCTAAAATTAAGCCCTACATCGTAGTAGGAAAGAAAGTCATTTCCCTTGGCGCATTTGTAACCGAAAATAAGTGAGGCAATAAGGAGTACCCACGGAAAATATTTATTTACATTGTTCCAAAAATTTCCTTTAGGCATTGGTGACTCCACTTTGAAAGATTAAAGTTATTAGAGTCATAATACAATTTTCTTACAAAATATGCAAAAAGAAAATGAAAAAGGGATAAAATATTTTTTTCTATTCCTTGACATTCCTTTTTTCAATACTATAATTAACCATTGTTTATTTTAAATAAGCTTGAGTTAATTTGGAGACAGTATGAAACTTAAAGAATTACTAAATGACCCACAGTATGAAGCGGCTGTACACAAAGATGGGCCTATGCTTATTCTCGCAGGTGCGGGGAGCGGCAAGACCAGAGTCATAACTTATAGAATAGCCAACCTTATTGCCAATAATGAAGTGAAACCTGAGAATATTCTTGCTGTTACTTTTACTAACAGGGCTGCGGCTGAAATGCGCCAGCGAATCACTAAAGTGGTAGGCCAAAAAGCTGCAAAAGATATATGGATGAGCACTTTTCACTCGCTGGGGGCAAAACTTTTACGCCGCCACGCTGAACGACTGGGCTATACGAAAGCCTTTTCTATATTTGATGAAGATGATAGGGAAAGGTTGACAAAAGAATGTATGCACGAGGCAAAAATAACGGAAAAAGAAATGAAACCTTATGCCATTATTAAAAACATATCGGATAGTAAAAACCGGCTTTTCAATGCTGTGGAAGCCGAAGCAGTTGCAAAGACCTATGAAGAAAAACTCACCGCCCGCGTCTATAAAATATATGAAGAGCGGCTTATGAAAAATAATGCTATGGATTTTGATGATTTGATTTTGCAGGCGGTAAGGTTGTTAGATGAGAACCCTGACTTGTTAGAACAATATGCAGAAAAGTTCCGTTACATTATGATAGATGAGTATCAGGATATAAATAACTCGCAATATACCCTCGTGTCTTTGCTGGCTGAAAAGTATAAAAATCTCTGCGTGGTAGGAGATGACGACCAGTCCATATATAGGTTTCGGGGCGCAGATATTACAAATATTTTAGGTTTTGAAGAGGACTATCCAAAGGCGAAAGTCATACGCTTGGAACAAAATTACCGGTCCACAAAGAACATTTTGCTGGCGGCTTACAGTGTCATTAAAAATAACAAAGATAGAAAAGATAAAGCCATATGGACGGATGCGGCGGCAGGGGCTCTGATAACTTTTTATTATGCGGATGATGAAATCCTTGAAGCAGAGTTTATCGCAAAAGAAGTCATTAGATTGCGCGACATAGACCCCAATCAGTTAAAAGATATAGCTATTTTTTATAGGACAAATGCACAATCACGAGTGATAGAGGACAAGTTTCGCAGGGCTAATATATGGTATAAGCTCATAGGTGGGCTCTCTTTCTATGGTAGGCTGGAAATAAAGGATATGCTTGCGTATTTGAAAATCATTTCAAATCCA
>SESG01017256.1_pt1 | contig 33519 bp, 36 predicted proteins | sample 3171421 | NCBI WGS metagenome assembly SESG01 (sample SAMN10866946, study PRJNA518727) | freshwater metagenome | biome: subpolar coniferous forest; feature: holomictic lake; material: water; isolation source: holomictic Lake 227, 6 m and 8 m depth | place: Canada: near Kenora, Ontario | collected...
AAGTGCGGAATGTAGGTTGCATGACCAGTCCGCTGACAATTTTCATTCTTCCCCCAAAAACATCCCCACCAACCGAAACTCCCTCACATCCACCAGCCCCTTATCCGTCAGCTTCAGCTCCGGGATCACCGGCAGGCAGAGAAACGAGAGCGTCATGAAGGGGTCCTCCAGCCTGCATCCCAGCCCGGCGGCGACCGCAATGCACTCCGCAATTCCTTCCGCCACATCTCGCATGCATCTCTCCGAGAGCAGTCCGGCCACGGGCAGAGGCAGGCTCGCCAAAACCTTCCCGTCGGCCACCGCCACCAGCCCGCCGCCCATTTGCTTGACCGCCAGAACCGCGGCCAGCATATCTTCATCCGATGCCCCGACGGCGACGATGTTGTGCGAGTCATGGGCTACGGAAGAGGCCAGAGCACCGCAGTGCAGGCCAAAGCCCTGCACCAGGGCCCTGCCCACATTGCCTGTGGCTTTGTGCCTCTCCACCACCGCCATTTTCAGGATGTCCCGGTCTATGTCGGAGACGACCTTTCCATCTTTAATTTTGGGCGAAAGCTGCAGAGATTTTGTGATGATCTGGTTTGGAACAACGCCGATAACCCTGGCCGGACCCTTCTCTGCCTTGATCTCAAACGACAGCGAGCCGAGGGGGCCGATCTGCATTGATCTATGCCCGGCAGTGGCCGGAGCCTTTAGCGGGACGATGAGTTCGCCGTCCTTTGCCACCACTTTTCCATCTTTGATGACCAAAACGGCGCGGGGATGCTCCAAATCGTCGAGGACGGCGATGTCTGCCCTGTAGCCGGGAGCGATGGCCCCTAAATCCGAGAGGCCGAAGTACTGGGCGGCGTTGAGGCTGGCGATCTGCAGAGCGATGATGGGATCGAGACCCTGCTTTATGGCCGTCCTTACCATGAAGTCGATATGCCCTTCCGTGAGGATATCGGCCGGGTGCCGGTCGTCTGAGACAAAGAGGAATTGGCGGGCGTTTTTGGCATTGACCAGCGGCAGCAGATCGAGCAAATTTTTGGCAGCGCTGCCCTCTCGCAGCATGATGTGCATTCCGGAGCGCAGCTTCTCTCGGGCTTCATCAATTGTGGTGCACTCGTGATCGGACCGGATGCCAGCAGAGATGTAAGCAGAAAGGTCGCGGCCCGTGAGACCGGGGGCGTGCCCGTCCACGGGCCTTGCGCCGATAAGAGCCAGCTTCTTCATCACTTCCGGATCTCGGAAGATGACCCCCGGATAGTTCATAACCTCGGCCAGGCCCAGGACTCCTTCTTCCTTTATCAGCCCGGCCAGTGCATCAGCACCCAGGGCCGCTCCCGAAGTCTCCAGATTGGTGGCGGGAACGCAAGAGGGGAGCATGATAAAGACGTTCAAGGGAACATCTCTGGATGACTCCAGCATGTAGCGAATGCCCGCCTCGCCCCACACGTTGGCGATCTCATGCGGGTCGGCGATCACGGTTGTGGTGCCCCTGGGCACGACCGCCCGCGCGTACTCGGGAACAGTGACCATGCTGCTCTCGATATGCACATGGCTGTCGATAAATCCCGGCGCGATGATTTTGCCTTCCAGCTCCAGAGTCCGGCTGGCGCCGGCGCATTCGAAGCCTACTATCCGGCCTTTATGAATGGCCACATCCGCCCGGTGCACCTCGCCGGAGAGAACATTGGCCACATTGCCCCCGGCCAGGAGGAGATCGACCTCGATTTCACCGCGCGCGGCGGCGATCTGTTCATGCAAGGGAGCCATAACCATGGGGCTGACATATCTCTCGAAGGCTTATCTAGATTATCCATTTCGTTGTGCGTCCTTTGTGGCTTTGTGCCTTTGTGGTTGGTTTTTTTGGAGGGAATATGGGGTTAGAGCGCAACTACCGCGCTCAACACAAAGGCACGAAGGCACAAAGACGACTTGATAAAGATGCAGCACTTGCCTCTTGCCGCCAAAAATATTAAATAGATTACTATCAATTACACAAATAAAATTAGCTTCGAAGTCGGATAAACTTATATCGCTTGGGTTAAAATAAAGACCCGGTGTGCGGGAAGTGAAAGACATTCTTCTCAAGGTGGCCAAAGCTTATCCCAATGACTCAGCCCGGGGCATCGCTCGCCTGGACCCCAATGCTCTTCTTACGTTGCGACTCTCTCCTGGAGACATCATTGAGATTGAAGGAAAGAGACTGACGGCAGCCAAGGTCTGGCGCGCCGACCGGCAAGACTGGTCTCAGGATTACATCAGGATAGACGGCTTCATTCGCCAGAACGCGGGAGTGGGCATAGGGGACAGAGTGAAGATTCGGAAAGCAAAGTTCGCCGACGCCCAACGGATCGTCCTGGCTCCGCCCTCCGGTTCGCACATGCATTATGGAGATGAGGCGGCCGATATGATCCGCCGCCAGACCCTGAAGCGACCGGTAGTAGCAGGCGATATTCTCCCCATCATGAGCTCTGCAGCCCATCCTTTTGTGGGGCGCATGGAGGCTGTGCCGCTGGTGGTTACAGAGACTTATCCCGATGATGTGGTGATCATATGCGAAAAAACCGAGATCTTGCTGCTGGAAAAGCCGGCCAAGAGCGTTCGCTCCGTCAAAGCCACCGGAACCACCTACGAGAACGTGGGCGGCCTGCGCTCAGAAGTGCAGCGGGTGCGAGAGGTAATTGAGCTGCCCATCAAGCATCCCGAGGTATTCCAAAAGCTGGGCATCGAGCCGCCTAAGGGCGTTCTGCTCTACGGGCCACCGGGCACGGGAAAGACGCTCATCGCCAAGGCAGTGGCCAATGAGTGCGGAGCCAATTTCTTCTCCATAGCCGGGCCGGAGATTATGTCCAAGTATTACGGCGAGAGCGAGCAGCGACTGCGCGAGATATTTGATGATGCTCAGAAGGCGGCTCCTTCCATCATCTTCATCGACGAGATCGATTCCATCGCCCCCAAACGGGGTGAGGTCACAGGCGAGGTGGAAAGGCGCGTGGTGGCGCAGCTCCTGGCCATGATGGACGGCCTGAAGGAGAGGGGCCAGGTGGTGGTGATCGGTGCCACCAACCGGGAAGAAGCCATCGATCCGGCACTGCGCCGGCCGGGCCGGTTCGACAGGGAGATCGAGATCGGAGTTCCGGATCGGGCCGGAAGAATCGAGATCCTGCAGATCCACATGCGCAGCATGCCCATCTCTGAAGACGTGAGCCTGGAGAGCCTGGCGGACAGAATGCACGGCTTTGTGGGCGCCGACATAAGCGCGCTGTGCAAGGAGGCGGCCATGAGAGCTATACGCCGCTATCTGCCTGATCTGACCACAGAGGACGAGATACCTCCCGAGATCGTGGAAAAGATGCTGGTTATGGGAGAGGACTTCGAGGAAGCTCTAAAGGAGATCGAGCCCTCCAGCATGCGAGAAGTTTTGGTGGAGGTGCCGCGCGTGCAGTGGAGCGATCTGGGTGGCCTGGGATCGCTCAAGCAGGAGCTGATCGAAGCCATCGAATGGCCCCTTAAGCAGCCGGAGAAGTTCCGCCGGATGGGCATACGCCCGCCCAAGGGAATTCTGCTCTACGGGCCGCCTGGCACGGGAAAGACCATGATCGCCCAGGCGGTGGCGAACGAGACGGCAGCCAACTTCATCAGCGTGCGCGGTCCGCAGATGCTCTCCAAGTGGGTGGGTGAGTCGGAGAAAGCCATCCGGGAGATCTTCAGGAAAGCGAGGCAAGTATCTCCTGCCATCATATTCTTCGATGAGCTGGATTCCATTGCACCCATGCGGGGCACAGATGAAGGCAGCCACGTCATGGAGCGGGTAGTAAATCAGCTCCTGGCAGAATTGGATGGCCTGGAGACGCTCAAAGATGTGGTGGTTATAGGTGCCACCAACCGGCCGGATATTCTGGACCCAGCCCTGCTCAGGTCGGGAAGGTTCGATCGCATGCTCCTGGTGGGGCCGCCCGATAAATTAGGGCGACATGAGATTCTTAAGATTAAGACTGCGAAGATGCCCAAAGGCGAGGATGTAAACTTAGAGGAGCTGGCGGAGCTGACGGAAGGCTACGTGGGCTCGGACCTGGACTCGCTCTGTCGTGAGGCGGCCATGCTGGCCTTACGTGAGGATGGAGAGAAGGTGGAGATGAACCACTTTCGCGAGTCTTTGAAAAAGGTCAGGCCGAGCGTGGAGGAGAACATGGTCAGCTACTACGAGAGGATCAGCGAGAGGTTCAAAGGCGGAATTAAGGTGGAGCCCGCTTCGCTCATAGGCTACAGATAATGCATTTAATCAATTGATGGGGAAAGGTGAGGGGGATGGGAAAGGTGTTCTCGGGAAGCATTGCTGGAAAAGAGATCGTAAACATCGGTGGCATGGTGTTAGGCGAGCTGGAGGATATGATTTTTGAGGTGCAGACCGGAAAGCTGGTGGATCTGTTGGTAAAGCCGAACAAGGAGCTGAACCGCATGAAGTACAGGGAGGACGGAAAGTTTGTGCTCATACCCTTTGCTTCTGTGGTGGCCATCAAGGACTACATCGTGATTGACGAGAGCCGGGCCATGAAGACGTAGGATGAGGCTCGATTTCGCCCCACAGTTTCAATGAAGATGTTACGATATCATGTGCGGCTTCGATGAGAACCCGAAGACAAGGTATACACGGCATGGGTCCCATCACTTCCGGGATGTGTCACCTTTGGAAAAACCATCGAGGAAGCTTTGGAAATGGTAAGAGACGCCATCGAGATCTATGTTGAAACGCTTATTTCTCATGGTGAAGAGGTCCCAACTGACGAATCCGTAATAGAGCGTACCATAGTGATTCAAGCTCATGCCTAAGCTGCCTTATCTCATTGATCTGCTTTAAACTCATGAGACTTCCTGGGAAAGGCTTTAATTTATTATCGATATAGCAAATCTAGATGACGAGAAACACGTTCTATTTAGCCGTCAGCATTCTGTTGCTGGCCGTGGCCGCAGGCTCTGCGTTTGCGGCAGGAGAGGATAGCGCGACCAAAGTTCTTTTGAAGACCAGCATGGGCGACATTACAATCCAGCTTAATGACGACATGCCCATTACGACCGGAAATTTCAAGAGCCTGGTGGAAAAGGGATTCTACGATGGAGTGATCTTCCACAGAGTCATCGACGGCTTCATGATTCAGGGCGGAGATCCGGAGGGCACAGGCATGGGCGGACCGGGCTACGAAATTGCAGATGAGTTCACTGATCACAACCGAAACGATCGCGGCACCATCAGTATGGCTAATTCCGGGCCGAACACGGGCGGCAGCCAGTTCTTCATCAATCTGGTGGACAACAGCTTCCTGGACAGCAAGCATCCCGCTTTTGGAAAAGTGATCGCGGGCATGGATGTGGTAGACGCCATCGGCAAGGTTCAGAAAGATGCCAATGACCGGCCGCTCACCGAGGTAAAGATAATAGAGGCGAAGATCGTCTCTTAAATTTTTATTTTGTTTATTATAATACTAGTAATAGTAATGATAGCCGATGAAAAAATAGCAGTTGAAAAGGAAGGTCCCTCGTTGTATCGAGTGGGTAACAGAATAATCGAGTTCTCGGCGAGTCTTTCGTGTGCTCTGTGTCTGCAGTTGTGGTAGTATCGTCAGCCGTTTGGTAATAACCAGTGGTTAACGACGTTTCAACCACAGAGACACAGAGTTCACAGAAGGACGCACAGAGACGAACTAACAACTGGAAACCATAGTAACTGGAGATGACAAAAAAATGGCAGAAGGCAAATTAAATGCAGGCGGAGTTAAGGTACGGCTTATGACCAGCATGGGCGACATCACATTGCAGCTTTACGAGGACACGCCCATCACATCGGGAAACTTCCAAAAGCTGGTAGAGAAGGGATTTTATGACGGGGTCATCTTTCACCGCATCATAGACGGCTTCATGATTCAGGGCGGAGACCCTACCGGCACGGGCTGTGGGGGACCGGGCTATGCCATCAAGGACGAGCTCAACCGCAAGAACAAGAACGATCGCGGCACCATCAGCATGGCCAACGCCGGGCCCAACACAGGCGGCAGCCAGTTCTTCATCAACCTGGTGGACAATAATTTCCTGGACAGCAAGCATCCGGTCTTCGGCAAGGTGATAGAGGGCATGGATGTGGTGGACGCCATGGCCAAGGTTAAGAAGGGAGCCAATGACAAGCCGGTGAAAGATGTGAAGATAGAGAGCGCGAAGGTGATAATTTAGCGATCTGTTATCTCGTTCTTTAACATTTTTTAACAGGAAGATTTCATAGAAAGACCGGACCCTGGCGGCACCTTTCCATCCGCCCTGTATTTGGCCCTCATGGAAACATTGAATTACATCCACATTTATCCCTTTACCCATCAGGTGACCCCTATTGCAATTACTCTTAATCCACTCTGATTTCATTGAGTTCGAGGCCAAGAAGCCTACGAAGATGGCGGAAGAAATAGATGACTCAGCCAAGAAAGGCCGTCTGGAGGAAGCCCTCTGCGCTTTCATCGCCGTGGAGAAGTTCGACGAGGACGACCCGGATGCGGTCATAGCCGAAGGCGTAAAGCAGATCACGGACGTTGCCAAACAGGTGCACGCCGCCCGCATCATGCTCTATCCCTACGCTCACTTGAGCTCTCAGCTCTCTTCTCCCGCGACGGCCGTTAAAATCTTGAAAGGCATGCATGAGATCCTTTCTCCCGACTACGAGGTCATGCGCGCCCCCTTCGGCTGGTACAAGGCCTTTACCATCAGTTGCAAAGGCCATCCGCTCTCTGAACTTTCCCGTTCCATCCGGCTCGGGGAGGGCGAGGTGGTCTCCGAGGCCCTCAAGTCCGAGGCCAAGGCCGTATCCTACTGGAAGGTGCTCGACTTGGAAGGCAACCTCATTGATGCCGACAAGTTCGACTTCACGGACCACGAGAACCTTCGAAAGTTCACCAACTACGAGATCTCCAAAGCCCGAGCCGTGGACCGAGTTCCACCTCACGTGGAGCTGATGAGGCGCTTGGAGCTGGTGGACTACGAACCGGGTTCCGATCCGGGCAACATGCGCTTCTATCCCAAGGGCAGGCTCATCAAATCGCTGCTGGAAAACTATGTCCTGGACAAGGCATCCGATATGGGCGCCATGGAGGTGGAGACGCCCATCATGTACGACATGGAACACCCCACCCTCAAGAAGTACCTGGACCGGTTCCCGGCCCGGCAGTATCAGATCGATTCCGATAAGAAGAAGCTCTTCCTGAGATTCGCGGCCTGCTTTGGCCAGTTTCTCATGGGCCACGACATGACCATCTCCTACAAGGCCATGCCCCTCAAGATGTTCGAGATCACCCGATACTCTTTCCGGCGCGAGCAGCGCGGTGAGCTCGTTGGCATCCGTCGCCTCCGGGCTTTTACCATGCCCGATATGCACACCCTGGCCCGCGATATGAATTCCGCCATGGAGGAATTCAGAAAGCAGTACCAGGCCAGCATCTCCGTCCTCTCTGAGGTGGGCATTGATCTGGCCGACTACGAGGTGGCCATCCGCTTCACCAAAGACTTCTACAACGAGAACCGTGAGTTCATCGAGGGCCTGGTGGACATCGTCCATAAGCCCGTTCTCATCGAGATGTGGGATGAGAGGTTCTTTTACTTCGTGCTCAAGTTCGAGTTCAACTTCGTGGACACCCTGGACAAAGCCAGCGCTCTGGCCACAGTGCAGATCGATGTGGAGAACGCGGAGCGCTACGACATCACCTACATCGATGAAGCGGGAGAGAAACAGCAGCCCATTCTGCTCCATTGCTCTCCCTCCGGAGCCATCGAGCGGGTCATGTACGCCCTCCTGGAGAAAGCGGCCCGCCTCACCGAAGAAGGCAAGCTTCCCATGCTGCAGACCTGGCTTTCCCCTACGCAGATCCGGGTAATTCCCGTGGCGGAGAGGCACCAGGCCCGCGCCCTGGAGATCGCCACGGAACTCGGGTTTAGGACGGACATCGATGACCGCGACGAGACCGTAGGCAAGAAGATTCGCGATGCTGGCCGGGAGTGGATACCCTACGTAGTGGTGGTCGGAGACGAGGAGCTGGAATCCGGCAAGCTCTCCGTTACCATTCGCGCCGAATCTACACCCAAGTCTCCCGCCAAGTCCAAGATGACTGTGGAATACCTGCGCCGAAGAGTCACTGTCGAGACCGCAGACAAGCCCTGGCGCAGACTGCCGCTGCCCATGAAGCTCACCGAGCGGCCCAAGTTCATTTAAGGGAAAAAGCCACACGACACAGGGCACAAGGCCGTGCTCCTGCGCCTGTGTCGTATGGCCAGATTTCTTCTTTTTTCGTCAAAATATATATTATTACTATTACGGCTCGGTCATGGGGTGCCGATCCACCCCCGGCCCACCCGGCACATAGAAAATCCGTCCTAAATCGCTGTAGTAGTTGCCAGAACTGCCGTTGTCCCAGCGGTTGCTCTGCCCCATATCGTAGGCATTGTAACCGTTATCGATGAGATGGTTGGAAAAGAGGAGATTCCAGCCGGAAGAGAAGGACAGATAGATGCCGTATCCGTTCTCCTTTGCCGTATTATTTTGCAGAGTGTTATTGCTGCTGTGACCTGCCAGCTGCAAACCCTTCTCATTGAATGAAACGTTGTTATTCTGCAAAACGTTGTCATTGCTATCATATGAGAGGTAAATGCCCCGAGAATTGTCCGATGCCGTGTTTTCCCGGATGATGTTCTCCCGAGAGCTGTCCAGATAGATCCCTGCGTCCCTATTTCGCAAAGCATTATTCTTTTCTATCAGATTTCGGTTGCTGGACTCGGATAGGGAGATGCCGTACCAATCGTTGTAGCTGATGCGATTGCCCCGCAGCGTGTTATTGCTTGATGATCGCAGCGATAGGGAAGTGTCGCCGTTGTTCATCAGATCATTGTCCAAAATGACGTTATCTCGGGAATAGGCGAGAAAGATGCCGCAGTCGCTCTCTTCATTGATGTTGTTATCGCAGATATTATTATTAGCGATAGTATTTTGCTCGGAGGCATAGAGGGTGATGCCGTTGGTGTTGTTGTTTATATTATTGTTGGAAATGTTGTTAGAGCGAGAATGATCCAGACGAATGCCGTCCAGGCAACCACTAATAGTATTATCTTCTAGAATATTACTTTCGGAAAGGACCTGGATGCCGGTACGGCGCGTGGTTCTAATGTCAAATCCCGATACATTTGTCCCATCGGCTCGAAGGATTATGGCACTATTCATTGCGCCGCCGTCCAGAAGTGGACGGCCAATGCCCACCAGGATGATCGGTTTAGTTATGTTCAGGCTCTCTCGATAAACCCCGCTCTGGACAGATATGGTATCCCCGGAACTTGCCCCGTTTACGGCTGCCTGGATGCTCTCTGTGGAGCGAACGTTAATCGTAGCGGCGTCGATCAGTGGTGACAGAAAGATGATGGCTACTGCCAGCATGGCTAAATGCTTTGCTCTATGATTCATTGCCTATCCCCGATACTACTATCATGCTTCTAATCTTAAAACTTCCCCAAGTGGAAGGCTTTATGACGCAGGCAGATAGTCTCACATGCCAATGATGGAGCAGCCCCGTTTCCTGCCTATGTCCCTGCCGGAAGCCCGAAAGCTAGGGATAGAGCAGTTTGATGTCATTCTCATAAGTGGAGACGCTTACGTTGATCATCCCTCTTTTGCGACTGCTCTCATCGGCCGGGTGCTCTGGGATGCCGGCTACAGCGTGGGCATCATCGCCCAGCCCGACTGCAAAAAGGATGATGACTTTGGCAAGCTGGGCCGACCGCGCCTCTTCTTCGGCATATCCTCCGGAAACGTGGACTCCCTGGTGAACAACCTGACGCCCAATTTGAAGCGCCGAAGCTCGGATGTCTATTCGCCTGGCGGCGCCCTTCTCCGTCCGGACAGAGCTGCAATCGTCTACAGCAACAAGGTTCATGCCCTCTTTCCCAACGTCCCAATTATTTTAGGCGGGATCGAAGCCAGCTTGCGCCGGTTTGCCCATTACGATTACTGGTCTGACTCGGTGCGTCGGTCCATATTGGCCGACGCGCCTGCGGATATGATCATCTACGGCATGGGTGAAAATCCCCTGCGCACTGTGGCATTGAGGCTGGAGAAGGACGAGAGAATTGAGGAGATCGTGGATGTTGCCGGCACCACAGTCAAAGAAGAGGTCAGCCGCTGGAGAAGCGCGCCCCGCGAGGGCACCCTGACCATCCCCAGCTTCACAGAAGTCTCCATGGACAAGAGAAAATATGCCCAGGCCTTCGCCCTGCACTACCGCGAGCAAGACCCATTTCATGGCAGGGCAGTCGTCCAGCCCCACCCCAAGACAATCATCATCCAAAACCCGCCGGCCCGCCCCCTCCGAACTGAAGAATTGGATCGCATTTATGAGCTGCCTTTCGCCCGCGAGTCTCATCCCTCTTATGCTGAGCCCATCCCGGCATTAGAGCCCGTCCGCTTCTCCATCACCAGCCACCGGGGATGCTTCGGGTCCTGCTCCTTTTGCGCTCTGACCCACCACCAGGGCAGAATTGTGCAGAGCCGAAGCGAAGAATCCATCCTGCGAGAAGCGACCAGGCTGACGAAGATGGCGGGCTTTCACGGCATTATTTCCGATGTGGGCGGGCCGACGGCCAACATGTACGGCCTTTCTTGTCAGCGCTGGAAAAATGGAGCCTGTCCCGACAAGCTTTGCTCGGCAGAGTGCGCCAGCCTGGACAAGGACCACTCCAGGCAGGTCGATCTGCTCCGCAGGTTAAGGAAGATTCCCGGAGTAAAGAGAGTCTTTATCGGCTCGGGGATCAGGCACGACCTGATAATGGCCGACCATTCCCCTTACCTGGAGGAGCTTTGCAGGCATCACGTCTCCGGTCACCTCAAGATTGCTCCCGAGCACATCTCCCCGTCTGTGACGAAGTGCATGCATAAGCCACCTCGCGAGGTGCTGGATGCCTTCCGGGAGCGCTTCTCCGCCGCCAGCAAAGCGGTAGGAAAGGAGCAGTACCTTCTGCCCTATCTCATGTCCGGCCATCCCGGTTGCACTGTATTGGAGATGGTCGAGCTGGCCGAGTACCTGCGAGACAATCGCATGTATACGGAGCAGGTGCAGGACTTCACCCCCACGCCCATGACCGTCTCCACGGCCATGTACTACACTGGCCTTGACCCTTTCACCCTCACGCCCGTGCACGTGCCCAGGGGCAGGGAGAAGCAGATTCAGCGGGCCATGCTGCAATACCGGGATCCCAATAACTACGATCTGGTCCGGGAGGGTTTGAGGATGGCCGGACGGGAGGATCTCATCGGCGAAGGGAGGCAGTGCCTGATACCGGCGCGGCCCGCGGGCGGGTGGGGGCGAGAGCAAAAAAGGAACGAGAGAAAGATGGTGAAAAAGCAGATATAGACATAGTCTGCAAAGAGATTGTAGAATGGAAGATTTTTCGGATAGATATGGCAGCCATTTTGCGAAATTGGTGGACAGCGGGGCTTCCGGCAAGGTGTTCGTGTTCGATCAGGTGCTGCTCATGCCCACCGCTGCCGGCTATCGGGCTCTGGTGGAGCAGGCCCAGGTCGAGATCACGCCCAGGATAATGAAATATCTATCGAGGAGATGGTCACAGGGAGCCATAGAGAACCTCTCTTTTTTTGCCATGGCGGTAGCCGTTTATGCCCGAAGTGTCTCAAATCCGCCACACACAATTGATGTAGGAAAGGTGCTGCTCAGAACCGTGACCTTTTGCAATCGCAGATGCGCCAACAGAAAAGGCTCAGGGGGCGGATGCAAGCTGGCAATGAATAGTGTAGAACATCATCTGCCCAAATGCATTAAAATTCCCAGGGATATCGTGGTTATCCTGGGCTCCTTAAAGAGGTATATTGCAATCGGCAAAGCCACAAGTGGCAGGGATGCTGCAAGAGTGCACGAGGCCATGAGCGTCAAGGTCGATCCAGGAGCGGACTTTACTCCGGCGACATCGTGCTGAGCATATTTTGCTGAGTGCGGAAGTGCTAATAAAGAGCGTTGGAACGATGATCAGAAGGTGCTGAAGGGCAGAGACTAACGGGAACTGCCCCTCTACCTCTAGTCACCTAAATCATCCATGATTTTTTTCATAGATTCATGCAATGGTGGTAGATCATCCTGTAATGTTTGCCATACAACTTCTATGTCAACCCCAAAGTAGACATGGATCAACTTGTCACGCATGCGGGCAAGTCCGCTCCAGGGAACGTCCGGATATCTGTCTCTTATTGAAGGAGGTATGTTCTTGGCTGCTTCTCCAATGACTTCTATCACTCGAATTGCGGCTAATACCTTTTCTTCATTGCTCTGAAATGCACCGTAATCGAGATCTTCGACGATATGCATCCCCTTCTCAGCATACTGGGCCATATCCTCTAAAAAATCGCGATAGTCTCGCGATCCTGCTTTCATACGGGAATCACTTCTGCCAGGATTCGCCTGCCAATGTGGGTCTTCAGGGCTTTTTTCATGACCAGATCGACCTTGATGCCCAGCTTTTCGCTCAGTTCATCCTCCATGCGAATGAACTGCAAGAGCGACGGAGCTTGATGAAACTCCACAAGTATATCCAGATCGCTAGACTTTTTCGCTTCTCTGCGAACGTAAGAGCCGAAGATGCCTAAGGACTTCACTTTATAACGTTCATTTATCTCGGGCATGCTCTGCTTGAGAATTTGTTCAATCTCCTCCAGCGACGAGGCCTGCCTGTTGGCTTTGGGCTGACTTGCCATAATAATCCCCGAATAGTTTTGAGGGTGGGACCTCTATTCCATATTGAAGCGCTTGATTATCTAGTTAATGGGAAAGATCAACTGAAATCATAAGATGCGCTCGCTATTGGCACTTCCCTTTCCCGCTCTTGATGCAACCGATGCCCTTCTCGCTCCCGTCCGCCTTCGTAGACCACTTAATCTTCGTCTCCGGCATCTCGAATCTTGCGATCACCGGAGCGTGGTCCGACTCGGGATAGAATATTCTGGAGGCGAAGACTATGGACTCGTCGTGCAGAAGCTCGTTATGCACTTCGGATCCCCGGAAGTAGGCCAGCATGGTCCGGGAGACCAGGATGTGGTCGAGCATCTTGCCCTTGCCGTTGTGCAGGAGCGAGTAGCGCGCCGGCTCTGGGATGTTTCTCTCCGTAGGAACCATGACCCGCATGGCCAGGTCCATGTTGCCCGTGTTCTCCACGTCGCCCCGGATGGCTTCAATGGAAACCTCATCAAACTCCTCATTAAAATCCCCGCATACGGCAATCAGAGCACACGGATCTGCATCGAAAAGGTGGTCGATGAGAATGCGCGTCTCCAGACTCTGGCCGATACGCTTCATGCTTGAGATAAAAACGCCCTCCGCCCAGCCCGAGGCCGTCTTCCAGGTCCTATCGGAGAGCTTGTGCCCCTGGATGTTGGTGGGCCGGCGGCTCTTAAGATGCAGGTTGATCACATCCACCACCATGTTGTTTGGGAGCTGCACTTTGGCGTGCAGAATGGGCCTCTCCCAGGAGATCTCTTTCGCCTCGCTCTCCTCTGGAATCGCCGTGACCTTCTTGTAGCGCGGCGAGGGAGCATACTCGTGCAGATACTGGTCGTACTCCACAATATCGTAGCGGCTGAGGATGACCAGGTTGTGATGCTCAAAGACCTCTTTTGTATCCGGATCGATGGTGGTGACTCTCTTGTAGCCCTCGTAAGGCGTGCATTCCAGCAAGCGGTTCATGGCATCCAGGTGCATCTTTCTGCCTGGATCATGCTGGCCGCATACCTCTTGCAAACATAGAATGTCCGCATCCAGGCGAACCAACTGGGGTCGCAGGATGGGTATGCGCTCCTCAAGGCTGGGATATTGGTCGCGCCGGTCGTCCAGGTTCATGAGGTTGAAGGTGGCAATGCGTAGCTTAATGGGCATCAGTTCTCTCCCTACGGTCTTGCTTTTATCATAGCACGGCAGGCTTTTATCTTTGCGGTTAATTTTGCGGCTCGGTGCCTATTCGTCGGCTTGGCTTTCCAACCTCGACCAAAAGCGGATCGACGGCTTTCGGCGGCGCACAATTCCGGAAGATCCCATCGGGATCGTAGAACCGATCCATGGGCAGGAGCGTGAAGATCCTTCGGCAATAGCCCCTTTCATCGCTTTTGGCAACCGTTTTCTTCAAAACAGCATAGCCGATGAGCATCTCGCCCGGCAAAGCTCTGACCGGGCCGGTGCGAATGGGGCAGAGCAGCCATTTCTCACGTACGTAGCCCATCCTGGCCCGAGAATCACGATCTTTGAGCCAGATTATTTTCTCCTCATCCTCATAAGTTGCATTCATGCTGCTTCTTTCCGGGCTTAGATTTTTAGGAGATCCTGCTGATCACGTATCTCTTCCTTCAAGCTGGCCTGAAAAGATGCCGCCACCAGAGGATTGGCCATTATCTGGGGCAGGCCCAGCTCAGCTAAAACTCGTTGGCATAACTCTATGGGATTCAGCTTCTCCGACGCGGGATTTTCTCTCGCCGCCATAAGAACGCTGCTGTGGATGCGTCGCAGATATTGCCGCCCCTCTTCCAAGATGCGGTAGGCTTCGATACCCCGGCGCGGCTCATCCCAGGCCGCTAAGAGGAACTTGATTTCCGGTATTGAGGCAAGTCTCTGCACGGAGCGAACGGATGCCAGAATATCCTGAAAGATGGGCATATCTCCAGCAATGGGAACCGCATCCGCCGAAAAGAGAGCGCCGTCCTCAGCCAGCCACAGGGAGAGGGAGCCAAGGGAGTGGCCTGGCGTGTGCAGCACTCGCAATGTGAGATCGCTCTCCAGATGCAGAACATCTCTTTCTTGCAGTGTTTGATCGACCTGGACCGATCCGCTCACCAGGAAGAAAAAGCCGGGAACGGGGCGCTCTTTTGCCTGCAAGTCCACATCCTCGATCCATGCCTTTTCCGCAGCATGAGCCGCCACGGTGCAACCGGAAATGCGTTTGATGGCAGGGGCGGCGCCGATGTGATCGGGATGAGCGTGGGTGAGGATGAGCCTTGAGATCTCCTCTGAACTTCTGCCGGTTCTTTTCAGATAGTCCAGAATGATCTTCTCAGAGCCGGCTACCCCGCTGTCGATAAGGCAAATCTTTTCCCCATAAATAAGAAAGGCGTAAACGAATCTGGGAATTTTTTGGCCGGATGGATCGGTTATCTGAAATGGGATTTTCAGGGCGTGAATGTGATCGGTTATCTGCATTATCTCATTTCTCCCACAAACTCGCCGTCCCAAATCGGACTTTGGGAATGCGTCCATTTTCCCTGGAAAAAGGTTCTTCCAACCTCGGTTTTTTCGCGATTGTGAATTAATACGCTAAAGCGGCCTCTTCCTAACTGATCTGCCCATTTCCCGATAAAGATAATGTCTTCTCCCTCCTTAAAGAGAGTTCCTTCGATTGTGCCCTCAATTTTTGAGTTGCAATATGTCCCGCTAACGAGATGGCCCGACTGCACCAATTGCATATCTGCCTCTATGGGCTGCAAGATAATCCAGGCACCTTGCATATCAGGCACGCTGGCCCATTCCAGGGGGATCTCTTCCGGAATATTTCTCACCATAACATCCTTCTGCAGCTTTAGCTTTATACTTTGAGCCCATATTTCAAGGAACGAAGTGATGCGATATGCTGGAGCAAGAGTCATTCTGGGAAAATAATAGCTTTGCGATCATCACAGATAAGACCAAACCGGCCATGAAATTGACGATAGACGAATTGGTAAGGAGAGGTAAGAGGGTTTATGTTGTCGATTTGTCGAACAGCCCCGACAACGAGATGATGCTTTGCATCTCAGACCTTCCGTCATATGTCGATTGTGCCATTATCGGGCTGAAAAAAGAAAATACGGAAAATGCAATTGCTGAGCTCAATAAAAAAGGCATCAAAAAATGCTGGATCCACTGGAGGACGGAGACTGATATGGCTAGACAGAAATGCAGAGAGCTGCAAATGCAGTGCATTTTCGGAAAATGCCCCATGATGTATCTCAGCCACGGCCTTAATATCCACACAATGCACGGGAGCCTGGTAAAATTATTGGGAAAATATTAAATCACCTCACTCTTTGTGATCGTGATGATTGTACTCAAGCCCATGCACGAGCGGAGGATTTACGGATTATTTGATAATATACGTTTTAATTTATTTCACCCATATTAAAGGAGTGATGGACGATGACTATACATCCAGATAGCCGTCGCCCGTCGTTTGACCTTCAGCACTTTCCGGGTATTTCTACTTTTCTTTTTTTTTGAAAAAATAAGAGCGTGCGGGGACTAAGGTGCCGGTAAGAATCCCTCACCCATACCAGGATTTGCTAATCTATTTGCATTGAGTTCTCTTTCGGTTAGTAGGTTCGCGTCGTTCGTTCTGACAGAGCTGTTTGACTTGCCCATACCATCGATGGCATGAACTACGCCGCTGCTTGTGGTGTTATTGCGGATCGCAATCGGCTTGGTCAGGTCGAGCGGAGCATTAATTTTCTCCATGAGAAGATTAGCATCCTGGCCGAAGTTCCGATATACCCAGACATTCCATTGATCTGTCAGGGCGTTGAAGGTCGCGGTGTCCTTGGCGGCGTATGCCGTGGCCATCTTCCAAGATAGCTGCGTGCCATTGATCATGTTTTGCTGTTCGGAGGTATAAGCAGCGGCCAAAGAAATTACCGCTAAGAGGCTTACAAGAATTATATAAATCGCTTTCATCAAGTCACTCTCCTAAGCGAATTGGTGGTTTGGAGATCTCATAAGGCTTTTGACTGGGCACATTTAATTTTTCGCTAGTTTCGTATATTCCACGGATGTACGTAAGGTCGATCCCAATCAATTTTCCAGTCGATTTATTAGTATCGATGACGGCCCGTTTGGTTTCTATACCCAAGGCCAGTTGTCATTTAATCGCACTATTGCAACACAATGTCCTAGGCGAGTTCAGTTAGGCATCGTCCCGACCTCTGAAATAGTTGTAAGTGTTTCATAGCCTTGCATTCTTAAAAATTAGTAATTAACTACAGACATATCAACGCAGATTCTACATTTTAAGACTGCCATTTTCGGTTTGAGTGCCACTATCCAACGAAACGAGTAATAATAGAATCTTCCTGAATTTGTTTATTGATCTCTTCAGAAGGGGTGGGAGAGTTCAAAGATCCTTCCCATATGTTCCCTATTTGGCATGGGGGTGGGTATGGTTTTCTTCTTCATATACGTGTTCGTGATTTTTATGTTCTTGCCCATGCACATGCAGATGCTCATGCACCAGCTTGCCGTGCAGATGGGTATGCTCGTGCACCAGATTGGAGGACAGCAGCAGCTCGTAGTCGGAAAGAACGCTCTCTGCATCTCTGTCCATCTTGACGCGGTGGTCCTCGCCCATGACAATGGCTCTCTTGCTGATCTGATCGATGATCTCCAGGTCATGGGTGGCCGTTATCACCGTCTTGCCGGCATGCGCCAGCTCCTGAAGCAGCTCCACCAGCCAGAGCTGAGTTCTGGGGTCGAGACCAGCAGAAGGCTCATCCAGCAAGAGCACATCGGGGTTGTTGACCAGAACTGTGGCTATGCACACCTTCTTCTTCTCTCCCCCGGAGAGAGTATGAGGTGAGCGATCGCGCAATTTGCCGATCTGCATCATCTCCATGACATCTTCCACCCTTGTCTTGACCTCTTCAAGCGGCAGGTTAAGCTGAAGTGGTCCGAAGGCAATCTCCTCATAGACCGTAGAAGAGAAGAGCTGAACATCTGAGTTTTGAAAGACAAATCCCACCTTTGTCCGAAAATAGGTTCTGAATTCATTGTCTTTAATGGCATCAAAGACCTCTTCGCATATCAGATTGTCAAAGGCATAGAATTCGCCGGAGCTGGGATAAACAAGCCCGTCCAAAATGGCCAATAATGTAGATTTGCCGCAGCCGTTGGAGCCGATAATGGTGACCTGCTCACCCCGGTTAATCTTCAGGGATACACCCTTTAGCGCATCGATCTTTCCCACATATGAGTAAGAAACATTCTTCAAATCAAATATTGTTTCATCTATTGTTTTCATGAGATATTCCACTTTTATACCCGGATGACATTTTGGGAGATCAACACCAGAACCAAGCTTGCAGATATTGCCACTGCCCCTGCCAGATAATCGCGATTTTTCATTTTGAATTCCTGCATGATATGAACTTCGCCGTTAAAGCCTCTGGACATCATGGCCATATGTACCTTTTCGCTCATGGAGAGAGACCTGATAAGCGTATATCCTATGCGCCCACCTACCCACTTCTGCTCATCAATTAATCCTCCGGATTTGATGGTCCGCCCTTTCTTGGCAACATACATCTCTCGTATCAATTCCATGAACAGGAAGATGTATCTATAGGTCATCTGCAGCGTGAGAACATAGAGCTTGGGAACCCCTACTGTGCGCAGGGACTTGAAGAGGATCTGCTGCGGTGTGGTAAGAAATAGCAGGACTACGGCAGAAACGCAGGTTGCCACACGCATGGTGAAGATCACCGCGGCCATAGAGCCCTGTTTAGTGATGAAAATGCTCTCCGGCAGGGAAAAGGGCCCCAGGTGTGCTCCTGGCCCCAGGTACGCTACAGGGATGAGCGGATCGCCGGGTAAAAAGACGTTGAAGATCATGGGCACGGCGATAATGCCGGCAAAGACGGGAATGAAGAGCCAGACACGTTTGATGAAAAAACCTACCTCGATCTTGCTGAGACTGGAAAAAAGCAGCGTCAGCGCATAGATGAAGACCAGTACCCCAAGGTCGCTAATCAGGCTGGTTGCAAATATTACGGCCAGAATGGAAACCAGCTTGGCTCTTGGGTCCAGGCTCTGTAGAAGGCCGCGCCGCTTAGAAAAGCTCTCCGATATAAAAGCCTCCTCTAAAAAGCCGAAAATACCATCAATGGTCTTTCCTACAAAGCCCTTCTTGCCATGAGATGCGGCAGAACACTTGCACGAACCGGCGTTTACCTCTTTCATCCAATCTGGTATCATATTGCATCAATCCTTGGCAATCTTCTTTCCCAAGTAATAAAGAAGACCGCCGCAAATGGCAACGCCCAATATGCCGGACAATATATATGCCGTTATTGCACCCGTCTGAGATCCATCATTAGGGAAAGCGTAATCCGCTAGGGGTGCGCCCCACAGCGAAGAGAGCCTCTCTAAACCCGCAGGCACAAAGCCCAGTTTCTCGTGAATCTCCTCATTTGACCATTCGCCAAATGTCTCGCCTACTGCCAGGAGGCCGAGCGGTGCCAGGATTATCAATACTACCAAGCCTTTAGCAAAGTTTTTTACTATTCTTTCCACGTTTCTCACCTCAGGTAGTTGCCGGTTTGTTAGACTTGTTCCTATTCGCCCGGGACTGGTCACCAAACAGAATGGATGTATCCGTCTTTTGGATGTAGGAGAAAATCAGCGCCGTAACGATGGCCTCAACAAATCCGAAAGCCAAGGCGTGCTCTAGAATCATTGCCGGCATGGCCACACTCAAGGGGTAGGGCATGTAAAGCGGCAATCCATTGGCACCTATGTGTAGCAACGGCTGTATGCCAAACTCAAATCCGGTCAGGGCAGCCGCAAATGTGAGTGATATATAGCCCGCCACAGCCGCAGCAATAACCCTTCTAGACGAAGTGATTGCTGCGTCGCCACTAGCAAATTTATAGATGTAATAGGCGCAAAACGGCATAGCAACTGCCATGTTAAAGCAGTTAGCGGCGATAGCAGTGATGCCACCATCTCCGAACATTAATGCCTGAAGCACAAGAGCCACAGAGATAGCTATGACACTAGCCCAGGGGCCTATTACTATGGCGATTATGGCTCCACCCACGGCATGACCTGTGCTGCCTCCGGGAATGGGCAGGTTGAACATCATAATAACAAATGAGAAGGCCGCGGCCATCGCGAGCAGTGGTACTTGTCTGGACTTCAGCTCAGCACTGAGCCTCTTTCCCGCATAGTACCAAATGGGGATCATTATGACCCAAAATGCAGTGTAGGTATAAGGCCCTAAATAGCCATCAGGAATATGCATTACTTCACCGAACGATAGAAATCACCTTTAATTATAAAAGGATATCGGCTGCGCATACTAAGTAAGAATAATATCAATTCTGTATGCGATATTGGCAACAATAATTATTCAAAGTATTATTATTCAAACCATTACGACTAAATTTAGTCACGTGCAAATTGATCTGAATTGGTCTTCGAGGAGGCGATGAAGATCCGGGCGACAGAGGAGTTAGAGGATATTGATCTGGGCGGGCACGGTACAGGCACGGCAGAACAGCCGCTCGCGCCCGCAAAGGCGCGGGCCCCGCAGACGGATGCGTGCGCGGCGGTGCTGGTGGGCGCGGACGTGGCAGTGGTTGTGCAAGCCAGCGCTGAAAAGCAAAGCGTCGTTTGGTGAGTGGGCGTCCAAGGCGGAGCCTGTTGCACCGGCGGTCGGGCCCAAGCCAGAGGAGCCTGCGGCGGCTGCAGAAGGACAGGAGGTGGACGGGGATAAATGTCCAAAAAGTTTCGGGACTACACATTAGGCGAGGACTGCGCAGCACCTGCCAAACACGCCGCCAGGATGATAATCGCCAAGCATGCTGAAATTAGAATTCGTCTCATCTCAATTTGAACATATTCAGACTTATTAGGGCAAATCCTCTTCTAAATCGTCTATATATCCTGCATGTGCCAAGTAGTCTGCCATGAGATGGTTGAAGACAATGATGACAATCTGCATAATTGCAGTCTCTTTGAACTCAGGAATGGCATTTGGCGAGAACGGGAATATCTCCGGCTTAAAGAATCTTATCACCTCCTTCGATGATCGAGGCATTAATTCTCAGGATCTGGCATTCTTCCTTGTTACCCATAATTATGATGCAACCCCTGCGGGCAACCATGTTGAGGTCAAACTTAACGGAGAGGTCTACTTGCTTACTCCAAATGGCGATCTCCCCGGTCTGTGTGACATCAAGCTCTAAAGACATCTTGTCAATTTCCGCAGGACCATCTCTCTCTGAAATTTTCTAGGGATTGCTACTTAATGGCTGCTTCATCATCCTTGAGGAGTGCCTCGATCACCTCTGCCCGGGCCTGGCCGCTGATAGGGGCAAAATCGCTCTTTTTTCGTCCGCCCACTTCGGACCTCTTCAGATCGCCGTGAATCCATTCCTCATGAGTTATCTGGTCGAGGGATAGTGCTTCTTGCGCTTTGCGGCTGATGCGTATGGCAAACGCTATAGCCGATTTTTCCATTACGCATGCCGAAACATAGACGGGGCTCACGAAAAAGATCGACCCGGCTTTCAAGGGCTGCTCCAGCACAATGCGCAGCATATCCCTGCCTGCATATCTATCCAGGCCACCTGCGCCTAGACCATAGAGGTCCATCTCCACTACCGCATAGCGGCTGCGTGGGGAGATGATGGCAATTGCTGCGAACACTCGGCTGTGCACAGAGCACCAATCCCAGTATTGTTTCAAGACCTTGCGCTTCTCCATCCATACAACATGACGGGCCATTACGGCCTCTTCCAGAGTGTTATGTGGCTTTAGCACAAGTATAGTGTGATGCGCTCAAAGTAGGTGTAGCTTTTGGGCCGAGAGCGACAGGAAATATGGATTTGTTTAGTTAATTATATATACTGTTATTAAGTAATTCATACTAGGCAATTGAGGTTAAAGCATGAAGATAAAATTCATCTGCAAAAATTGTGGCTCAGTGAATGAAAAAGATAAAGAGGTGCTTCTTGATCCAGAATATAATCAAGAGGACTGGCTTTGCGATCTTCCTCTGAGTTTTGAATGGATTTTGCCGGTAGGAAAGATCTCACCAATTGTTGGCAGCCCGTTGTACGTTTCCAGCCAGGGCGGCAACCTCTCCCGAAGTGAGTACCTGGAGAGATATAATGTAGATCCAGAGATCGCCTACCAACTGATGCGCAAAGATAAGGGAAAACCTCTGGCCAAGGCAATGGACCCGGCCAGAATACAATCCTTGGTCATGTCATCTCGCTTACCAGATGCAGATGATTGGCTGGCTTAAGCGGATGCGCTGAAAAATTCGAAAGACGGCCAGTTCTTCATTTTTCACTGAATTCTCAAGGCAATGGTAGATTAAAGAACGGGTAATATGATCTGCATTGTCCATAATAGCATGGGATATAGTATCTTCCTGCCCATTCCCAGACAGGGTAGCTCTGACTATAGCTGCAATCTACGGGATTTTGTATGCAGTAGTATACCTGCCGAATGCTAATCCCGTTAAGATAAGCTTCACATACCGGCCGTCCTAAGATATCACGTCCCAGTATCTCGAATTGCAGTTCTTTTCCCTTGAAGTAGATAAGACCTTCCAGAGGTTTATCGAGAAGAACTTCGACCTTTGCCTGCAATCCATAAGTTCCTGGCTGGGTAACATTCACCGTCATGCCGTTGGGCTCTGAGACTTTCTCGACCGTTCCTGTAAAATCATATGCTAAGGCCGGAAATATCAACAACGGTAGGGATAAAAGCAAAATAAGTGCTATGCGAGCACCGATCAGTGATTTTGCAGTTTTGAAGTTCATAGTCTATAATATCTTCTCATATATCTTCAAGTTTATCCTATGCTCGTAGTCCAGGCAGCACTTTCTTCATGACTTCGGCAGCCAATACCACCATCAGACCGACGCCCAGAACCATAGCCCAGCTCTCGGATGTCAAAGGCTTGGTCTGGAAGATGGACTGCATGAAAGGAATGTACACCACGGCAAGAATCGAGAATATCGATCCGGCAATTCCCAAGAGAAGCGTCTTATTGCCAAAGGGATTCATTCTGAATATGGATTCATCCAGAGAGCGGCAACTATAGGCGTTATATACCGTGAAAAAGCCCAGCCCCACAAAGGCCATAGTTCTGGCATAGACCAGGTCTTGTCCCATCCCCAGCGATGCCATGTACAGGCCCAATGTGCCAGTTACGATTGCGGCTGCAATTCCCAGGGTATAAATTAGCAGGCTTTTTGACGGCATGCTCTCTCTGGGATCACGCGGTTTCTTGGTCATGATCTGTGCATGGGCCGGCTCCAGGGCCAGGCCGATAGCCGGGAACTCCTCCGCTACGACGTTTATCCAGAGAATCTGCGCGGCCAGAAGAGGAATGGGATAGCCAAGAACAACGGCAATAAAGATCGTAGCCAGCTCGGCAAAGCTGACGGCCAGAAGGTAGGTGGTTCCCGTTCTTATGTTGTCGTAGATCCTTCTACCTTCCAGAACTGCCCCGACGATGGTGGCGAAGTTATCATCGGCTATGACCATATCCGATGCTTCCTTGGTAACCTCGGTCCCCGTCTTTCCCATGGCGATACCTATGTCTGCTGCCTTCAAAGCAGGAGCATCGTTCACACCGTCTCCCGTCATGGCTACGATATTGCCTCGCTTTTTCAGAGCCTCGACTATGCGCACCTTGTGCTCGGCCGTGACCCTGGCAAATATCGAGACCTCATCGATTCTTTCTTGCAGCTCTTCCTCGCTCATCTTCTCCAGATCTGACCCCTCGATGACCACCCCATTGCCGATATCCAGCTCCTTGCCAATGGCTTTAGCCGTAAGGCGGTGGTCACCAGTGATCATGACCGTCCTGATGCCTGCCCTCTTGCTGACGGAAATTGCATCCAGTACCTCTTTTCTGGGGGGGTCCATCATGCCGGCAAGACCGGCAAAGATAAGATCAGATTCCACAAAATCCATTTCCAGAGGATCGCGGCTTTCCAGGGATTTGCCTGCAAATGCCAAAACCCTCAAGGCACCGTCTGCCATGCCGTCCGCTCTGGCCAGAATAGACCTTTTATCCTCTTTCGTGAGGGGCGAAACACCATTGGCATGGGCAATGCGGGTGCATTTGCCCAGTACCACCTCAGGTGCGCCCTTCATGGACACAATTCGGCCCTCGCCCTGCATCTGATCGACGGTTGTCATCCTTCGGCGATCGGAATCAAAAGGATATTCCGCAATTCTGGTGCCGCTCTTCCTGATTGTATCCAGAACGCCTGCCTTTTTGGCGGCAACAATTATCGCCCCCTCGGTTGGATCTCCCACGATGCGCCAGTTGCCGTTGGCCTTCTCGATATCTGCGTTGTTTGTAAGCGTTCCGATCTTAAGAAGCCGGGCCAGATCCTCTTCCTGGGGGTCGATGAGCCGGCCTTGCTCGGAGAAGGAACCCACCGGAGTGTAGCCCGGTCCCTCCACATAGATGGTTCTAAAGGTTTGAATCTCTCGCAGCGTCATCTCGCCGGTAGTGAGGGTGCCGGTCTTATCGGTACAGATCACCGTAGTCGATCCCAGGGTCTCGACCGCAGGAAGCCTTCTGATTATGGCGTTCTTCTTGGCCATGGCCTGGGTTCCGAAGGCTAAAGCCAGGGTAACCACAAAAGGAAGAGCTTCAGGCACCCCAGCCACGGCAAGAGCGATGGCGGTTATCAGGGACTCCATGATGGGCGAGCCCCGGCTGGCGTCCAGCACGAAGACAATTGCGGCTACGGCAAATACCAAGAGGGCCTGTCTCTTGGCCAGCTGTTCCAGCTTTATCTTGAGGGGCGGATCGGCCTGCCTCTGGTTGATCATGCCCGAGATTCTGCCTAGTTCAGTAGCCAGGCCCGTGGCAGTCACCACAGTCCTGCAATTGCCGTAGGAGACAATTGTTCCCATGAAGACCATATTCTTTCGGTCGGCAAGAGCGGCCTCTTCCGGCAGTTGTTCTGTACTCTTTTTAATGGGCAGCGATTCTCCGGTTAAAGGGGCCTCAATGACCTGCAGGGCAGTCAATTCAATAATTCTGCCATCCGCCGGCACCTTATCGCCGGCTTCCAGGTAGATCATGTCGCCAGGAACAAGGTCCGACGCACAGATGGTGCTCATCTTGCCATCCCGCATGACGTCCGCCTCAGGGGCCACCATCTCCCGGAGCGCCTCCATGGCCCGTTCCGCTTTATACTCCTGGAAGAATCCAATGACCGCCACGAGAAATACTATTCCCAAAATAACGTAGGCATTGGTGCTCTCGCCGGCGATATAAGAGATCATGGCGGCAAAAATCAGCACTAAAACCATATAATCTTTAAATTTACCAAGGAAAATTTTCAAAGGCGAAGGTTTGGAGGGGCTTTCCAGTTGATTGGGCCCGTACTCGGAGAGTCTCTTGGCCGCATCATCGGAGCTAAGTCCCTTTTGCCCGGATTTCAGGCTGGATAGGACCTCATCGGTTGGAATTGAATGCCATTTCACGCGTCTAGCCTCACTTGTGGGATGAGGGGAACTACGGCAATTGTAGATATAGTTTTCGCAAAAAATGTAATCAGGGAGGGTCTTATAATTCAGCTTCTCTTTTTATGCTTCAAATAGCTCTCGTACCCCATCCGGGAGAGCTTGTCCGCCTCTTCGTTCTCCTCTCGCGGCACCCAGGAGAAGCTCACATCCTTTCCCTGCAGAAGTCTCTTGATCTCGGGCACGTACTTCTTGGAGGTGGCGGAGGACACTTTGTACTGGCCCTTCATCTGCTTGATCACCAGCTCCGAGTCGCCTTTGATGAGGATCCTGTCCTCGATCCCCTCATCGACCAGCCACTGCGCTGCGGCCATCAACGCCTCATACTCGGCCACATTGTTGGTCATGCCCCGGCCCTCGCCCACGCCGCCAAATCCACGCCAGATCGGCTCGCCGTCCCGATATACAAGGTAGCCATAAGCGGCCACGCCTCCGGGATTCTTGGGATAGCACAGGCCGTCGAAGTAAATGGTGATCATTTCAACTGCCGGTTATGAATATGCCATTATAAAATTGTTTGCAATTGCCTGGCCTGGCCAAGGCGAGCTCTGCAAAGAGCTGAGCTTGCAGGCCGAGCACGATGCATTTATAACCGATTTGTTTCAACCTGAATTCAAGGAATTAGTAAGACCATGCGCCAAATAAAGAGGTCCAAGAGATCATGAAGGTTGCTGTCATTGGAGGAGGAATAGCCGGTGCAGAGCTGATAAGAGTAGCCTCGCCCTGCCCTCTGCAGTTCACATTGATCGAGCCCAAAAAGCAGGTGGAGATGCAGGCTCTCTATCCCGAGTACCTGGGCGGAGTGGCCAGGCTGCAGGATCTGGCGGCACCCCTCAAGCCCTTTTGCGAACGCGTAGGAGCCACACATATTCGAGAAAAGGCCCTCTACCTGGAAGACAACACCGTCGTCTGCGAGAAGTCGCGTGTCGATTTCGACTACGTGGTGGTAGCGACGGGAGCTGCTCAGAACTACTTTGGCATCAAGGGCGTCGAGAACACCTTCTCCATCAACACCCTGGAAGAGACCAAGAAGGCGCGCCGGTTCGTGGAGGATAACTATCCTGAGCGCATCATGATCATGGGCTCCGGCCTCACCGGCGTGGAGGCCGCCTCTATTTTGGCAGAAAGCCTGGACGCCAGCATCTACATCATCGAGGCGCGTGAGCGCGTCCTGCCCCAGTTCTCCCCTCAGACATCGGTGCTGGTGGAAAAGGCGCTCTCCAAGAAGGGCGTGAACATCCTCACCTCTACCCAGGTGGCTGAGGTCAAAGAGGACTGCATCAGCTTCACGGACGGCTCTTGCCTGGACTGCGACATGGCCATCTGGACGGCAGGAGTCAAGCCCTCTCCATTCATCCAGGATCTGGACCTGCCCAAGAAGAACGGCTGGATACTGGTAGACCCCCACCTCAACGCCCAAGGGAATGTCTTTGCCATGGGCGACTGCGCCTGGATAGAGGTCGATGGACGGCTAGCCACCAAGACAGGCCTGGAAGCGGAGCGGCAGGCCAAGTACCTGGCCCATCATTTCAGGAACCTGATTAAAGGGGCGGCTATCGAGAAGTACTCGGTGCGGGCCAGTACGGACAGCCAGGTAGCGCTCATTTCCTTAGGCGCGGACTGCGCCGTGGGCGTGGTGGGAAAGACCTGCATCGGCGTGCCGACGCGGCTCATCTACTCGCTGAAGAGCTGGATCGACAAGTCATTTATCAAGCGGTTTAAATAGATAATCGGTGAGGCTGTGAAGAATCGTCCGGATGATTTGAGAATCGCGCATCCTGAGATCCCGTGGAGAAAGTTGGCAGGAATGAGAGATATTTGAACCGAATCAAAACATGGTTTCGCTACAACAACAAGAACTCCTACAGCATTGCCGCCCTGATGCCACTGGTAGAGGCAGGCATTGCCCGGGAGCCGAAGGAAGGCATCATGCTCTACAGCTTTGCCAGCGCCCAGGCGGAGGAGATCTACGGCGAAGTTAGCCGCGCTGCGGTGGACGCAGTCTACATTGCAGGCGGCCCTCATCCTTCGGCTCTGCCCGAGGAGGTCCTGGAGCACTTCGACTTCGTAGTGATAGGTGAAGGAGAAGAGACGCTGCCGGAATTGCTGCGGGCCATTGAAGACAGCAGCGATCCAGCCAGCGTCAAGGGCATCGCTTACAAATGCCAGGGACGGGTCTTATTCACGGAAAAGAGGGCGCCCGTGGATTTGGACTCTTACCCGCCCTTCGCCAGGATCTTAGCGCCTCTGGAGATCTCGCGCGGATGCCCCTGGGGCTGCACTTACTGCCAGACGCCACGCCTCTTCGACACCTGCATGCGTCACAGATCGATTCCGATCATCGCCCAATACGCTCGGCGCCACAAGGATATCCGCTTCACCTCTCCTAACTCGCTGGCCTACGGCTCAGATGGGCGCAGGCCAAGGCTGGAGAAGGTCGAGGCCCTGCTCAAAGTCCTGGCCGAGCAAAAAAAGCCCATTTACTTCGGCACATTCCCTTCCGAGGTCCGGCCGGAGTTCGTCACGGCTGCGGCTTTAGAGCTGATCGTCAAATACTGCGCCAATAAGAGCCTGGGCCTGGGCGGTCAGTCCGGCAGCCCGGCCGTTTTGCGCAGCATTGGCAGGGGCCACGGGCGTGCTGAAATCGAGACGGCCTGCGAGCTGGCTCTGGATTATGGACTTGTGCCGCAGGTGGACCTGATCTTTGGCTTACCAATGGAATCGGACGCGGATCAGCGCCTGACCCTTGACCTAGTCAGATGGATAGTGGCCAAAGGCGGCAAAGTGCGGGCGCACCGCTTTACTCCCCTGCCGGGAACGCCCCTGGCGGGAACGCGGCCCGCGCCTTTAGCGCCTGATGTGGAAGCGTACCTGGGCAAGATGGCACTGGAGGGACGCCTGACCGGCAGCTGGTCAGCCGGGAGCGGGAACGAAGTGCATTGACTTTGTGATTAGAATCGTTTCTCCACAAAACCACAGAGGCGCAGAGACACAGAGAAAATAACTATACACAATCTTTATATTCAATATAGTCCTATAAAGCTAGTGGTGGACTGGTGTGGAGCTAAGGTTTGACAATTACATTCTAAAAGCGTTCCTCGCTTCCGGCCTGCTATCGCTGGTGATGATCGCTCTTGCCCTGGGACTGATTCAGTTGTTCCGCTATGGTTCGTCCTTGCCGTTATCCATAATTCTCACATTGGCAGCAATATCGTTCGTCCTTTCCGCATCATTTTTCGAGCGCTACGAGGTGGGTTCCATAATGTGGTCCATGCTGGTGTCGCTTATCGCAACCCTGATGCTCACAATGCTCTCCGGCGGCATAATTTATGGCCTAACGACGCACCGGCAATCCTGGGAAGAGCTGCTCTCGGGTCTAGCCATCTGCATGATCGTGGGCATGACGCTACTTTCCTATCTCAAGCGCAGCCTGGGTGAGATTGAGTACTGATTGATCGAGTACTGATTAATACTAGCAGCAATACTAGCAGTTTTTCAATGCCTGGCATGATGGTGGACTCCTTTGGCCGAAAAGTCACGGGTCTTCGGATCGCTCTTACTCCTCGCTGCAATCTTAATTGCGTTTACTGCCACCACGAGGGCGAGGCAAAGCCCAATGGCGAGATCTCGGATGAGATGGTGGTGAGCGTTGCCCACGCTGCTGCTCATCTTGGCATTCGCTCCCTGAAGTTCACGGGCGGAGAGCCCCTCCTCCGCCGCGGCTTAGCGGGGCTGATAGCAAAGATGCCCCAGGACCTGGACATCTCCCTAACGACGAACGGCATTTTCCTGGCCGAGCAGGCCGGGCCACTAGCGAAAGCGGGGCTGGACCGGGTTAATGTGAGCCTGGACTCGCTCTGGCCCCAGACCTACCGGTCCATCACCGGTGGCATGGAAGGCGACCTGGAGAAGGTCCTGGCGGGAATTGATGCCGCCAGGGCTGCGGCCCTGGAGCCGATCAAGCTGAATGTGGTGGTCTTGAAGGAGAACGAGGCCGAGATTCCTGATTTGATTGATTTTTGCAGGGAGAAGGGCCTGATACTACAGCTCATTGAGCTCTTGGATCTGCGGCACATGGGTATCTCGGGAGACATCGATGCCATCGAGCGCCGCCTTGCGGCGCAGGCGGACCGTGTGCGCACGCGGGAGATGCACCGGCGCAAGAAATACTTCCTGGATGGAGCAGAGGTGGAGGTAGTGCGGCCCATGGACAACACCGAGTTTTGCGCCAACTGCACGCGTCTGCGCGTCACCTCGGACGGAAAGATCAAGCCCTGCTTGCTTCGGAGCGACAATCTGGTGGAGATCGGTACCTGCGACTGCGAGAAGATTATGGAGCTGCTGCAAGAGGCGAATAAGAGGAGAGAGCCGTATTTTGGGAAAGATGTTTTGCAGGCCAGGGGATCGGCTTTGGTTGTGCCCAGGATCGGATAATCTTTGTTCCCCACGGTATCAAGCAGTAATATATTAATAAAGTCCTCTGTGAGTTCTCCGTGCGCTCTGTGTCTCTGTGGTGGTTGTAGTTCGAAACCATTGGTTATAACCAGCTGCTAACGACGTTTCCACCACAGAGACACTACAGTTCACAGAAGGACGCACAGAGCGACGAACTAACAAGCGGACTGGAAATAGCGATGAGCCCCATTTTTGTTATTGGTCTATGGCGGCTCTCGACCGCCAACTACAAATATCTATAACGATTATATAGATAGTTTGCCGCTTCATGCCATTGAATAGGGTGGCGGGCGTGCCGTGGGCTTAACGTATCTGATGATGCTCTGATGACAAGGGTGTTTGCCCCACCAGGGGGCTGGATGATCAAAATCCCTTGGTACAGGAGATGCATGCCGTCGTGGCACTGCATTTGGCTACGAGCCTGTGAGGCTGAAACTTCGGCGGGCTGAAAAAGTTGCGCGCTGTAACTGGCGCAGTAATCTGCCGGATCTCACGCTAATACACGGTCGGGGCATGACGGCGGCACAATTAGAAGCCAAAGGCGAGAGGGCAAGCACGAGGCCCCGAAAAAAGGTTCCGGTAATTCGGACGCTGTGTGAAATTCCAGCGCTTATGCTGCCTTCGAAGCCCTGTTTAATGTCGAGCTTCGGGCAGGGTCAGGCCGTCACTTCGCGGTGATCGGCTCCTTCTAAAAGGGCGCTGTGGATCGGCGCGGGCCCGCCTGGGACTTGATATCTTATTCTCTTTGGTTATTTCTTCTTGGTGGAGATGATCTTTTCTAAACTTGCAGCGAAAGCCTTTTATCTCGGCAATTGACGTATGATGTATTGGCGAAAGTCGATGGCCATCTTTCCCTCCTACATCCAATTGACTTTCTCCTCCCTCCTTCTTATCCCTCTTTCATGAGATCCTACCGCATCCGATTTCATTCATGCTCCGCTTCACCAAAGAAAAACTTATAGCCTGACTCGTCCTTCATTCCTCCCAGAACGCCAGCCGTTAGGAGGAGAGAGGCAATTTAAGTCGGAGCGATGGGGCTTGATGGCTGGCCAGGCCCGCAGCTCCATTTATCTCATTCAGCATAATCGATTTTATGGGCTCGCTGCTCAGCTCTTATGAAACAGTTCTATGGCATTTTCCTAAAATCCTTAATGAATGCCATAGAACTTTGCTGAAAGAAATGCACTTTACACGCACCACATAATACAACCTTTACAAATCGGCCTAAATCCTCTTTGCCTAACTACCCGTCCACATAGTCTTGGTAAAATCGGGTTTACAATCATGAGGTCGCTATTAATCGGCATCAGTAAAAGCAAATAGGAACTCCACAATTCGCCGCGCACCATCAGGGGGTTGGGGGCGGGAAGCATCCTTATAATAATATCTTGTGGTTTTAAGCATACCGAGAAACGGTAGGATAGCTTGCATGTTGTATATACTCGGCAACAACAAGGCTCGCTCAGTCATGCAGGTTCATAGAGTTCATACAAATCAACGATTCTACGTATATATGCCATCGTTTTCGCCTTAGGGCCCACTTCTCAGAATACTTGGTGCGAGGAGGCTTTCCTTCTTTTGGGGGTCAATATTGAGTCGGCGAAAACATTTTAGATATAATCAGAAATTGGAAGTAGGAAGTGGCTTAAAATTAGCTTTTTATACTATAACATTGCTATGAAATCCAGGAGGCTCTACGTGACTCAAGCGTTTAACAAATGCCCTAATTGTGGTAACTACGAAAATAGCTGGAAAATATACGCATGCCCAAGCGATCACTGTTTTTGCGGTAAATGCGCTCCAGAAAGGTGTCCTAATTGCGGCAGTACAAATTACACAGAGGTTGGGACTATTTGGAGAGGTTGACCGCCAACTGCGAGGCATTGGGCATCATCGACGGAGATATAATTTATGGCATTAACACGGCTTGATGCTGATTCAAGCTCTGTCCACACTGCGGCGGAAAAACTGTGGGGAGCTGAGCAGAAACATAGACAGCCAATAGGCCATTAATGCTCTGGATAAGGCAATGGAAAATTGCTGGTCAGAATCTACTCATAACTTTTTTTCATCATTCTGATCAGGCGTCCAGTATGCATCCCTGGTAGCGTGCCGAGTTTTCTGTAAAATTTCTGGCCTCGTATCCACACCCATTCACTCCTCTATCATAGATAAATACTTTATATCAGTCAGCCATTCCTCGTTGATATCCATGAGGATGGTACGCTAAGCCTAAGAAGCGCGAACGGATCCATTCCCAAGTTGGATACGCATGCCCTTTATCCCCGATGCTTGCATCGGAGTATTGCGTTTTAAAATAAAACAAGAGGTATGCACCCAAAGAAGCACAAATATTCTACATAAATGTAATAAATATATATAATATACTGTAAAAAATTGTAGGCTTTTGGTCTGAAAATAACCTCAACCAAAAAGTCTTTAATTTTAGAATCTTATCACAAAAAGTAGGTGCATTCAAGTGAGCGAAACTTCACAGGATACGGTCAAATTGGCAGAAGAGCTGGGCATGAAAGGCATAAATCTCTTCTTTCAGAACCTGGAGCTAACAACCCCGATTGAGAGCATGTTTGATGCAGCCCTTAAATTGCTGGACGAATCTATTGGGCTCTGGCCATTTTCGAACACTTTAAATATCAAAGCACAAATTTTAAAACGTCGAGGAGATCTTTCCGGTGCAATTACGAACGTAGATGCTGCTATCAAAATAGCTCCTCATGATCCCACTATTTGGTTATCTAAAGGAAATATTCTATGCTCCGATGATAGGATCAGTGAAGGGAAAAAGTGTTATATTGAAGCGCTCAAGAAATACGAGTCTGCGGATTATTTAAGCGCATTAAATTTGGATGATATCGCCAAGATCCCATCGGAAATGGAAATTGTCATGGGTCTTAGAGATAGAGCAGCTAGATATGGATTCGAACCAAATTGGATGGGTACATACATTGAGGGTTCTTGGCCTGCTAAACATTCTCGCAATTTTGATGCCGAATTGTTTTTTGACGGTAACAATGTTTCTGGCTGGATACGAGAGCCAAACACCTCCAAACGTATTGATAAATCGATACCATACCTATTCTCAAAATTATACGGCGTCATATCTGGTGATAACGTTACATTGATTAAAGAATATGAGGGTCGTGATGCTAAAGGGGACGAACTTTATAAGGTAAACTACAATGGAAAAGCCGATATCATGGGAAGGAGTATTTCTGGGATCTCCGGAACTTGGAGTATTCGAGGTAATTCCAGTGGGAAATTTGAAATGAAGAAATCGGCATGAGGCCATTCGAGGTGACGGGACTGAGTGGCTTTGAACAGATATCTCCCTCATGATGCAAGTCGCACATAAAAAAGTAACCGCAGCCCTGAGATTGAGATGGCTAGGCGCCCTATTCCCCCAGCATTTGATGTGAGGAAAAATGGAGCTCTTAGTCGTTGACGGGAGATTAAAGTGGTTCCTCGCTATCTCATGTGGATGTGGCAAGAGGTACAACTCCTCTGGGATGCCAACCCAGCCAACTGGACTGGGTGGTTAGTTACCTGCTTGCCGATTTCTTGATCCTGGCTCCAGATCCCATTTCATGATAACTTGAGGTTAGCAACATGGAACAGCGAAGAGCCATTAAAGTATCCAATTTTCACCTGCGCCGCCTGAAAATCGCTAGTACAGCTGGGCTGATAT
>SESG01016758.1_pt1 | contig 33441 bp, 25 predicted proteins | sample 3171421 | NCBI WGS metagenome assembly SESG01 (sample SAMN10866946, study PRJNA518727) | freshwater metagenome | biome: subpolar coniferous forest; feature: holomictic lake; material: water; isolation source: holomictic Lake 227, 6 m and 8 m depth | place: Canada: near Kenora, Ontario | collected...
TTAAGCCGACCCAACAATCAACATGACCGCCTCGAACCATCCATGAACCTGTTTCGCCGAAAGAGTGTCACCGCACTGCAAGCCGAAGCGCTGACCGACCAGAGCCTCCATCGGGTGCTTGGCCCAGTGAACCTTACCGCCCTGGGCGTCGGCGCCATTATCGGCACCGGTATTTTTGTGCTTACGGGAACGGTGGCGGCGCAAAACGCCGGCCCCGCAGTCGTGTTCTCCTTCATACTGGCCGGAGTGGCTTCGATTTTTGCCGCGCTCTGCTACAGCGAGTTCGCCGCGCTGGTGCCAATGGCCGGCAGCGCCTACACTTACGGCTACGCGACGCTAGGCGAACTGTTCGCCTGGATCATCGGCTGGGATCTCATCCTCGAATATGCCGTCGGGGCCATCACGGTTGCCATCGGCTGGTCGGGCTATGTCGTATCCTTCCTACGCGACTTCGACATCATCGTGCCTCCTCAACTTGCGGCGGCGCGCGGCACCGAGCTGATTGATCTCCCCGCCGCGCTGGCGGCCGGGTTGAAAATGAGGGCCGGCTGGACGACGTTCAGCACTGGCCTCGTGGAACAAATCCAGATGCTGGGGACGGACCCCGCAACCCTGACGCATGTCACTGCCATCTTCAACCTGCCCGCCGTCCTCATCATCTTCGTCGTCACCACCCTGCTGGTGGTCGGCATCAAAGAGTCCGCTAACTTCAACAACGTCATCGTCCTCGTGAAAGTCGCCGTGGTGCTGCTATTCATCGCTGGCGCCGCGAGGGCAATCCAGGTCGCCAACTGGCATCCCTTCATTCCCGCCAATGCGGGCAAGTTTGGCCACTTCGGCTGGTCGGGAATTGCCACGGGCGCGGGTATCGTCTTCTTCGCCTACATCGGCTTCGACGCGGTCAGCACCGCGGCCCAGGAAGCCAAGAATCCGCAGCGGGACATGCCCATCGGCATCATCGGCTCGCTGCTGATCTGCACCGTCCTCTATATCGCCGTCTCGGCTATTGCGACCGGCGTCGTTCCCTACACGCAACTGGACGTGCCGGATCCGATCGCCCTCGCCGCCGACCGCGCCGGCATGGGCTGGATGGGCAGGCTCATCAAGTTCGGCGCCATTGCCGGCCTTTCTTCGGTAATTCTGGTCATGCTCCTGGGCCAATCCCGTGTTTTCTACAGCATGGCCCGCGACGGCCTCCTGCCCCCCGTCGTCAGCCAGGTCCACCCGCGCTTCCGCACCCCCTGGATCACCTCCATCGCGACCGGCATTGGCGTGGCATTCTTCTCGGCCGTGTTCAATGTGCGCGAGGCGGGCAGCCTCTGCTCGATCGGCACCCTCCTCGCCTTTGTGATCGTGTCTGTCGGCATCCTGGTGCTGCGCGTGCGCGAGCCCAACCTCCCCCGCAAATTCACCACCCCCGCCGTCTGGTTCGTCGCGCCCGCCGGCGCGCTTTCCGCGCTCTTTCTGATGTCCGCATTACCCTGGACGACCTGGAGGCGGCTGATCATCTGGTTCGCGATTGGCATGGTCGTTTACTTGTTCTACGGCGTTCGCCGGAGCAAACTGGCCCAGCCGACCTCCGTGCCACCCGCGCAACCCGGCACCCGGTAATGCTTTCCGCCATAGAATAGCGCTAACCCGCGTATTACTTAACGCGGCGAAGCCGCCCAAAGCCATCCTCATGCGCCCCCATTTTACGCTTTGAACTCTGGCGGTTGAGCCCCATATTGCAGCCATGGACAAGGGTCAGGTAGCCGAAGTGTTGGTCAGTATTGCGACGTTGCTGGAGCTGAAGGGTGAGAATCCGTTCAAGTCCCGCGCTTATCAGAACGCCGCCCGCACGCTTGAGACGATGAGCGAGCCGCTGGACAAAGTCGTCGCCGAAGCGCGTCTCGGGGAACTCAAAGGCATTGGCGAGGCGCTCCAGCAGAAGATCACCGAACTCGTGACCACGGGCCGCCTGCAGTATTACGAGGATCTGAAAGCGGCGACGCCGCCTGGGCTGGTGGCGATGCTCGACATCCCCGCGCTGGGTCCCAAGAAGACCAAGGCGCTGCATGATGCGCTGGGGATCGAATCCGTCGAGCAGCTCGAACAGGCGTGTAAAGACGGCCGGATTGCCGGGCTGAAAGGATTTGGCGAGAAGACGCAGGCGAACATTCTCGAAGGCATCCATCGCCGCCGCAGCTATGCGACGCGTCATCTCCTCAGCGAGGCGCTGCCGCGAGCGCAGACGCTGCTGGAGGCGCTGCGGTCGCATCCGGACGTGATCCGCTGCAGTTCGGCCGGCAGCATGCGGCGGCATCGGGAGGTGATTGGCGACATTGATTTGCTCGCTTCGTCGAAGCAGGCGGGTGAGGTCATCGAGTTCTTTACCAGCCAGCCCGGCATCGTGAAGGTCCTGGCCAAGGGCGAAACCAAGGCCAGCGTGCTGCTGGAAGGCGGCATCCAATCCGACCTCCGCGTGGTCAGTGATGCGGAGTATTCGTCGGCGCTGATGTATTTCACCGGCAGCAAGGAGCACAACATCGTAATGCGCCAGCGCGCGATCGATCACGGACTGCGGCTCAACGAGTACGGATTGTTCCGCTCCACCGAGGAAACGCGCGACCCGAAGCTGCTCGTTAAATGCCAGACCGAAGAGGAGATCTTCGAGCAGCTCGGCCTGCACTATATCCCGCCGGAGATGCGCGAGGACCTGGGCGAGATCGCGCTCGCCGAGAAGCAGCCGCTGCCGCGCCTGATTGAGTGGACGGACTTGAAGGGCTCGTTGCACAATCACTCCACCTGGAGCGATGGCCACCAGCGCCCCGAGGACATTGCCAAAGCGATGCGCGAGCTCGGCCTGGCTTACTGGGGAGTTACGGACCATTCGAAATCCTCCTTTCAGGCCAACGGCCTCGAACCGGCGCGCGTGCGGCAGCAGCTCAAGGAAATCGCGGCTATCAACGTCACCCTGGCAAACGAGGGTGTCGATTTCCGCCTGCTCACGGGCGCGGAGGTGGACATTCTAAAGGACGGCCAGCTCGATTTCCCGGATGAGCTGCTGGCGGAGCTCGACGTGGTGATCGCCAGCATTCACCAAAGCTTCAACCAGACCGAGGCCGAGAATACCCAGCGCCTGATCGGCGCGGCGCAAAACCCCTACGTCCATATCCTCGGCCATCTCACGGGCCGCCTGCTGCTTGAGCGGGAGCCCTACAAGGTGGACCACCGCGCGGTGATTGACGCCTGCGCGGAGACCGGCACGTGGATCGAGCTTAACGCCCACCCGATGCGCTTCGACATGGACTGGCGCTGGTGGCCCTACGCCAGGTCCAAGGGCGTGAAGTGCGTCATCAACTGCGACGCACACCGGTTCGAGCATGCGGGCTTTCTCCGCCTGGGTGCCGGCATCGCCCGCAAAGGCTGGCTCACGAAGGGGGATGTCGTCAACACGTTGCCCCTGCCGGCGCTCATGAAGGAGCTGGGCTGTAAGCGGGCGAGGCTCCGCTGATCTGCATCTCTGATTTGCAGGGTCAGGCCGAGAGTGGTTTTGAGCGGAGCATCGAGGAGGTCGCGGGCGTTGAACCGGTTGGGATGGCGGACCCGATCAGCACCTTCGTGCCAGGCACGCGGCGGCCGCCCGGTCTTTTGGCGGAACATAGTAGCGAGGTACTGACTGTTCTGGAATCCGCAGGCCAGCGCGACATCCGTGATGCTCATGTGGGGGTGCTCGGTCAACATCTTCTTGGCCGCTTCAACACGGCAACACACATCCGGACGGGAGGCAGGAGCCCAAATCCTCGCCTAAGGAATGGAAATCGCGCTTTTGCTTAATAAAACAGCGGGTTTCAGTTTGCGTGCCAAAATAGAAACCCTATTGAATGCCAAAAGCTGTCAGAGAGGCCCAGGCTTGGTTGCAATCGTGATTAATAATCCGTTAGGCGAGGATCAGGGAGGAGGCATAACCCGTGACAAACTGCCCCGCCTTCTGCAACATGGTCTTGGCTTGAAGCTGACCTTCATAACCCTCAGCGGTTGGCTCGCGGTCGGGCTGTTCGTGTCGCTGCCCGCGCGGGCAGCTCCTGTTGCACCGCTGCTGCCAGCGGGGCTGGAATACGACGAAGCCCCGCGACCGTGGGGGGAGACCTTTCTGCCAAAATCCCGCCCACCGGCGCAGCAGCTCCTGGTCGTCGATCTGCGCGGGCTTAAACCGGAGGAGTGCATCGCTTTGACCTGCCTGCAAGGGCTGACCAGCCGACAGCAGCCCTGCCTCTGGCTGGCGCGTAATCTACAGGAAGAGGAATGGCTCGGTTGGCACCGGCAGAAGGGCCACATTAAAGGCTGGAAAACGGAAACCAACTGGCCCGCGCTTTTCAAGCAGTTCAGCCGCTCGCTTAAAGGCGCGATCGTGCCCGACGACAAGCTCTTTCGGGGTGATCTCCTCGCAGTGAACGTCGCGGCGTGCGAGGACCTCATCGTCGCCACGCCAGAGCTGGCACAGCGGCTTGGGCTGGAAGTGAAGTTCGATCTACGGGGAAGATTTACGAACTACGCGGACGGCCTGCGCTGGTTGTGGACCCATTACCGCAGCCAGCTCAATCATCACCTCTGCGATTTTCGTCAACCGGTGCTGCTGGCGGTGGGGACCTTCGACTACAGCTTACAGTGGCGGGCTCCCATGTTCTGGATCTCCGGGAAGAAAGACGGCCTCCTGCCGGGAGCCAACTCGGCCGAAGAGACACAGGTCGTTGCCGAAATTCTCTCTGGTATGGCGCCCAACGCCGTCTGCGTCGGGTTTCCCGCCGGCATCCGGGAAGATGAAGGAATCGGCGAGCCTCCCGGGGTTGAGCTGCTGAGCCGGTACGGGAAGTCACTGGTCTGCAACAACTGGATGGTTAATTGCTCAGTGCTAAGCGGCGTCCGCGTCGAGCGCCTTGAGCAACCCAAACAGCCACCTCCGCCGCCTTTGGAGCGAGACAAAACTTACATCGCGCTGGCGATGTCCGACGGGGACAACCAGATCCTTTGGCCAGCGTTTTTCAAGCAATACTTCCTGCATCCGCAGTTCGGAAAATTCCCGCTGGCGTTTGGCCTGGGACCGGCGATCCGCGAACTGCAGCCCGGGGTGGCGCAATGGTATTATGAACACGCAACCCCAACCACTGAGTTTATCTGCGACGTTTCGGGCGCGGGTTACATGCAGCCGGACCACTTTGCTGAAGCGTATGCCGCTCGTGATCGAGCGCGTGTTTGGAGCGACTTCCTGGGTTGGACTAAACGGTTGATGTTGTCCGCCGACGAGCGAAGCTTTCGCACCGTGGGGGGAAATGACGACGGCCTGGCACGCTTCGCCTCGGCGCTTTCCTTCTGTCACAGCATCTTTGCCGACATGGGCCGTTACTCCGGCGTCTCGGGCATCACCAATCTCACTTACTCGCTGCCCGGAGGGATGCCGGTCTTTCGCGCCGTTACCACCTGGAGCTACGGCAAGGACGGCTTCTTGCGCGAGGTGCGCGAGCAGGTCGGAACCCGCCGGCCGGCTTTTGTGAACGGCTTCGTTCACTGTTGGACTTTCAACATGGACGACCTGGCGCGCATCCACGAACAACGCGACCCTGACATGGTCTTCGTCACGCCGGCACAACTGGCAGAGCTGTATCGGCAGGCCGTTAAGAACGGCTGGCAATAAGCTTGATTCTCACAATCTCAGCGGGCTGCCACAGGCGCATGCGCGGGCCCCAGGTGCCGGTGCCGCGGCAGACGATGACCGGCATGCCGCCGATCTCGTAGCGCCCGCCCACCAAAGCGTACCTGAGCCGGACCAAGTAATTGAATGGCCAGAGCTGGCCGTTGTGGGTATGCCCGGAGAGCATCAAGCCGGCACCCAGCCCGGCTGCGATGTCTGCGTTCAGGGGCGAATGGGACAATAGAATAGTGGCGCTGGGCGGCCGCTTTGCCAGGGCCATCTCCACAGGGTTCCCTTGGCGGCCGAACTGCCGCCGCGCGCTGAGATCGTCCACGCCGGCAAGCACCAGGCCCGGGGCCGCCTCCAGCCACTGATCTCGCAACACGGTGTAGCCGGCGGCTTGGAAAAGCCTGACGCACCGATCAACGCCTGCGTAATACTCATGATTGCCAGTCACGGCCCAGACGCCAAGAGGGGCGTGGAGCCGGGCGAGGACCGGCTGCAGCGCTTCCACTCTCCCAACGTTGCCGTCCACGACATCACCCGCGACCACCACAAGATCAGGCCGGAGTTCGTTGACCCGCGCGACCAGTCGCGCCAACCAATCTCGGTTGATGAGTGTGCCCAGGTGCAAATCCGAAATCTCCACCAGCACCAGCCCGTCGCGTTCCGGCGGAAGCCCGGCCAACCGCACCTCATAATCACGCAGCACCGGCGCGCGAAGCCCCTGGATTAGGCCGACGGCTGAAAGCACGCCGGCGATGAGGAATGCCCACCCGCGTATTGTCGGCGCCAGACGGGGCAGCAGGAAGCCTCCGAGGGTGACCACATCTACAATGACCAGTGCGGAAAACAGCAGGAATAAAACGCCGATCCAGGTGGCTCCTGCAAATTCCAGAGGTCGAGCTGCCGCTTCGAGCTTCCACGAATCCAGGATTCGGGCGGCAGGGTAGCTGGCCCAAAGGGCCAGAGCGGTAGCGACCAGAGCCTGACGCGAGATGTGCGCCGCTACCCAGGCGACCGAGGCCAGTCGCCAAAAGACATAAAGGTGCATGGCACCCCAGACGGTCAGAACGATGGACAGGAAGAGCTTCATCCAGCCTGACGTGTATCGTATTGCCGCCGCGCCGGCAAGACTCGTCGGCCCCCATTAAAGTGGTCGTGTGACCTGGTTGTACTACCCTCTGCCAACCCTCCGGCTTGGGCTGGCCGGCCGAAAGGGAGGCGAAAACCTCACGCGCGGCCGCGCTGGCAAGGGCGAATCCGAGCTTGATGCAGCCCTGTTTCCGAAACCCGCCGCTTGTAATTGGATCGCGCTATTTCCATACTGAGCCGTAACGGAAGATGAGCACTGAATACCGCCTCACCACCCGCAAGGGCGTGACCCTGGAGGTGCTGGGGGAAGGCTCGTTCATGGGCCCAATCAATGAGAAGCTGAACGGATCGCAAATATGAATACTCTACTATTGCCACGCAAGCTGCTTGTCAGTCTCGCGCTTGTCACCTTCTGCGGTGCCTGCCTTGGAGCGGAACCCGTGCCGCTGATCCATGGCCATTCCCACAACGACTATGAGCACAAGCGTCCTCTGCTCGACGCCCTGGACCGCGGCTTCTGCAGCGTGGAGGCCGACGTTCATCTCGTGGATGGCGGATTGCTGGTCGCCCATTCCCGCAGCCAAGTGAAGCCGGAGCGGACGCTGCAGGCGCTTTATCTCGACCCGCTGCGCGAGCGCGTGAAGAAGAACGGCGGGCATGTTTACCCCGCCGGCCCGCAATTCACACTGCTGATTGAACTGAAGTCGGATATGCAGACCAGCTATACCGTGCTGCGTGAAATCCTGAAGCAGTATGCCGACATGTTCACTAGCTTCCGGTCCGGCGCAACGGAAACCAACGCCATTCGGGTCATCATTACTGGCCACCGCTCAACGGAGATGTTCGCCGGCGAGTCGATCCGTTACGCCGGTGTGGATGGCGAGCTGACCGACCTGGACAGCACGGCACCCGCCAACCTTGTCCCGTGGATCAGCAGCGCCTGGGGGCAAAGTTTCCAATGGCGCGGAACGGGCCCCATGCCCGAGGCGGAGAAACTCAAGCTGCAAGCCATCGTTTCCAAAGCGCACGCGCGCGGCCGGCAAGTGCGGTTCTGGGGCGCGCCGGACAAACCACTCTTCTGGCGCGAAATGCGCGCCAACGGCGTGGATATCATCAGCACTGACGACTTGGATGGGGCGCAGAAATTCCTCCTGAGTGAATAAGCGAACGAAGGGCATGGTGTATGGAGTCCCGGCTTTAGCCGGTAACGCGTTGTCACTTGAAGGCGGCTGGAAGCATTTGGAGATACAGGGCGAAACCGCACCTGACCGGCTAAAGCCGGGACTCCATACACTGCGCCAAGCCCAGGTTTGTTATTGAGTTCTGTGCTTGCTCGCTCCCTGGAATCCTTGATGGGGTGCGGCTCAGCCGGGTGAAAGCCTACTCGGCGTCGGCAAAGGGATCCCCGACCAGCAGTTCCTGAAACTCCCGCACCAGGGCGGGATTACCTTGGACGTCACGATCCTGCTGCTGCAGGCGCAGGAAATGGGCGCGGCCGAGATAGCCCCCGGCATACAGATGCCGCAGCAGCGGTGTGGCGCGTTCGTCGGTGACGCGGTCATGCACCGAGCCCATGGCGGCCACGAAGCCCGATTGCCCATAGATGAGATTCGCCAGGACATTGCGCTCCGCCATCACCTTCGTGTCCACCACTGCGCTCGAGCCTGGCTGAGCGAAGCCGCCGACCGAACACCCGTTGAGGAGGGCAATCAGTCCCCCGTTGCTCAGGTCGCGTGCCTGCTCCCATGACACCAGTGACAACTCAGGGTTGGAATGAACATTCCACCACACCACTCGTCGGCGAGACTCGGCCATGTGGCGGGTAAAGATCTCACTGGATTGCCAGCCCTCATCCATCCAGGGCAGGGTTCGCGCGTGGGCCAGGAAGGCATCCAGGGAGCCATATTTTGCAAAGTCCACCCGCAGATAGCCGGCGGGATTGTTCTTGAAGGCGCCGGGGCCTTTCTCGTTGACCGCGTAAAACTCAATTTGCGCGGCCCCTACCGCATCCCATGCCGGTTTCCCACGCTCCAGCAGCCCCACATCGTTGGAAATCAGGTAAAGCCCGCGCCCATACGGCGCCGTGCCTTTGTGGAAGGCAGTCGCTTTCTTGAAGAAGCGGTCGAGTTGGCTCGCCCAACTCGCGTAGTTGTTTTTCGCTGCGTCGGAAAGGCCGACGGGCAGGAACGCCGCCCAAAGCTCCGGCCCAAGACTGGGGCCTTCAGCCAGATCGTCGAAGTCGTGGGGCGGAACCGTCAGTGTGTCCACGCCGACGATTTTCGGCCAGCTCTCCTCCGGAGCTCCGTGGCTCTGCAAGACGGTTCCTGGCGCTACTCGCTGGGTGGCGGTCATATCCAAATCCTCGAAATACCGCGGCCAGAGACGGACCGAATGGATGTCTGCCCGGGGCAGGAAGAAGGAGGGCAGCTTGATATTGCCGACCAACAACACCCCTTCCAAACCCGGCTTTGCCGCGTGCCAGCTTTGCAGCGCCGCGCGCAGTTGGTCGGGGCGTTGGTCGTCGAGGGCGAGGATCGGGAGCAAGGTGATGCCGAATCGCCGTCGAGAGGCTGCCGCCTCCAGGTAACCATTCAGCGCCGGGGCAATCAGCTCATACAGGCGAGCATCCACGATGGCGAGCGCCCGCGTGTCATCGCGGATCAAACGGAGCGTCGTCGCCAGCGAACACGCACCCGTGGGTGGTGTGAAGAACGCGCCTCCCGATGGTGTTGGCGCGGCAGGATGGTCGGTTCTCTGGCGCAAGGGCAGTTCCCCGGCCGTAGCCCGACTGGCCGAACCTTTCACTGTCAGGACGATCAGGGCCAACAGCACCACTTGGAGCGTCAGCCAAATATAAGCAACGGACCTGGTTGGCTTCATGGTCGCAATGTACCCCCCCGTGCCTGCGCCTTTCAATGAGCTTATCGCCGCGTATGCTCGAACGGGCGCATCCTGACACCACTACCGGAACGTCAGATTCATCCGGCGTTCCGCTTGGCATAACCGCTCGCCTTGGTGGTGTCAGGATGCGCCCGAGACAGGCCATTGTCTTCCAACTGCCGACGGTGGTCGGCGCACTCATTCCGTATTAAAAGCAGCGCCCGCCAGCCGCCCGCATCTGGCCCGTACTCAGGCTTGCGCTGAAGTCCAAGTCAAAGGGGTGCCGTGGATCAGTCTTAACTTCGTGATGGTTTCCTTGGGGTGAGCTTGAAGGTCCAGGCGTGGGCGCACGGCGGTTTGGTTCGCACGGCGGCAGGGATGGCAATGTCGCCGGTTTGGCTGGCCTCAAGATCGCCGTAACCGAGCAGCGTGATCTTGCCGGCTTTGGCAGCGAGTTCGGCCGGGAGGGAGACACTTTCGAGCAGGGTGGCGTTGTCGTCTTTCGCGAGGACGATGGCGTATAAGGTGCCGTCGCGTTTGCCGGTGAAGACGCAGTCCCCGCGTTCATACGGCGGAACGGGGCGGGTGGCATAGATGGCTTCGCCATTGAGCTTGAGCCAGGCGCCGATCTCTTTGAGGCGGGAATAAACGGTGGGATCGAATTCTCCGGTCGCGTCGGGGCCGATGCCCATGAGGTAATTGCCGTTGCGGGCCACAATGCGGCAGAGGTTGCGGATTAGCGTGCCGGTGCTCTTGAAGTCATCATTGGGCTTGTAGGCCCACGACGTGCCCATCGTCATGCAGGTCTCCCAAGGGTAGGGCAGATAGTGGTCCGGTATCTCGCCTTCGGGCGTGATGTAATTCTCGTTCTCACCGCTGACGGTGCGGTCCACGACGATGAGCCCGGGCTGATGCCGGCGCGCCATGGCCGCCATACCAGTCATATCGATGTCTGCGTCGGGCGGGCGGACGCTACCGCCGTCGAGCCACAGAATATCCTGTGGTCCGTAATGGGTCATCAGTTCCTCGATCTGCTTCCACGTGAATTCTTTGAACCGTTGCCACTGGGCGGGGTGCTGATGGGTGTCGAAGTTGGGGCCTTGACCACTCCCTGGCGGCAGCTCCGGAAGCCAATACTCCGGGCTGTGCCAGTCCGATTTGGAGAAATAGATACCGGTGCGGAGTTCCTGTTTGCGGAAGGCCGTGCATATCTGCCGGATGGTGTCCGCCCTCGGGTCGGTGTGGAACGGACACCGGTCCGAGGTGATCTTGTAGTCGGTCGTCGCGGTGTCGAACATGCAGAACCCGTCGTGGTGTTTGGCCATGGGGAACACATACCTGACGCCGGCATCCTTCATGGCGGCAGCCCACTTGTCGGGATTGAACCGGGTCGGGTTGAAGGTGGTGATGAGGTTTTCGTAAACCTGCTTGTAGGCGCGATCGTCGAGGCCGGCGAATTGCTCGGGCCGCTTGTTCCAAGGGTGATGGGTCGTGACCAGGCTCCAGGATTCGACAATGCCCCACTGGCTGTAAGTCCCCCAGGTGAGGAGCAAACCGAGTTTCTGGTCCTGCCACTGCTGAAGCTTCTTCAACACCGCGGCGTCCTTGGGAAGCGTCCACTCCTTGCTCGGAGCGTAGGCGCCGAAGATGCCGGTGCCGACCGCGGCGTCCTCCGCCAAAGCGGAGGTGGCGCAAACCAGTAAGACAATGGGAAGCAGTTTCATATGGGTGATGAATCGAGTGGTTATTACAGCGTCCAGCCCTCGCGGTAAGGCGGGTTCACATACTGGTTGGCTTCGGAGCAGTTGAGGAACTGCATCTTCGCGGTGTCCCACTCCAGTTTGGTGCCGGGCAGCTTGAGGGCGATGACCCCGAGCATGGCGATTTCCGACAGGGGATCGCCATAAGAGAAATCGGAGCCGGCTTTTCGGCCCGTGCGGATCGCATCCAGCCAGTCCTGGTGATGCTCTTTGGCCCGGGGGATGGTCTTGGGAGGGCGTTTGTAAGCGTCGTTCTTTGCCTCGGGGATGATCTGCACGGCGCGGCACCCATGGCCGCCGTACATGATCGCGCCCTTGTCGCCCAGCACCACCGCGCCGGTTCGATCCACCAGCGGCTGTCCCGGCTCCAACTCGGCGGGCCGGGGGATCGGTTCCGTGCCGCTGTGCCAGTACAGGGTGATGGGCCCGCGCTTGGCGTTGGCCGGGAATTCGTAGGTGATAACATCCCCCTTGGGGAAAGCGTCGCCCTGGGTCTTGAAATCGTAGTCTTTCACCTGGGCCTGAATCGTCCTGGGCGCGCCGAGCTCGAGCGCCCAGAACACCCCATCGAGAACGTGGCAGGTCCAGTCTCCCACGGTGCCGTCGCCGAATGGCGTCCACCCCCGCCAGCGTCCCGGTAGGTAGCACGGATGATACGGCCGAAACTGCGCCGGCCCGAGCCAGAGATTCCAATCCAGCGTGGGCGGCACTTCATGCTTCTGCTGGAGCTGCGGCAGCTCATCGATGCCCGAGCAGATGGCGTGGGACCCGCTATGGATCGTGTGGACCTTGCCGATGGCGCCGTCCCAGATCCACTCGCAGAAGTTGCGGATGGATTCGTAGGAGTGGCCCTGGTTTCCCAGTTGGCTGACCACGTTGTGCTCTTTGGCGGCCTTGGCCAGTTGGCGGCACTCGTAAACCGAATGGGCCAGCGGCTTCTCGCAATAGACGTGCTTGCCGCGCTTGATGGCCGCCATCGTGGCCACGGCGTGCGAGTGATCGGGTGTGGCGACCATTACCGCGTCGATCTGGTCGCTCATCTCGTCCAGCATGACCCGGAAGTCGCGGTAGCGCTTTGCCTGGGGGAACTTCTCGAAGACCGGCGCGGCATACTGCTGGTCCACGTCGCACAGCGCCACGATATTCTCTCCGCGGACCGCCTCAAGGTCCTCTTTCCCGATGCCGCCGATGCCAATGGCGGCGATGTTCACCTTTTCATTGGGGGAGATCTGCCGGCTGCCGGCCACCACATGCCGCGGCACGATAGCGAGGGCACCCACCGCGGTTGCCGTTGTCCGCATGAATTGGCGGCGCGAAAGAAACATCTTGTTCATGAGAATTCTGTTACCGGCCACGCCGCTCTATCGCTGAGGGAGTCACGAAATAGGCAGCAGGTCCGCAGTTGTGAGCCGGATAGTATTTCTTGCGCTGCCTCCAGTCAATGGGCCAGAGATCCAACAACTCGAGGCCGAGGGCAGCGACTTGCCGGCACCACCATCGCCGAAGCCTGCTTGGGCCGGAGTGGGCCCTTCCCCGGGCGCAGCAAGCCTCGATTTGCCCCACACGTTGGAAACTCCCGGGACCCCGTCATGGCCCAGATGAGGATTGCGGGGCGAGATCTCCGGCGAGGAACGATTAATACCCGCAGAGTCTGTTATCGTCCAAAAGCAGGGGGCAAGGTCTTTGAGCTCAAACGGGAGGACGTCCAGCCACAGAGCATTCTCACAGCCCTGGATCACTTGCTGGAGGACATCCCCTAGTACCGTGACAGGGTAAATAAGTTACCTAAGTTACATCGTTACAAACACCGGTGGCGATGGTCGCTCATGTGGCTGATGTATCGTATTTAGCCTGTCACAGTACTAGCGGCCTTGCTGCGAGCCAAACGACGTTGCGGCGCGGCCAGGCGCCTCAGGCGACGGCAGGGCCTGGGGCTATTTGCCGCTGACGATTTCGGGCAGTTTGAAGATGGGCAGGAACATGCAGATGACCATGCCGCCTACCACCACGCCGAGGAATACGATCAGGATCGGCTCAATCAGCGACGTCAAACCGGAGAGCGTGGTTTCGATTTCCTCATCCAGAAAGTCCGAGATGCGCTCGAGCATGTTGTCGATCTTGCCGGTTTGTTCGCCAGCGGTGACCATGCGGATGATCATGGTGGGGAAGATCGGGTGTTTGGCCAAAGCGGCCGAAATGCTCTCGCCCCGCTCGATATCCAGGGCCGCGCTTTTCACCGCTTGTTCCATCACCACGTTGCCCACCGTCTGGGAGACGATCTGCAGCACCTCCAGAATTGGCACGCCGCTGCGGACGAGCGAAGCCAGCGTGCGGGTAAACCGGGCGAGGCAAATCTTGTGGGCGATGCTGCCGAAGATCGGCAGCTTGATGCGGCGCGAATCCCAGAACTGGCGGCCGGCCGGCGTCTTGATGAAATAGAACCACCCATAAGCCGCCGCACCGCCAGCGAGCGCCAGGAGAACGATGTAGCTCTTAACGAAGTTGCTGACCATGATCAAATACATCGTCGGCGCCGGCAGCTTGGCGTTGAAACTGGTGAAGATATCCCCGAACACGGGCACCACTTTCACCAGCAGGAAGATCGTGATCAGGATCGCCACGACGGTGACGACCGTCGGGTACATCATGGCCGACTTGACTTTCTTGCGCAGCCGGGCGGAGTTTTCCAGGTAGGTCGCCAGCCGGGCGAGAATTTCTGCCAGCAAACCGCCCTGTTCGCCGGCGCCGACCATGCATACATAGAGCCGGCTGAATGCCTTCGGATGCTTTTCCAGCGCCTCCGAGAAGCTGTCGCCGCCTTCGACCCGCGTGCAAATGTCGCGGATGGTGTCGCGCATGATCTTGTTGGTGGTTTGCTCGCTCAGCGCCTGCAATGACTGCACCATGGCCAGACCGGCATCGATCATTGTCGCCAGTTGACGCGTAAAAATTACCAGCTCCGCCAGTCCCACCCGCCCGCCACTGGTCCTGCCCTGCTTGCCGACTTTCTCCTGGATGGAGAGCACCAGCATGTTGCGGTTCAGCAGCGCGGCGATGGCTGCCTGTTCGGTAGCCGCCTCGACGGAACTGCTTATCTCCCGGCCGGAAGCCGTTTCCCGTGCAGTATAAGTAAACGAGGCCATAGCCGGGTGTCAGTTCATCATTGACCGGACCCGGCCAGCTCGACTTTGGAGCGGTTTATTGCAATCACGCTAGGCATTTGTTGCTTCCTCAGAAGCAGCCTTTGTTCCAAGTCCGTGAAGGATGCGCCTCAACCCCGGCCGAATTGGCGCCGGTGGTTACTACCCCAATGCCCGCACCGGCGGCGAAGATCAAACTACAGCCATCAGAGAGGCGTTTCGCAGATGCAACCTGCGGGGACATTGCCCCAATATGGTACAGCCTCTGCATATAATTGTGGAGGACGGTCGGCAGGCAAAGGCCCTCGGAGGGTCGCTCGCGAGGGCCTTCGGAGAGGATGGTGTGATCGGTGACTGTTGATTGTCACGCCCTGCTGACACTAATCGCGGTTTTGACCAAGGTCTTGGTTATGGTCATTACCTTTGCCGGGCGCGTGCTTGGGCACCGGTTCGAGGCTGCCGAACAATCCGTGGCTCTCCCCACCGGGACCAGCGGTGAAGTAGAGCGTGCCGGGAAGCCCGGCCCTGCCGCCATTGCCAAACGCGAGTCCCCAGAGCCCTTCGATCACAATCGGCAGATCGTGGCGGCCTTGGAGCAGGCCCCTGAATTTGCCGTTGGTATCGAACGACATGATCGTGCCGCTGCCGAAGTTGCCCACCAGCAGTTGATCCGCGTGCGGGCCAAAGTTGGTTGGCGAAAGTGCCAGGCCCCACGGCGAGTCGATCTCACTCAGTTTGCCGCCCGCATCCTTGCCGGTGGCAAAGCGGTGGAAGGTGCCCGACTGCGGGTCAAACACATCAATCAGACCATGGCCACGGCCAGGGACATCGTCGTGTTTGTCGGCGTCTTGCTTGGCGAAGGTCACGAAGACCATGCCGCCGAGGGACTGGACGTTAAACGGCGCATAACCGACCGGCGCGGTCGGGTCCGCAAACTGCGCCAGCAGCGTCAAGTTGGTGCCGTAGGCGTCGAGGGTTCCCTCCGCGAAATTTGCGGCCAGCAGTATCGGTTGCCCATTGCTGCTGGTTAAAGTGATGGCCTTATAAACCGCCGTGCTTCGTGTCGCCAGCACCTCGGCAGTTGTGCCCAGGGCGTTCCGCCAACCGGAGATGGTACCGTCTTCGCTTGCGAAGATGAAGTTGTCCCCGTGAAAGGCGCCCGTGCCGTTGAAAAGTTGCCCGGTGACATTGCCTTCGCCGGGAATACTCACCTGCAGGGCCAGCTTGGCCACCTGAACCACGCCATCCACATCGTTGGTGACCGAGTAAAGACTGGACAACCCGGTGCCGTTGTCGCTGATCCAGAATGGGCTTCCCGAACTGAATGACATGCCCCAGGCGTTCACCAGATTCGTATCCTGGAGAATTGCCACACCCGGCAGGTCAGATACCAGATTCGTTTGCTGATACTCCCCATTGCTGTCCCCCCCATCATGTGCGGACGCAGGCATACTGGCCAGCGTCAATAGCGCCGCCGCCAGGAACAAACCCGGTTGGCGAAGCGTTAGTGCTGCAGTCATCGTAGTTTCAGTGCTTATCTTGCTTTTCATAACTAATTCCATTGTTCGTGCTATTTGATTTGATGTTTTATCGTGCCTCCCGGTTGGCGCGTGGGAAGGTCGGACCAGGCGCGTTCGGCTGCCAAGCCGACGCAGATGCGGTCCATAATCCCACCGCCGCCAACTACCGGAGGTAATCTCATATCAGTAAGAGGGCTAAAGCAGGATTTGGTTCCCGGAAATCTGCGGGGGAACGCTTTCCTGCTGCGCGGGGGACGGACTGATCAGGTCAGGAAAAGGATTGCCGGTGAAAGTGAAACGCCAAGCCGTCCAACTAGCCTGCGGCTTTCTCCACGAGCAAAGCTTCCACGGCCCCAGGCAAGCTGGCGCACTGACCGTCGAAGAGGAGGCAGCACTGCCGCTCGGAAAGGTACAACATGCGGGCGGCCGAGTAGATGAAACCGCGCGTGGTCTGGTGCGCGTAACCGAGCAAGCCCTGCCGCAAGGGCAACGAATAGACAGCCAGCGTCAGACCATAGACCAAGGTGTGCCAGCCATTCGCCTCGCCGCTCTCGACTGCGTGCAGGTAGCGTTGCACGACGCGCTGATCGCGCAAGGGCCGCAGCTTCCGTAACTGGCTTTGCCCCACGCGCTGGCTGGCGGTCGCGAACTCGCTCAGAATGGGCTGCCCCACCAGACTCTGATCGAGAGCGACCAGTTCGCGTACTTCATGGCGCTCCGCGTGGCCATGGGCGTTCCGGATGGCCGGCAGCTCGAAAGGCAGCAGGATTTGCGTTTGGTAGTGCCACAGGAACTGCCGAAACGAGGAGAGGTTATGCACCGGCGCCAGCCGGAGGGTGGCGGTAACCGAGCTCAGCGTGACAAGGCCGTCCGTGGAGCCGAGCTGCTCCGCCAAGGGATGCCAATCGCCCAGCCATTCGGCCGCGTCGCTCAGCGTCATTTGCGTTTGCTTGACCATGTCTTCGGTCGGCAAGTCCGGTCCCCAGGATCGGGATGCTCGCCATATCGCGCTTACGGTGTGCCCGCTTCATACCGAATGCCAGCGGTAAAAGTCGCAAATCAGAGATTAAAACCTTGCTTGGGTTGCGCGGTCTGTCTAAACACAAAAACAGCCGTGTCACGCCGGGCAATTCATGGTAGAAGAGTCTTATGAAGCTATGCTGGATTGTGATTGCCGCGCTCGTGGCCTCGAACGTGCCCGCTGCGGATTGGCCCCAATGGCGCGGGCCAAACCGCAACGGACTCTCTTCGGAGAAGGTCAGTGCGGTGTGGCCGGACGAGGGGCCCCAAGTTCTTTGGCGGGCGTCGCTCGGCACGGGCTTTTCGTCCGTTTCCATCAGCCAGGGCCGGCTATACACGCTGGGCAACACGAACAACGAGGACACCGTTTGGTGCTTCGATGCGCGCACCGGCAACCGCATTTGGCATCACTCCTACGCCGCGCAGCTCGGCCCGCAATGGTACGAAGGCGGCCCCGGTTCGACTCCCACTGTTGAAAGCCAGCGCGTCTTTACCATCAGCAAATGGGGCGATGTCTTTTGCCTCGATGCGGCCAAGGGCACCGTCGTCTGGCAGCGGGACCTGCGCCGGGACGGCATCAAACCTAACCGCTGGGGCTTCGCCGGCTCACCGTTGGTATGGGGCAACGCGGTGATTCTCAACGCGGGCTCAGCCGGTATCGCGCTGGACCGCACCACGGGCCGCGTCATCTGGTGCAATGGCACCAACGCCGCCGGCTACGCCAGCCCAACGCGTTTTCACGACGGCGGCGCCGACGCCGTATTGATCTTCGCAGCCAAGCACCTGGTCGCCCTGGAACCGCAGAGCGGGCGCGAACTGTGGCGGCAGTTGTGGGAAACGGGCTGGGATACCAACAACACGGACCCGTTGATTCACCGCGACCGTATCTTCATCTCCAGCTTCGACCACGGCTGCGCCCTGCTCTCTGTGCCAGCGGGCAAACCCGAGGTGCTCTACACCAATACCATCATGCGCAGTCATCTGAGCCCGGGCGTTGTGGTGGGCGAGCATCTCTATGCCTTCCACGGTGAAGCCAAGAAGGACACCGACTTCCGCTGTCTCCACCTGCCCACCGGCACCGTAAAGTGGGCGAGCAAAGACCCCGCGTTCGGTTCGCTGATGCTGGCCGGGGACACGCTGATCGTCCTATCCGACAAAGGCGAATTGCTGCTGGTGGATGCCTCGCCGGACGCCTTCAAACCGCTGGCGCGCGCAAAGGTGCTGAGCGGCTTATGCTGGACCCCGCCCGCACTGGCGAACGGGCTGCTCTACGTTCGCAATGCCAGAGGCGAACTGCGCTGCCTTGATCTGGGAATAAAGCCCTGAGCCCTGACTGGTATGGAAAATAACCAGCCTCACAAATCCTTTCCCTGGACCTCGGCCATGATCGCTGCCACCGTGGTGATCCTTGCCGCCTTCGCCCTGCTCGCCTATCTTAAGACCACGCGGGGCGTCAAGGACACCCTGGACAAAGTGATCCGCACGGCACCCGAAATCGCGCGTAACTTCCTTACCGGGAACATCACCCACACCTTTCGCGAAAGCATTCCCCAGATCACCTCCACTCAGGGCGATATCCTTGAATTGGCCGTTTACCGTTGCGACGAAACCTTCAAGCGCACCGACGAAAAATGGGCGGGCTGGGGTTGGGTTTACCTGGGGACCACCGTCGCTGAGATCCGCGTGCCCGTTTCCTTCCGCTACCACCTTCGCCTCTCCGACCCTTGGCGGCTGGTCGCTCGCGACCAGGTTTGCACCGTGCTGGCTCCGCGCATTCGCCCCACCCAACCGCCCGCGATTCACACCGCCGAAATGGAACGACGCGCCGAGAGCGGCTGGGCACGCTTCGACAAGAACGAGCAGCTCAACGAGCTGGAACGGGGCATGACCCCCACCCTGGAGCAAAGGGCCAGGGACTCGGCCCACCTCCAGCTTGTCCGCGAGGCCGGTCGCCAATCGGTCGCCGCTTTCGTCAGGAAGTGGCTGCTGCGGGAGGGGCAGTGGCGGAGCGACCGATTCACTTCCATCGTCGTGGCGTTTCCCGATGAGGCGCCAGTTTCCTCCGACGAGGACCTGTTGCGCTTCCGCCATGAGCCGACCCTCCGGCTGGAGCGGAATTGAAGCGCCGCTCAAGCGCCTGATTCCAGCTCGCGGATGAAGCCGCGGCGGTTGGGAAGAGAGCCGGCGGGGCTGGCCCGGGCCATAATAAGAATCACTGGTCTTTGGCTCAAATCGCTTTGTGTAACTTGCTTGCGGTGGTAGCATGAGTTTACTGGCAAACCTCGCGGCGATGGATTGAAGCGGAAGGCTCTGGGTATGAGCGTGAGCGCGCGGCTCGCAGGCAGGCCCTGCAGTGCCGGTTAGCCGAGGTCGGCGAAGGAAATCGTAATATGAATGAACAGAAGCGGCGAACGATTGCCCGGAGAACAGCATTCTTGTTTATCCGTGCCATTGCCGACTGCCGTGGATGGGCTGGGGGTCCGGTATGAACGCGCCCCAGCCAGCCGAACGCCGCGCCGGATGGAGCTTCAGACTTAGCTTCGCCCTCTTGGCAGCAGGCATTGTTACCGTCGGCTTCCTTTACTATCGCAACTACGAGCAGAATTACCGCGCCGAAGCTGAGCGCCTGCTTTCGGGCATTGCGGAACTCAAGGTCGGCGAGCTGCTGCGGTATCGCCAGGAGCGCTTCGGCGATGCCACCATCCTGCTCAAGAACCCTGCATTCCCCAAGCTGGTGCGTCGTTTCCTCGAACAGCCGGCGGACGCGGAAGTGCAACCACAGCTTCAGGCGTGGCTCCGCACGTACGAGGAGGAGGCCAACTATCAGTATGACCAGGTCTTCCTGCTCGATACTCAAGGTATTGCGCGCCTTTCATCTCCCACAGTGACGATGCCCGTCGCGGCCTTGATCTCAGCCCGCGTGCCAGAAGTCCTGCGGTCAGGTCAGGTAGCCTTTCAGGACTTTTATCGCCACGAACAAAACCAGCGCGTCTATTTGTCCCTCCTGATCCCGCTCCACGACGAAGCAGACGGCAACCGGCCGCTGGGCGTGCTCGTCTTACGGATTGATCCAGCCGCCTACCTTTACCCTTTCATCCAGCGCTGGCCAGTGCCCAGCAAGACGGCGGAGACCCTGCTCGTCCGCCGGGAAGTGAACGAAGTCCTCTTCTTGAATGAGCTCCGCTTCCAGACCAATACCGCGCTGAGGCTTCGTGCGCCCTTGGATCGCGTCTCACTGCCCGCAGCTCAGGCCGCCCTGGGCCGGAACGGCCTCATGCAGGGCCGCGACTACCGGGGCGTGCCGGCGGTGGCGGCCTTGCGCGCCATTCCGGATTCCCCCTGGTCGCTGGTGGCCAAGATGGACACCGTGGAAGTCCAAGCGCCGCTGCGCGAGCGGCTGTGGCTGACGCTCTTTCTGATCGGCGCTTTGCTGCTCGGCACGGGCGCGGCAGCCGGCGTGCTCTGGCGGCGGCAGCGCCTCCGGTTCTACCAGGAAAAGGCGTCCGTGTTGGAAGCACAGCGCGCTTCGGAGGTCCGGTATCGACGGCTCTTCGAATCAGCCAAGGACGGCATCTTGATCCTCGATGCCGAAACCGGGGTGGTGGTGGATGTGAACCCGTTCCTGACTGAGTTGCTGGGTTTCTCGCACGCGGATTTCCTCGGCAAAAAGGTTTGGGACCTGGGGTTCTTCAAGGACCTCATCGCCAACCAGGACAACTTCGCGGAATTGCAGCAGAAGGAATACCTCCGCTACGAAGACATGGCGTTGGAAACCCGCGCTGGACGGCGGATCCAGGTGGAGTTTATCAGCAACGCCTATCTGGTGAACCGCCAGAAGGTGATCCAGTGCGCCATCCGCGACATCTCCGAACGCAAGGCGGCGGAGGCGCAACTGCAACGCACTCTAGCCGATCTGGAGCGTTCAAACAAGGAACTGGAGCAGTTCGCCTACGTCGCCTCCCATGATTTGCAGGAACCACTACGGATGGTTTCAAGCTACACCCAACTTCTGGGGCAACGTTACGACAGCCAGCTCGATGACAAGGCCAGGAAGTACATCCACTACGCGGTGGACGGCGCCATCCGCATGCAGGCGCTCATCAACGATCTGCTGGCCTATTCCCGCGTCGCCACGCGGGGCAAGCCGCTGCAACCTAGCGACTCGCATGCCGTCCTGGGTGAAGCGATCCGGAACCTGGCCGCCTTGATCGAGGAGAACCAGGCCATCATCACCAACAATGACCTGCCGACGGTGCGCGCCGACGCCGCACAGCTCGTTCTGGTATTCCAGAACCTCCTCGCCAACGCCATCAAGTTCCGCAGTTCCGGCCTTCCGAGCGTCCACGTATCCGCGCAGGACCGGGGACCCGATTGGATCTTCTCCGTCCAGGATAACGGCATCGGCATCGAGCCCCAGCACGCGGAGCGGGTCTTCGTGATCTTCCAGCGCCTGCACACCCGTCAGGAATACCCCGGCACCGGCATCGGCCTGGCCGTGTGCAAGCGGGTCGTGGAGCGCCACGGCGGCAGAATCTGGTTCGAATCCGAGCCGGGGAAAGGCACCACATTCTTCTTCACATTGCCCAAATAGTCAGTTAGCACAGACAACCAAAGCATCGAAACCCAGTGACTGTTATGAAATCCATTGAAATCCTGCTCGTCGAGGACAACCCCGGCGACGCTGACCTGGCCCGTGAGGCGCTGGAGAACAGCAAAGTGCGCAACAACCTGCACGTGGTCGGCGACGGCGAGGCGGCGATGGCCTTCCTCCGGCGTCATGGGAAATATGCCGCCGCCCCGCGCCCCGACCTTGTGCTGCTGGACCTCAACCTGCCGAAGAAAGACGGCCGGGAGGTCCTTGCCGAAGTCAAAGCCGACGACGTCTTGAAGCGCATCCCGGTGGTGATCCTCACCACCTCCAAGGCCGAGGAGGACATCCTCAAGACCTATAACCTGCACGCCAACTGCTACATCACCAAGCCGATTGACCTCAACCAGTTCATCAAGGTGGTGCAATCGATCGAGGAGTTCTGGTTTACCATCGTCAAACTGCCGCCGCACGCGGCCCGGCCATGAGCGAAAAGCTGCGCATCCTCATTGTCGAAGACAATCCCGCCGACGCCGACTTCATCCTGGAATTGCTGCCGGAAACCGGGCCGGTGAGTTTCCAGACCGAGTCGGTATCACGGCTGGCTGAGGCGCTCACCCGGCTGGAAAGCAAAGGCATTGATCTCGTCTTGCTGGACCTCGGCTTGCCCGACAGCCAGGGCCTGCCAACGATTCAAACCCTGCGGAAAGCCGTGCCGGACATCCCGGTAATCGTGTTAAGCGGAACCAATGACGACGCCTTGGCCACTACCGCTGTGGGGGTAGGCGCCCAGGACTACCTCGTCAAAGGCCAATTCAGCGGAAGTCTGCTGATGCGCGCGGTCCGGTATGCCTTGCAGCGGCAAAAGGCCGAGGCGGCGCTGCGCGAGAGCGAATATCGCTGGAAATTTGCCATCGAAGGCTCCAGCCTCGGACTCTGGGACTGGGACGTGACGGCGGGCACGTGTCTTTTCAGCAACCGCTGGAAGGAAATGCTCGGTCTCGCCGAAGACGAAGTCGCCAACACCATTGATGAGTGGAGCAAACGCATCCATCCCGACGAACTGGCGCCGGTGATGGCCGCCGTGCAGGCACATCTCGATGGCACGACGCCGCATTACCTCAACGAGCACCGCGTCCGTTGCAAAGATGGCAGTTGGAAATGGATCCTCGACCGTGGCTTGGTGGTTAACCGGGATGCCGGAGGAAAGCCGCTGCGCATGATCGGCACCCACTCCGACATCACCGAGCGCAAGCTGGCGGAAGAGGAACGCGCCCGGCTGGCGATGGCGGTCGAGCAGGCGGCGGAGACGATCGTCATCACCGATGCCAGCGGCACCATCCTTTACGCCAACCCGGTGTTTGAGAACACCAGCGGCTACACTCGCGCGGAAGCCCTCGGCCAAAACCCGCGCCTTCTCAAAAGCGGTCGGCACACCGCCGAGTTCTACCGTCAGATGTGGACCGTCCTGGAGCGCGGCGAAGTCTGGACTGGCCGCCTCATCAACAAGAAGAAGGACGGCACGCTTTACGAGGAAGACGCCAGCATCTCGCCCATGCGCGACGCCGCCGGCAAGGTCGTCAACTACGTCGCCGTCAAGCACGATGTCACCCGCGAAGTGCAACTCGAGGCCCAACTCCGCCAATCCCAGAAGATGGAAGCCATCGGCCAGTTGTCCGGCGGCGTGGCGCACGATTTCAACAACATTCTGACCGTCATAATGATGCAGGCCGAGATCACCGGGATGATCGAGCACCTGCCCGAGGAAATTCGTCAAGGCCTGGGCCACATCCGCGCCGCTGCCGAACGGGCCGCCAATCTCACCCGCCAGTTGCTCCTGTTCAGCCGCAAGCAGGTGATGCAGCCCCGCGAACTGGATTTGAACGAAGTCGTTACCAACCTCGCCAAAATGCTCCAGCGCATCATCGGTGAACACATGAGCCTGCAACTCAACCTCCACCCGCACGCCCAAATCACCCGCGCCGACCCCGGGATGCTCGATCAGATGCTGATGAACCTGGTGGTCAATGCTCGCGACGCCATGCCCGGCGGCGGCCGGATCATCGTCGAAACCGGCGAAAAGCACTTCACGAAAGAGGAAGCCGAATTGATCCCGGACGCCAAGCCTGGACGCCACCTCAGCCTGCGCGTTACCGACACCGGCTGTGGGATTCCGCCGGAGAACTTGCCCCGAATCTTCGAGCCGTTCTTCACCACCAAAGAACCGGGCAAAGGCACGGGCCTCGGCCTGGCCACCGTCTTCGGTATCGTCAAACAACACGGCGGCTCGCTCGCGGTCGAGAGCGAAGTCGGGCGGGGCACGACGTTCCAGATTTATCTTCCCGCCACCGAAACCGTGGGCAAATCGCCAGGGGCAGCCGCCGTGAAGCCCAAACCCCGTGGCGGCACGGAAACCATTCTGGTCGTCGAGGACGAATATGCCGTCCGCATCCTCACCCGTGCCGTGTTGGAGATGTTCGGCTACCGGGTCTTGGAAGCCGCCGACGGCGTCGAGGCGGTACGGATTTGGGAACAAAACCAGGATTCGATTCGTCTGCTGTTCACGGACCTGGTGATGCCGGAAGGGGTAAGCGGGCTCGAACTGGCGGCCCGGTTGCAGACGCGCAACCCCAGGCTTCGGGTCATCTTCACCAGCGGCTACAGCGCGGAAATCGCCGGTCGGCAACTCTCTCTGCAAGAGGGACAAAACTTCATCCAAAAGCCGTCCTCGCCGCAGCAACTGCTGGAAACCGTCCGCCGGTGCCTGGACACTTGACGCGCTTTCGCGAAGCGCAATTTCACCCGGCTGTGCGGCAGACCGTCGGCCCGCAGCCAGGTGGCATTTATAACGGCGCGAGTGCGCGCCTGGCGCCAGGTGCGGCGCAATGGGGTGAATCAGACACTTTTCGACCCTCGCTGGGCCTCCCACAACCGATCGGCGAACTCAGCCAGCCCCGATGCCACCAGATCGGGCGCTGGCGAGTATTTGACTGCCGCTGCCGCAGTCGTCTCACCGGTCAGCACCAGCACCCCGAACGCACCAGCCCGGTGGGCCATCGCCATGTCCGTGTAGAGCCGGTCGCCCACCATCGCCAGCTGCCCCGGCACCAGCGCGTGGCGGTGCAAAATACCGCGCAACATGCACGGATCGGGCTTGCCCAACACCACGTCCGGGCCTCGCCCCGCCGCCTCTTTCAGCGCGGCGCAAATCGCGCCACAATCCACCAGCACGGTCGGCTGGTCCGTCGGGCAGACCCGGTCCGGATGCGTGGCGACGAAGGGTTTATCTTGGCTGATCCAGTAAGCCGCCCGGCACAGCCGCGGGAAGGTCAGCTCCGTGTCGAACCCCACCAGCACCCCGTCCGGTTCATCGCTGGCGCTGTCGGCCGTCAGCGCAAACCCGGCGACCTCCAACTCCCGCCTCATACTGGCCGTACCGAGCACGAACAGCCTCCGCACTGCCGGCATTTGCTGCCGCAAATACTCAATGGTCGCTTGCGTGGAAGTGTAAATCTGCTCTGCCGTCGCGGTGATGCCGATCCTGTGCAGGTGCGCGATGTAGTCGATCGCGCTCTTGGAAGAATTATTCGTCAAAAACGTGTGGCCGATGCCCAACCCCTCCAGCAAAGCCAGGAACGGTTTGGTGGACTCGAACAGCGTGCCGCCGCTGTAAATCGTGCCGTCCATGTCCAGCGCAACATGGCGAATGTCCTCTAATCGTTTAATCATCCAGCACCATCTCCAACCCTTAGACTTCGGGCATTAGACCTTGGACTTTAGACTTTGGACTTTGCCCTCCGCCACAACCTTCTCGATCAGCGCATCCAGCTCCGGCTTGATGTTCTGCTGTTCGGGGTGCTCGCGCAGCCAGCGCACGGATTCGCCAACACCCACACGGAAGGGTGTGCGACTGCGGAACTCCGGCACGAAACGTTTGATCTTCGAGTTGTCGAAGACGCCCGGATGGGCCTTGTCGCCCTTCAGCGTGCCGGTCAACTGTGGCGCCAACTGGCAGATCAAATCCGTCGGCACCTTCACGATCTCCGGAAACTTCACCCCTAAAGCCGCGGCTATGTCGCCGTAGATCTGGTTCCAGGTTAGCACTTCGTCGCTGGTAATGTGGAACGCCTCGCCGATCGCCTCCGGCTTCCCGACCAGCCCGGCCAACCCGACGGCGAAATCGGCTGCGGCGGTCAACGTCCAGGGCGTCTCGCCGTCGTCGTGTACGAACACCGGTTTGCCCTGCTCCATACGTGCCGCAAATGTGTAGCTCCCGCTCGAAACCGGGTTCGGCACCCATCGTCTTGAGTAGGTGTGCGACGGGCGGACAATCGTCACCGGAAAGCCGGACTCCTCCCGTCGCTGCCAGAGCCATTCCTCGCACGCCAGCTTCTTCTCCGCGTAATCCCACAACGCGTTGCCCAGCGCCGCATCCTCAGTCAGCGGCAACTGCCGCGCCGGCTTGGCATAGACAACCGTCGAGCTGATGAAAACGTATTGCCGCACGGCATCCTGGAACAGCTCATAGTCCAGCCGCACCTCGGGCAGGTCGTAACCGAGGAAGTTGACCACCACGTCGGGCCGCACCCCCTTGAGGGCGGCGCGCATCGCCGCGGGGTCTTTGCGGTCAGCCCGGACAGCCCGGTATTCGGTTGGTATGGCCGTCTGGCCCCTAGTCAGGACCAGGATTTCGTGTCCGCGCTCGTGGAGCAACGCGGCACATTCCGCCGAGATGTTGCCCGTACCGCCGATGAAAAGGATCTTCATGCCAGTCATTACTTGCAGAATGATACGGTCATCCCGACTGGGGCACAACTGCCGGAGCGCGGACATTCTTGAACAATTCCTGGCGGCATTGGACACCCATGTCCGCGCTCCACTCACCCAGTGTCGGTGGTTTTGGAAAAAGTATAAGATGCGCGCCCGGTTCAAGTCTGCCCCCCATCGCGCTTGACCGCCGGCCCCGCTTCCGTCAAGCATGACCCCATGCCGCGCACGATGCGAATGGGATACCCCGGGAATGATTTATCACGTTATCGGCTGAGGGGGCTGACTGCGCCCTCAGAGCGCCCGGTCCATGCTGCATCGTTTCTAAAACTGGAATTGATACATGAAGCCATTAAGCACCTTGCAAGTAATGAAACCAACAAACCGATCGCGCATTCCATTGTCCGTGCTCATAATGTTCGCCGCCCTGCCAGTTTTCAGGATGGGCGCAGCCGAAGCCCAGCCCAGCGCGGTTGACTTCCGCTATTCGCCCCCAGAGTGGCAGACGGCAATCTGCTTGCCGGACGACCCGCACAAGTCGCTGGTGGATCGCAGCGGCGAGTTGCTCTACCACTACGGCCAGGGCGGGCGCGAGTTCGCCACGCGTGTCGGGGTGGAGGTGGGCGGCGGCACGGTGTGGCAGAAACAGCAGCTTCAATCGGGTCGTGTGCCCATCGTACGAACGCTGCGTGCGACGGAGGGATTGGAGGTTGTGGAAGAGGCGTTCGCGGTCACCGATCTGCGGCAGACCAATGCGCCCGCCTCGCCATTGCAGCGGGTCGATTCGGGCGCCATGAATCGGGACTGGGCCCAGCCTCCGGCCGCGGTGGACCCGTCGCTCAAGCACATTGCCGTTCACATGGACGGCACCATCCGATACGAGTTGAAGGTGCCCGCCGGCGCGTCGCGCCAGGTTGCGCTCGCGCTCTGCGAGGGCTGGTGGCACGAAACCGGCAAACGCGTGCAGGTGTTGCGCGTGGAAGGAGCGGAGCCGAAAACAGTCGATACTGTGGCCGACATCGGTCAGAACAAGGCGGCGGCTTTCTGGTTCGCCGCGAAGGACACCAACGGCGACGGCAAGATCGAGATCGCGGTGGAAGCCGCGCCGCAAGCGGCCGACAAGAACACCGTTCTCAACGGCCTTTGGATCTTCGACGCCGACGCGAAACCCGACAGCGAATCTCTGCTGGCTGGCAAATTGAACCCGCTCGCCCTTGCGCGCCTGAGTTCCACCCATCCCGGCGGCCCGGCGCGCAATGACCTGATCCTGGTCCGCGTGACCAACCACGGCACTGCCGCACGCACCTTGCAACCGCGGCTGGTCGTGGACACCACGCTGTCGTTCGCGTTCCAACCAGGGACCCAACGCGTGACAATCAATGACCATGAGACCGTAACCGCCTCATTGAAGATGACCGCCCTGGCGGAAGAGAAGCAGTCGCGGCGGACGGTTCAGCTTGCAGCCCTGACCGTGCCGGCGGGCCAGAGCGCCACGTTCTTCGCGCTCTACAGCGACGGCGGCGCGATCGTGACGGAGCCAGGCACCGTCGAACAGGCGCTCGCGAGCCGCGATCGTGCGGTGGCGTATTGGGAGAAGGCGCCGCTGCCGTTTGGCCGCGTGCAGGTTCCAGACGCCGGCATTCAGGCATTGGTGGATTCTTCCATCCGCAACATCTGGCAGGCGCGCGAAATCAAGCAGGGGTTGCCCGTGTTCCAGGTCGGCCCCACCTGCTATCGCGGGTTGTGGATTGTCGATGGCGCCTTCCTGCTGGAGTCGGCGGCGATCGTTGGCGCGGGCCGGGAGGCGCGCGGCAGCATCACTTATACCCTGTCGCAGCAGAAGCCGAACGGGGCGTTCGAGGTGCTCAGCCCGCAATACTACAAGGAGAACGGGATCGTCCTCTGGACCTGCGTGCGGCACGCCCTGCTCACGCAGGACAAGGCGTGGCTGGAATCCGTCTGGCCAAAGCTGGAGGGAGCCGCCGGCTACATCAAGGTTCTGCGCCGGCGCAGCCTGGAAGACGCCTCGCCGCTGGACGACGGCTTGAATCCTCCCGGCGAAATCGATGGCGGACTGTCGGGCGCGGGCACCGGGTTCAAGCGGCCGGAGTTCTCGAATGTCCACTGGAACCTGCTCGGCCTGCGGGCGTTCATCCAAGCCGCGCATTGGCTCGGCAAGGAAGACTCCGCCGCGCTCTGGCAAAAGGAATACGACGACCTGTACGCCACGTTCCGCAAAGCTGCCGTGCGGGATACCTTTAAAGACAGCCAAGGCAACGCTTACGTCCCCATCTTTATGGCCAACGAGGGCAAGGAACTTCCGCAGCGCGCCCAATGGACCTTCTGCCATGCCGTTTATCCGGGCCAGATCTTCGCCCAGGACGATCCGCTGGTAGCGAGCACGATAGCCATGCTCGCGGCTACCGAGCGCGAAGGCATGGTCTACGGCACCGGCTGGGACGCGGCCGGCATCTGGAATTACTTTGCGTCGTTCTACGGCCACGCCTGGCTCTGGCAGGGCAACGGCCACAAGGCGGCGCAAATCCTCTACGCTTTTGCCAACCACGCCGCGCCAACCGGGGTGTGGCGCGAGGAGCAGTCGTTGCTCGGCGAGAAGTTCCGGAAGGTCGGCGACATGCCGCACAACTGGGCCAGCGCCGAATTCATCCGGCTGACGGTCCACTTACTCGCGCTGGATCGGGGTGACGAACTGCACCTGTTGGAAGGCTTTCCGCCCGAATGGGCCGGCCCGGGCATGATCACGCGCCTCACCGGCGTGGCGACTCCCTTCGGCCCGCTCGACCTGACCGTGCAGGCTGACAAGGACGGCAAGACCGCGACCGTCACGGTGAGGCCGCTCGCCGCCAACTGCAAGGCGGTCATCGTCCACCTGCCCGGCGGCGGCCGCAAACAGCTATCGCCCCCGCACGGTGGAACCGTTACCTTTCCGACCGGAAATTAGCAGCCAATGAAATGAACTCACCTATGAACACACCCATCGAAGGGTTCACCCGGCGCGACTTCATCCGCGGTGCGGCAGCCGCCACCTTTGCGGCCGCGGCCTTTCCGGCGATTATCCCCGGTTCGGCACTGGGCAAAGACGGCGCTGTCGCCGCCAGCAATCGTATCTGTGTCGGCGTGATCGGCTGCGGGCCGCAAGGGCAGGGCGACCTGGGCAACTTCCTGGTTAAGTCAGACTGCCAGGTCGTGGCGGTTTGCGATGTCAAAGACGACCAGCTTCAACCAGCGCGCCACGCCGTCAATGCCCGGTATCAAAACCAGGACTGCCGCACCTATCACGACTTCCGCGAGCTCATCGCGCGCAAAGATATCGACGCGTGCCTGATTGCCACCCCGGACCATTGGCATGTTCTCACCGCGCTTGCGGCCGTGAACTCGGGCAAAGATGTGTACGTGGAGAAGCCCTTGGGGTTAACACTCGGGGAAGACCAGGTGTTGCGCGCGGCGGTTCACCGGAAGAAGCGGGTGTTTCAATTCGGCACGCAGCAGCGGTCGGGGCGGTTATTCCGCTTTGCCTCTGAGTTGGCGCGCAACGGCGTCCTGGGCCGGCTAAGTCATATCAATGTCTGGGCACCGGGCAGTTCGCCGGGCGGCTCGCGGAAAGTTGTTCCTGTGCCGCCCGGATGGGACTACGACCTATGGCTGGGGCCGGCGCCGTTCCAGCCGCACACCCAGGACCGCTGTTCGGCCGACGGAGTCGCGAAGACCTGGTGGTTCACCTCGGACTACGCGCTGGGGTTTATTGCCGGCTGGGGCATTCACCCAATGGACATCGCGTTGTGGGGAGCCGGCGATTTGATGGACGGCACGGTCACGGTCGAAGGCCGGGGGAATTTCCGGCTGGCGGAAGGCGTGTGCGACACGGCGACCATCTGGGAGGTAAACTACCAATTTGCCAGCGGCCTGACGATGACCTTCGTCGGTGTGCCCAACGGCAGGAATAGCGGCCAGCCGACCGGCGAACCGTTCCGCCATGGCGAAGAATGGAAGCAACGCTACCGCCGTATCGACACTCACGGCACCGCGTTCGAGGGAACCAACGGCTGGGCACACGTGGACCGCAGCGGCATCAATCTGCAACCGGAGAGCCTCATCGACCTAAACCCGGACACCTTCAAGTGCCAGCTCATTCGCAGTCCGGACCACGTGCGCAACTTCCTGGACAGTATCAAGAGCCGTGCGGAAACGGTCTGCCCCATTGACGTCGCCGTTAAGGGGGATGCTTTGTGTCACATCGCTGACATCGCCCTCCGGCTCGGGCGCAAAGTCACGTTCGATTTCAAGCGGGAGCGGTTTATCGGCGATGAGACGGCCAACCAGCGACTGCGGGCGCGCACGATGCGCAAGCCGTGGCATCTATGACCGACGCTGCCGACATTGCTGCGGCACAGCCGTCCCCAATCCCGTGATAAACAGGGGCGCACCTGGCGCGGCTTGCAGCCAAGTGCCAGTTCTCGCATGCCCTGGATCTGGGATACCGGACCTGCGACCTACTCGGGGATGCGCAAGAGCTCAGCCGTGCCTTCCATTACGCCGAGCCGGGTGGCGCCCGCTTCAATCCACGCCATAGCAGTTTGCAGATCGCTCAGCCCCGTCGCCTTGACTCCGAACTTCGCGCCTGCCATCGCGCGCAAACTCCTGACCTCGTCGGCCGTCGTGGCGGACCTCAGGCCGGTGCCGGTGCCGAGGCAATGCGCGCCCGAATCGAGCACCAGTTCGCAGGCGAGTCTCCTCTCCTCCGGGGTCAGCAGGCTGGTTTCCAGGATGATCTTCACGGGCCGCTCGTCAGCGGCCTCCGCTATGTCACGCAGTTCGCGCAGCACATAACGGTGGTCCCCTTCTTTCAGGCGACCGATGTTCAGCACCGCTTCAATCTCCTGCGCACCGTGGTCGATCGCTACTTCGGTTTCGTAACGCTTGACGTCCGAGTCAGCGGCCCCCAGCGGGAAACCGATCAAGCCCGTGACCTTAACTTCGCTGTCTTCCAGCAGCATTCGGGCGAGCTCGACGCGGGAGCCGTTCACGCAGACGCAGTGAAAGCCCCGGGCGCGCGCCCCGGCGCAGAGTTTCTCGAGGTCTTGCCGTGTCGATTCGGGTCGGACCAGCATGGGCTCGAACCGCCGCACCAGATCAGCGTGGGAAATTGTGGGCATGAGTTAAGATGCCCCCGTGGCCGAGAGGGCCGGGATTACCGGGCTGCTTTCGCAAGTTCCAATTAGCATATACAGTGGTCAATAAGTCGTGTGTCGCATCAAGGATAGGCGAGCCCATGAGCTTCCGCCACCGCCTTGTGGGTGACCTTGCCCTCCATCACGTTGATGCCGCTCACCAGCGCCGGCTGCATCTGGCCTGCCTCCGCCAGCCCGTGATCCGCCAGCAGCTCCAGATAACGGTAAGTCACATTCGTCAACGCCTGTGTCGCTGTCCGCGCATAGGCGCCCGGCATGTTCGCCACGCAATAATGAATCACCCCCTCCTCCACAAAAACCGGGTGGTCGTGCGTCGTCGGGCGCGACGTTTCCGCGCAGCCGCCCTGGTCGATCGCGATGTCCACCAGCACGCTCCCCGGCCGCATCCGCCGCAGCATTTCGCGGGTAATCAGCCGTGGGGCTTTGGCCCCCGGCACCAGCACCGCGCCGATGAGCAAATCCACCGCGGGCAGCAGCTCCAGCAGATGCGCTTCACTCGAGTACAGCGTGTGCGCCGTGTGCAGCGTGATGTCCAGGAACCGCATCCGCTCCAGGTCCACCTCCAGAATCGTCACATCCGCCCCCATGCCCTGAGCCATCCGCGCCGCATTGATGCCCGAAGACCCGCCGCCCAGCACAACCACCTTGCCCGGCAATACGCCCGGCACGCCCCCCAGCAATACCCCGCTCCCGCCATTGTGCTTCGCCAAATAATAGCCGCCGACCAGGATCGACATCCGCCCCGCGATTTCGCTCATCGGTTCCAGCAGCGGCAGCCGGTGATTGACCTCGATGGTCTCGTATGCGAGGCAGGTCGCCCGCGATTTCATCAAAGCCTCCGTCAACGACCGGCTCGCGGCCAGGTGGAGATAGGTGAACAGGATCTGCCCCGGCCTCAGCAGCGCGTATTCGGACGGCAGCGGCTCCTTGACCTTGACGACCAGGTCGGCCTTTTCAAATGCCCCCGCGTGGTCGCTCACCAACGTCGCGCCGGCCTGAATGTAATCCGCATCAGGGTAGCCCGCGCCAGCGCCGGCATTGCTCTCGACCAACACCTGGTGGCCGCGTTTGCTGAGTTGATAAGCCGCCGATGGCAACAACGCCACGCGGTATTCCTGGTCCTTAATTTCTTTAGGTACGCCGATGATCATGGGGAATGGGGTGATGGAGTATTGGAGTATTGGAGTATTGGAGTATTGGAGCGATGGAGTGATGATGACTAGTACCGTGACAGGCTAAATACGGTACATCAGTGACATGAGCGCCCATCGCCACCGGTGTTTGTAACTCATGTAACTCATGTAACGATGTAACTCAAACAATGTAACTCATGTAACTTACTTAGCCTGTCACGGCACTAGCCGTATGCTGCGTTGCTTTCTTTAATGATCAAACTGTCGATCCAATCGCCAGTCTCCTGCTTGCGCTCAAGGCTTTCAACCAGTTTTAATAGCCCGTTTTCGAGCTTGAAGGAAAGATCGTTCAAGGCGTTGTAATCCTCCTCGGTTATCTGTTCGGCCTTCCGATAGGCCTGGAAGCCTGAAACCGATTCGCCCAGTGAACCCAAAGAAATGTTGAGGAATTGGAGATACTCACGGAGCGAGCGGCGGCAATAGCCTTCAGCAATATTGCGATGCACAGAATCAGATGACGCGATAGCCTGCGAGGCCACTCGTTTCAATTCGTACGGAAATCTGCGGAATACGCGGCAGTTCAGGGCATAAAGATCAACCGCATCCTGCCACACCCGTAACTGCTGATACCCACGGTTCTTGTTCCTGTAATTTGTT